>Ga0310811_10002456_pt1 | contig 23218 bp, 21 predicted proteins | sample YCmetagenome_FD_207642 | JGI IMG/M metagenome (GOLD analysis project Ga0310811, IMG submission 207642) | Soil microbial communities from experimental microcosm in Duke University, North Carolina, United States - YC | ecosystem: Engineered > Artificial ecosystem > Soil microcosm > Unclassified ... | reverse complement strand
GCGGGGCCGCTTGTAGTTCGCCAGTCGGTGCCGGCAGAACGTGAAGACGTCCTCCTCGGTGAGGCCGGTTCCCACGATGAAGGCCTTGCCGACCTCGCCGAGCCGCTCGTCCGGCACGCCGACGACCGCGGCCTCCCGCACGCCTTCGAGTTCGGCGAGCGCCTGCTCGACTTCGGCGGGATAGACGTTGAAACCGCCGCAGATGTACATGTCCTTGAGGCGGCCGGTGATCATCAGATTGCCGTCGGCGTCGAGCGTCCCGGCGTCCCCGGTGTGCAGCCAGCCATGCGCGTCGACGGCCTTCGCGGTGGCTTCCGGGTCATCGAGGTAGCCCAGCATCACGGCCGGTCCGCGGACGACGATCTCTTCGCCCTGGATGCCGACTTCGCAACCGGCGGTGGGCCGCCCGGAGGTCCGGGCGACGGTGCGGGGATCGTCGTCGGGACGGCACATCGTCACGACGACGGCTTCGGTGAGGCCGTAGGCGGTCAGCACCGTGTCGAAGCCGAGTTCACTTCGCAGGCGTTCGACCAGGGTGACCGGCACCGTCGCGGCGCCGGTCACGGCGAGCCGCAGGGACGAGGTGTCGCGCGGCGGTTCGGCGAGCAGGCTGTGAAAGATCGTGGGGGCGCCCGGCAGCACGGAAACACGCTCGCGCTCGATGAGTTCGGTCGTGGTCGGCACGTCGAAGACGGCTTGCGGAAGGAGCGTCGCGCCGGTCAGCAGGCAGACCAGAATGCCCGCCTTGTAACCGAAGCTGTGGAAGAACGGGTTGATCACCAGGTACCGGTCGTCGGCGGTGACCTGCCCGCAACCGGCCCACGCCGCGGCGACCGCCAGGGACTGCCGGTGCGCCGAGAGCACGCCCTTGCTCCGGCCGGTGGTGCCCGAGGTGAACAGGATGTCGCTCACGTCGTCGGCGGATACGGCGTCGGCGACGGCTTCGATCTCCGCGACCGGGAATCGCGCGGCCCGGCCGGGGATCTCGTCCCAGCCCGGCGCGCCGTCGGCGGGGTCACCGGTCCGGACCACCGACTCCAGCTCCGGCAGACCGCCCGCGCCCGCGGCCGCGCGGATGCCGGCCAGCCGGTCCTCGCCGAGGAAGTCCCCGGCGACGACCAGTGCGCGGACGCGGGCACGCCGGAGCAGATCCACCGTCTCCACCCCGGTGAACCGGGTGTTGATCGGCACGATCGTCGCGCCGGCGTACAGCGCGCCGAGCGCCGCGATGACCCAGTGGTGGGTGTTGGGCGCGTTGAGCGCGACCCGGTCGCCGGGACGGACCCCGTCCGCGGCGAACATCCGCGCCGCCTGGCGAACCTGTTCCAGCAATTCGGCGTACGACAACCGCACGAAACCATCCACCAGTGCCGGTCTCGACGCGAATTTCTGGGCAGCCCGCCTGATCGCGGCTGGGACCGTGACCGGTTCCATCGCACCTCCCGATCTGGACGCACAAGGTAGAACGTGTTCTTATTGTCAGGCTAGCCCACGGATCCGATCGCGCGGGAGGTGCCGGTGAACGATCCCGAGCGGTTTCGGGCCGAGGTCGCGGCCTGGCTCGCGGAAAACCTGACCGGTGAGTTCGCCGCGCTGCGCGGGCTCGGCGGCCCGGGACGCGAGCACGAGGCGTTCGACGCCCGACTGGCCTGGGAGCGGCGACTGGCGGCGGCGGGCTGGACGTGCGTGGGCTGGCCCCCCGCCTTCGGGGGGCGCGGCCTTTCGCTGGCGGAGCAGGTGATCTTCCACGAGGAGTACGCGGCGTCGGGCGCGCCGGCCAGGGTGAACCACCTCGGCGAGCACCTGCTGGGACCGACGTTGATCGCCCTGGGCACGCCGGAGCAGCGGCGCCGGTTCCTGCCCCGGATCGTGGCGGTGGAAGAGCTGTGGTGCCAGGGATATTCCGAGCCCGGCGCGGGATCGGACCTGGCCGCGGTGTCGACTTCCGCGGTGCGCACCGGCGACGAGTGGGTCATCACCGGCCAGAAGGTGTGGACATCGCTGGCACACGTCGCGGACTGGTGTTTCGTGTTGGCCCGCACCGAAGCCGGATCGAAGCGCAGCCGCGGGCTGTCCTATCTCCTGGTGCCGCTGAGACAGGATGGCGTCACCGTGCGCCCGATCCGCCAGCTGACCGGGACCGCCGAGTTCAACGAGGTGTTCTTCGACGGCGCCCGCACCCCGGCCGCCATGGTGGTCGGGGAACCCGGCGACGGCTGGCGGGTCGCGATGGCCACGCTCGGGTTCGAGCGGGGTGTCTCCACCCTCGGCCAGCAGATCGGTTTCCGGCGGGAACTCGCCGGGATCGTCGCCGAGGCGCGCCGGACGGGCACGATCGCCGATCCGGCGCTGCGCGAGGAGTTGCGGCGCGCCGCGATCGGCCTGCGGGTGCTGCGCGCGCATGCCGTGCGCACGCTCGACGACCGGCCCGGTCCCGAGGTGGCGGTGGGCAAACTGCTGTGGGCGCGGTGGCATCGTCGGCTGGGCGAACTGGCCGTGGCCGCCCGGGGTGCCCGCTCGCTGGTCGCCGACCCGGACCTCGACCAGTGGCAACGGCTGTTCCTGTTCAGCCGCGCGGACACCCTCTACGGCGGCTCCGACGAGATCGAGCGCACCATCATCGCCGAACGCGTGCTCGGGTTGCCGCGGCAGGCGCGCGGATGAAGGGACACGGCCTGCTCGACGGCAAGATCGTCGTGGTCACCGCGGCCGCGGGGACCGGCATCGGCTCGGCCGTCGCCCGGCGCGCGCTGGAGGAAGGCGCGAGCGTGGTGCTGTCCGACCGGCACGAGCGCCGGCTGGCCGAGACGGCCGCGGAGCTGGGCGAACTGGGCGCGGTGCAGCCGATCGCGTGCGATGTCACCGACGAGGGCCAGGTGGGCGACCTGATCACCGGTGCGGTGAGCCGGTTCGGCCGGATCGACGTGCTGGTCAACAACGCCGGGCTCGGCGGCACGAGATCGGTGCTGGAGATGACCGACGAGGAATGGTCGCGCGTCCTGGACGTCACGCTCACCGGCACCTTCCGCTGCACCCGGGCGGCGCTGCGGCAGTTCGCGGACCAGGGCGGCGGCGGCGCGATCGTCAACAACGCGTCCGTGGTCGGCTGGCGGGCCCAGGCTGGCCAGGCACATTACGCCGCGGCGAAGGCCGGAGTGATGGCGTTGACCCGGTGCTCGGCGCTCGACGCGGCCGGGTACGGGGTGCGGATCAACGCGGTGGCGCCGAGCCTGGCCCGGCATCCGTTTCTCGCCAAGGTCACCAGCGAGGACCTCCTGCGCGAACTCGAGCAGCGGGAAGCGTTCGGGCGCGCGGCGCAGCCCTGGGAGGTCGCCAACGTCATGATCTTCCTCGCCAGCGACTACGCCGGTTACCTCACCGGTGAGGTCGTTTCCGTCAGCAGCCAGCATCCCTGAAGGCAGGAGCGTTCGTGCCCGAGGCGTATCTGATCGACTGCGTCCGCACCCCCGTCGGGCGGCGCGGCGGTGCCCTGTCCACGATCCACCCGGCCGATCTGGGCGCGCACGTGATCAAGGCGGTCGTCGCGCGCACGGGCGTCGACCCGGGCCTGGTCGACGACGTGATCTTCGGCTGCACCGACACACTGGGCGGGCAGGCCGGCAACATCGCGCGCACCTGCTGGCTGGCGGCCGGGTTCCCGGATCACGTCCCGGGCGTGACGGTGGACCGGCAATGCGGGTCGTCGCAGCAGGCGGTGCACTTCGCCGCCCAGGCCGTGCTTTCCTCGACGATGGATCTGGTGCTGGCCGGCGGGGTGCAGAGCATGAGCCGGATCCCGATCAGCGCGGCGATGCTGGCCGGGCGCGAATTCGGTTTCGACGACCCGTTCTCGGGCTCGAAGGGCTGGCAGGAGCGGTACGGGACGGACGAGGTGTCGCAGTTCCACGCCGCCGACATGATCGCCGGGCACTGGGACATCTCGCGTGCGAAGATGGAGCGGTTCGCCTGGTCGAGCCATCGGCGTGCGGTGGCGGCGATGGACGCCGGGCGGTTCGACCGGGAAATCGTGCCGGTGGACGGGTTCCGCCACGATGAGGGGCCGCGACGGGACACGAGTTCGGCGCGGATGGCGGAGCTGCCGCCGCTGGGCGAGGGGTCCCGGTTGACCGCCGCGGTGGCCAGCCCGATCTCCGACGGGGCGAGTGCGGCGTTGCTTGCCTCCGAGGCGTTCGTGCGCGGGCACGGCATCACACCCCGTGCCCGCATCCACCATCTTTCGGTGCGCGCGGCGGATCCGGTGTGGATGCTGACCGGGCCGATCCCCGCGACCGCGCACGCGCTGCGGGCGAGCGGGCTCGGCGTCGGCGACATCGACCTGTTCGAGGTCAACGAGGCCTTCGCGAGCGTCGTGCTGGCCTGGCTGGAGGAGACCGGCGCGGATCCGGAACGGGTCAACGTGAACGGCGGCGCGCTGGCGCTCGGCCATCCCATCGGCGCCACCGGCACCCGCCTGCTCGCCACCTTGCTGCACGAACTGGAACGCCGCGGCGCCCGGTTCGGTCTGCAGACGATGTGCGAGGGCGGCGGGACCGCGAACGTCACCATCATCGAACGGCTGTGATCCCCGGTCTCCGCGCAACGGATTCCTGGCAGCGGTACCGGACTCCTCCGACCGTGCCCTCGTTGTGGGCCGCCGCCTGCGAAGCGACTACCTCCGCGCCTTCACCGACAACGCGCTGATCGCGATCGCGAGGACGACCACCACCGCGAGAACCGCGAAGGCGACCGGAAGACGCGGGCCGAGCGCCGGGGAATTCAGCACCGCGCCGAGGATGGACACCGACATCAGCGCTCCCGCCTGCCGCGTGGTGTTCTGCACGCCCGAGGCCAGCCCGGACCGCCCGGCCGGCACGCTGCCGAGCAACAGCGCGGTCAGTGCGGAGAACGACACGGTTCCGGCCATGCCGACCAGCAGGAGACCGGCCGCGACGACCGGGTACGCCGTGGTCCCGCCGGTGCCCGCGAGAATGCCGATCCCCAGTGCGGCGCAGACGAAACCGGCGACCAGCAGGACCGGGTGGCCGAAGCGCCGGGCCAGCGGGCGGTAGAGCACGAAGGGACCGGCCAGCGACCCGACGGTGAGCGGGAGCAGGGCGACCCCGGCCGACCCCGGACTCCAGCCGCGCCCCTGCTGGAAGTACAGCGACATCACGAACAGCGTGCCGTAGAACAGAAAACCCATGAACGACGCGCTGGCCACGGCAACGGTGCGCGCGCGGTGGGCGAAGAAGTCCGGCGGCAGCATCGGCGCCCGGCCACGCCGCTCGACGGCACCGAAGGCGACCCCGGGGCCAGCAGCCCGGCCGCCAGCAGGCACAGCGTCACGGGCGAGGCCCAGCCCGACTGCCCGCTCTGGATCACTCCGGCGGTCACCAGCCCCAGCGCGGCGATCGCCGTCACCTGGCCGGGCCGGTCCACCCGGCGCTCGTGGCGCGGCGTTTCGGCGATGCCCGCCCACCCGAGCGCGAAGCTGGCCACCCCGGCCGGCAGGTTGATCAGGAAGACGCTGCGCCATCCCCAGGCGTCGATGAGCAGCCCGCCGACCAGCGGCCCCAACGCGACCGCCCCCGCGCCGGTGGCGACCCATAGGCGTTGAGCACCCACTGGGCTTCGGTCATGGAGCCGTGCAGGCTCCCGCGGATCGCCGGAACAGCCACGTTGAGCACGCTGCCGTCGAGGATGATCGCGAAATACCCGACGCAGATGGCGGCGAACGCGACCGCCGGGCCCGTTCCCGCGGGCTGCCCGGTGGCCCTTTCCGGGAGGTCAGACACGATCGTTCCCACATAGTGGACATTCTGTGTCACTATTTGATACCAGCCCGTGAGGGACCGTCGCGGCGAGCGCCGCGCTCCCCGCCCCGGCGGAGAGGTACGCTGTCTTCTGCCCACCAAACGACATGAGGTCCATATTTTATGAGCACCAAAGCACAGGGTGACCCGCGCCGACGTCGCCGGCTGACCACGGCGATCAAGGACGCCCTGCGCGAGCTGAACAACCAGCTGTCCCTGCTCAACCACCAGGTCGGCGCACACCTCGACCTCAAGGACGTCGACCTGGACTGCCTCGACCTGATCTCCCGGCACGGCCCCGTCAGCCCGAGCGCGCTGGCCCGGCGGGCGGGGCTGCACCCGGCCACCATGACCGGCATCCTCGACCGGCTCGAACGCGGCGGCTGGGTGAGCCGCGAGCGTGACCCCGCCGACCGCCGCGCGGTGCTGGTCCGGGCGCGGCGGGAACGCGGCGCGGAGGTCTTCCGCCTCTACACCGGCATGAACTCCTCGCTGGACGGGATCTGCGCCGGCTACACCGAAGCCGAACTCGAACTACTCGCCGACTTCCTCGGCCGCGCCGGTCATGCCGGGCGCGACGCCACCGACGAACTCGCCACGAACAAGATCGTCCCGAACAGGATCGTCACGGACTGAGCGGGGCAGCGCCTCGATGATCGCGACCGCGTCGCCGACCACGCCGCCGATGACTTCGGCGACGGTGGGCAGGTCGTCGAGCAGGCCGGTGACCTGACCGGAGGCGAGCACCCCGGCGTCGGTGCGGCCCTCGACCAGCCCGGCCCGCAGCAGCATCGGTGTGTTCGCGGCCATCACGACCTGGCTCCAGGTCAGCTCGTTGCCGCGTTTCATCGCCAGCCCCTCCCGGATCATCGCGATCGGCGACGACCCGGTGATCTCGCGTAGCCGCACGGCGTTGCGCACCGCGTGCACCAGTGCGCGCAGGCGGCCTGAACTCTCCAGGCGGTCGACCAGTTCGGTCCGCAGGACGCGGTGTGGCAGCCCGTCGACCCGCCGCGTCACCACGGTTCCGGTGAGGTCCTGGCCGAGGTAGCGGCGCTTGACCTCGTCGGGCACCGTGCTTTCCCGCGTCAGCAGGAACCGGGTGCCCATCGCGATCCCCGCCGCGCCGTAGGCGAGGGCGGCCGCCAGGCCCCGGCCGTCGAAGAACCCGCCGGCCGCGATCACCGGGATCTCGACCGCGTCCAGCACCGAGGGCAGCACCAGAGTGGTGGCCACGCCACCGGTGTGCCCGCCGCCTTCACCACCCTGCACGATCACCGCGTCCGCGCCCCAGGCGGCCACCTTCCGCGCGTGCCGCGCCGCCCCGACCGACGGGATCACCACGATCCCGTGCTCCTTGAGCCGGGCGATCAACTCCGGGCGCGGCGCCAGCGCGAACGAAGCGACCTTCACCCCTTCCCGGATCAGCAGTGCGACCCGGTCGGCGGCGTCCCCCGCGTCCGCCCGCAGGTTCACGCCGAAGGGCCGGTCCGTGCGCCGCTTCACCTCCGCGACGGCGGCCTCCAGTTCGGGGAAGGTCATCGTCGCCGACGCCAGGATCCCCAATCCGCCCGCCGCCGCGGTGGCCGACACCAGGCGGGGCCCGGCGACCCAGCCCATCCCGGTCTGCACCACCGGATGGCGCACTCCGGTCAGCCTGGTCAACGCCGTGTCCAGCACGCTCACGACGGCACTTCCTTCTCCCGCGAGGACTTCGGGTCCAACACCTCCCGGATGAGCGCGAGTTCCGCCGCGCTGGGCTCACGCGTCACCCCGGCCCCGGCCGTCTCCAGCGCGAACGAGGTCGCGTCCTCCACTTCGGACGGTGCCACGCCGGGATGCGCCGACACCAGCCGCATCGAATGGTCCGGACCGGAGAAATCCAGCACACCCAGGTTGGTGACCACACGGTGCACGTCGTGGAACCGCAGCCCCGCCTTCGCCGCGTTGTCATACCCCACACCGGACACCACGTCGACCGACTCGACGAACACCCGTTTGCTGTGCCGAGGGACCCAGTAACTCGTGCGGTGGTTCACCGTGTTCCCCGGCGCGCCCCGCACCCCCAGCAGTTGCCTGACCGGCCTGGCGTGGTCACCGATCGCCGAGATGTTCTGGTTGCCGAACCGGTCGAGCTGGTTGGCGCCCATCACGACATGCCGCCGCCCGTGCGGCACGATGGTGTCCAGCATCCTGCGGAACGGCTGCCACCCCTCCACCACGCCGGACGCCGAGAGCAGGAACGCTTCCCCGTCGGAGAGCAGCAGGTCCGGCTCGAAGGTCAGCCGCGCGAGCCGCGCGCCCAGCGCGGGAAGCAGACCCATCGGGCTGGCCAGCACCTCGCCGTCGCCACGGAACAACTCGGCGAGCGCGACGATCACCACATCGGCCCGGGTCGCGGTGTGGCTCACGCGGCGCCCTCCTGAGTGAATTTGTCCACTTCGGACAGATAGTCGTCCTCGTCGCCGGAGAGGAACCGGTCGACGAACACCGGCCAGGCGTCGGTGTCCTTCGCCGAGTTCACGTAGTGTCGCTGGAAGCGCTCGTCCCGGCCGTAATCCGGAACGGCCGTGGTGAAATGCGCGCCACGCGGCGCTTCGACCACACCGTCCACAGTGCTCCGACTGAGCAGCAGCGACTGCACCGGCCCCAGCCGGGTCAACTCCGTCGTCTCCACGACCTGTTCCACCGACACGAACCGCTTGGCCGCCGCGAGGCAGAACAAATCGTCGAAGTAGGGATCCGGCCCGAGATACTGGGCGTTGCCCCGCGCGTCGGCGCGATTGAGGTGGACCAGCGCCACATCCAGCCGCTGCGCGGGAACCGCGAGAAGCTCTTCGCCGTCGGCGTAGGGCGAGCGGACCGTCCGCAGCCCCGGGTTCACCTTCAGCACGCCCGAGCCGAGCCCCGCCCGCGTGGGCAGGAACGGCAGCCGTTGCGCGGCGGCGGACAACGCGGTGGCGAACATGCCCTCGTCGTATTCGGTCACCTCGATGCGCCCCGACTCGCGTGCCCGGCCGAACCAGGGGTCGTACGGGATCGAGTCCAGCGTGACGAAACCGAACACGACGCGACGCACCTTCCCGGCGGCGCACAGCAAGCCCACGTCCGGGCCCCCGTAGGAGACCACGGTCAGGTCCTTCACCGGCGAGCGCAGGATCGCCCGCACCAGGGCCATCGGCTTGCGCCGCGACCCCCAGCCGCCGATGCCGACGGTCATCCCGTCGGAGAGCTCAGCGGCGACCTCGTCGGCGGTCATCCTCTTGTCTGCCATCATTTCCCCTTTTCGAGGAAGGCTTCCCGGGCTTCGTCGGAGGCCCCCAGCAGGTTCAGTTCGTAGGTGAATCCCTGTTCGAAGCGGTAGCTGCGATGGACGTCCTGCGGGTCGATCCCGTTGAGCGCCTGCTTGGCCGCCCGGATCACGCGGGGGTCCTTCGCCGCGATGTCGCGCGCGACCGCGAGCGCGGCGTCGTCGAGTTCCGCACGCGGCACCATCCGGTACACCGAGCCGTACCGGCTCAGTTCCGCGGCCGTGATCGTGCGCGCGGTGAAATACAGCGCGCGCATCAGATGGTGGGGCACCAGCCGGGCGAGATGGGTGGCCGCCCCGAGCGCGCCACGCTCCACTTCGGGCACTCCGAACGTCGCGTCCTCGGAAGCCAGTACCACGTCGGCGTTTCCGACCAGGCCGATCCCACCGCCGAGACAGAATCCGTGCACGGCGGCGACAACCGGCACGGCACACTCGTACACGGCGCCGAAGGCCGCGTAACAACCCCGGTTCGCGCCGACGAGGGCGTCGAATCCCGGGCTGCGCTGGATTTCCTTGATGTCGACCCCGGCGTTGAAACCCCGTCCCTCGGCACGCAACACGACAGCGCGCACCGCGGGGTCCTGGCCCGCGGCCCGGATCGCCTCGGCCAGGTCGAACCAGCCCCGCACGGGCAGGGCGTTCACCGGCGGGTAGTCGACGGTGACGACCTCGATGGCCTCTTCGGCGCGCTCAACCAGGATCGGCATCGGTTCGCTCCCCTGTCACCACCGCGGTGTTCACGGTCATTTCCCGGCCACTGCGCCGTAAACGGGTTCGGGCGCGGGTGCCTTCGCGAGCAGGTCCGCGACGACCGGGCCGAGTTCGGCCGGATCCCAGCGGGCGCCCTTGTCCACGGCCGGGCCGTGCCGCCAGCCCTGTGCGAGGGAAACCTTCCCACCCTCCACTTCGAACACCCGGCCGGTCACCCCGGCGGACTCCGCGCTGCCCAGCCACACCACGAGGGGCGCGACGTTTTCCGGCGCCATCGCGTCGAAACCGGACTCCGGCCGGGCCATCGCCGCGCCGAAGACTCCCTCGGTCATCCGGGTGCGCGCGGCGGGCGCGATCGCGTTCACGGTCACGCCGTAGCGAGCCAGCTCGGCCGCCGCGGTCACGGTCAGCCCGGCGATCCCGGCCTTCGCGGCCGCGTAGTTGCCCTGCCCGGCGCTGCCGAGCAACCCCGCGCCCGAACTGGTGTTGATCACCCGTGCGTCCCGCGCGCGGCCCGCCTTGGCCTCGGCCCGCCAGTAGGCGGCGGCGTGCCGCAGCGGCGCGAAATGACCCTTGAGGTGGACGCGGATCACCGCGTCCCATTCGTCCTCGCCGAGGTTGACCAGCATCCGGTCGCGCAGGAATCCCGCGTTGTTCACCAGGACGTCCAGCCCGCCGAAGCGGTTCAGCGCCGTGTCGATCAGGTTCCGCGCGCCCGCGAAGTCCGCCACGTCGTCGGTGGTGGACACGGCCGTCCCGCCGCGTTCCTCGATCTCGGCCACGACGTGCGCGGCCGGGCCCTGACCGGCTTGCGAACCGTCCGGCGCGACACCGGTGTCGTTGACCACGACCAGCGCGCCTTCCGCGGCGAAGGCGAGGGCGTGCGCGCGGCCGATCCCCCGCCCCGCACCCGTGACGATCACTACGCGGTCGCGGCACAGGTTCATGCTTTCCCTCCGGTGGCGTAGGCGGCATCGACCGCGCCGAGGAAGGCGGGGGTTTCACCACCGCCGTGCACGAGCAACGTCGCGCCGGAAACGTAGGAGGCGAGGGGAGAAGCGAGAAACACCGCGCACGCGCCGACCTCTTCGGGTTCGGCCAGGCGCCCCAGCGGCACCGTCCGGCCCGCAGCCTCGACGCCCGCGGCGCTGCCGTAGTGCACCTCGACCCGCTCGGTCCGGACCATTCCCACGTCGAGCGCGTTGACGCGCACCTTGGGCGCCCACTCGACGGCGAGACTCGCCGTCAGGTTGTCCAGTCCGGCCTTGGCCGCACCGTAGGCGGCCGTCCCCGGCGACGGCCGCCGCGCGCTGACGCTGCTGACCATGATGATCGCGCCGCCGGAATCCTGGCGCTGCATCACGTCGTTCGCCCGCTGCGAAACCAGCAGCGGGGCCAACAGGTTGAGCCCCACGATCTTGTCGTGGTACCGCGGGGAGGCCTCGGCGGCCGGCGCGTACGGCGTCCCGCCCGCGTTGTTGACCACCACGTCCAGCCTGCCGTGCCGCGCCACGATGCGGGAGATCAGCTCGCCCACCTGGTCCGGATCCCGCACGTCGCAGGGCAGGAACTCGCCGAGCGGGCGCTCCGGGATCCGGCGCGCGCAGGTGATCACGGTGGCGCCCTGGTCGGCGAACGCGCGCGCGATGCCGGCGCCGACGCCGCGCGCGCCACCGGTCACCAGCACCACGGCGCCGTCCTGCCGGAGGTCTTTCACCACCCCTTGAAACTAGAACACGTTCTCACAATGGACAAGGCCGGTACCGCGGATCAGCCGCCCGCCCCCGCCGTCCCCGTGCCCGGTCCCGGAAAGCGCCGGGTCGTCGGCGTGTCGGAAATGCAGCCGTAGTAAACGCACGGCGGATAGAGCCCGGTCGAGGAAGTCGGAGTCGACGACGGAGTGGACGCGGCGGAGGACGTCGGCGTCTCGGTCGGCGTCGCACTCTGCGTAACCTGGACGTCGCTGCTGGGCGCGGCACTGCTCGTCGGCGTCGCCGGGACACCCGTGATCAGCGTCGCCTGCGGGAACTGCTGCACCGACTGACCGGCGAGGTAGGAGTTCATGTACGACTGCCAGATGTAGGCCGGCTCCTCACGACCGTAGACGTCGTAGCCGCGGTTCTTGCCCACCCCGTTGTGGTAGTTGCCGTAGATCGGCGCCGGCTGCTTCTGGTTGCCGAACCACACCGCCGTGACCACCTGCGGCGTGTACCCGACCATCCAGGCCTCCGAGTTGTGCCCGCTGTCGAGGTACTGGGCGGTCCCGGTCTTGGACGCGTTGGGACGGTTGCCGGTGAGCCCGTCACCGGAGTGCGAGGCCACGTCGGTCATCGACTCGGTCACGGTGCGGGCGATCGAGGCGTTCGTGGTCGGGTCCGAACTGAAAGCCGGCTTCGCCGCGGTGGCGAACTGGTACACCTGACTGCCACTCGAATCGGTGACCCTGCTGACCAGATGCACCGGGACGTACATGCCGTTGTTGGCAAAGGTCGCGTAGCCCTGCGCCTGGTCGATCGGGCGAACCTGGTACTGCCCGATCGAGATGCCCAGTTCGGTGGTGCCGGTGCCGTGCCCGCTCGAATCCACGTTCTGCAGTGTGTCGAAAGTGGACCCCAGCGAGGAGGTGATCTGCTTGGGGATCCCGGCATCCCACGCCGCCTGCCTCACCGAGTTGACCCCGATCTGCGCGCCCATCTGGTAGAAGACGGTGTTGATCGACTGCGTCATCGCGTCCTTGACGTTGACCTGCGGCGCGCTCTCCCCGTCGGAGTTGTGCACGACCTGGCCGTCGATGGTCTGGTTGTCGCTACCGTTGTACATCGTGTCCAACCCGATGGTGTCGGGATTGGTCTGCAGCGCACCGGCGAACACATAGGGCTTGAACGACGATCCCGGCTGTTGTGGCGTCTGCGCGAGATCGTAGGACGTGGTGCCGTCGCCGCCGTAATAGGCGATGATCCCGCCCGTGGCCGGATCGACCGAGACGAGCGCGCTGCCTTCGTCCGGATAGTTGGTGTCCGCCGACATGATCTTCTTTTCGGCCGTCTCGGCGTCGGTCTGCGCCTTGGGGCTGATCGTGGTGTAGATCTTCGCCCCTTGGGAGTAAAGATCCTGCTCCGGATGGCCGTCCCGGTCGAGTTCGTCGAACACCGCCGAGACGATGTATTCGCGGGTCGGCGACAAGGGGCCGGAACCGCCGTTCGCGTCCTGTTGGATCGGCGTGGGGAACTGTGCCGAGTCGAACTGCTGCTGGGTGATCCAGTGGTTGGCCAGCAGGCGGCCCATCACGTAGGCATAGCGCTTCTGCTCGTACGCGGCGTTGCTGGCCGATGCCGGGGTCTGCATCACACCCGCGAGCAGCGCGGACTGCTCCATGGTGAGCTGGCTGACATCCTCGTTGTAGAAGGCGTGCGCCGCGGCCTGGATCCCGTAGGCGCCACGCCCGTAATAGATGGTGTTGAGGTAGGCCGTCAGAATGTCCTGCTTGGAATAGGTCCGGGTCATCTTGAACGACTCGACCATCTCGAGGAACTTCCGGCTCATCGTGTCCTGGTTGTTCCCGGTGGCGTTCTTGACGTATTCCTGGCCGATCGTCGACCCACCACCGATGCCGCCACCCAGGCGGTTGAACACCGTGCGGAGGATGGCGGTGACGTCGAACCCGTTGTTGGTCATGAACGTCTCGTCCTCGGCCGCCATCTGGGAGTTCTTCATCACATCGGGGATCTGGTTCCAGGTGACCAGCTCGTGGCTGCCCTGCGCCGACTTGGTGTACATCACGGACCCGTCGGAGTAGTACAGCGTGACCTGCTGGTTGTGCCCCGCCGCCACCGTGCTGGGGTCCGGCACGGTGACCATGTTGTAGGCGATGACGAACGCCACGACGGGCACGAACAGGCCCAGGCCGATCAGCACGTAAAGCGTGCGACGCGTGCGACGCCAGATGACCTTTTTCCGCATGGGCGATGACTTTAATGTCAACCGGGTGGGGTCCATGTTGGGGCGTGGTGTAGAACTTCGAGAAAACTACTCAGAATTCTCGCGGGCGGACCAGTGACCACGGTGTTGAAACACGGTATCCGGACGCGTGCCGACGTTCTGCTCACCGGCGCGTTACTGATCGTGCTCGGTTGCCTGGCCAACGGGCTGCCCAAGCTCTACGCCGATGTGGACGTCTACCGCCTCGGCGCGTTGACCTTCCTGGACGGGAAGTCGATCTACCACCAGCTGCCGGTGTCGGCCATCGGCGGAGCACTGCCCTACACCTATCCGCCCTCGTCAGCGATGCTTTTCGTGCCGCTGGCGCTGGTGCCGACGTGGCTGGGCTACCCGCTCCTGACCGCGCTGAGCGCCTTCGCGCTGATCCCGCTGACGACGGCCTACCGCGCGGCCGCGCCCGAGCTGCGTACGCTGCTCGGCAAGCCGTGGCTGGTGGTCGCCGCCGCGATCGCGATGCTGTTCGGGCATCCGGTGGCGAACACGATCTACTGGGGCCAGATCAACGTTCTGTTGATGACGATGGTCGCACTGGACATCCTCTCGCCCGCCCCGCGCTGGCCCCGCGGCCTGCTGATCGGCCTGGCCGCCGCGATCAAGCTCACCCCGGCCGGCTTCGCCCTGATCTTCCTGCTGCGCCGGGATCACCGGTCACTGGTCACCAGCATCGTCAGTTTCGTGGCGGCCTCGGCGATCGCTTTCGTGTGCATGCCCTCGGATTCACTGTTCTACTGGACGAACCGGATGTTCAACGCGACCTCGCTGCGGATCGGCGGGCCGCTGGCCAACGAGTCCCTCTTCGCCAGCCTGCAGAAGCTGGGCCTGACCGGCACTCCGCTGACCGTGCTGGACGCGGTGCTGGCCGTGGCGATCATCGCGGCGACCTGGTTCGGCACCCGGCGCGCCCTGGCCGACGGGGATCTGGTGATGGCGCTGGGCGCCAACGCGGCGGGCGTGCTGCTGCTCTCGCCGATCTCGTGGTCGCACCACTGGGTGCTCGCGTTGCCCACCGGCGCGCTCGTCCTGCTGCGCGGCTATCAGCGGCACAACGGCCCGCTGTTGGTCACCGGCGGGGTCGCGGTGGCGATCCTCTGGCTCGCCCCGCACTACAGCCTGCCGCCGGTGGTGGACTGGAACTGGGTCGACAAGATCTTCGGCAGTACTTACCAGTTGCTCGCCCTCGCCCTGCTCACCGTGCTGACCGTGCGGTGGTTCCGGCGCGGCTCCCCGTCGCTGGTGACACAAAGCGACCTCGAAGTCGTGGCATGATCCGCTAACGGCCGAACGCAGGATGGCAGCCGCCGAACTCATTAGCATCGCGTAGCGTTATCTTGTCCGAACTAATGGCGTGGCGGAAAGGGATGCACATGAATCGGGGCCCACAGCGCTCTCCTGGCGGGGCCAAGCGGTTCGGCCGTATTGACCCGTTCTGTTGGATTCCCGTGGTCTCGATGGTGACCATCGCGGCACTGATGGTCGTCAGCGGCGCCGCACCGTTCGGCATCGGTCTCGTCGTCTTCGCGCTCCTGCTGGTGCTGTTCGACTCGTGGGTCAACCGCCCGAGCAACGAACCCGAGCCCGAAGCGGAGCCGCGCCACCCACGGCAGGCCCCACTTCCCCCCGAGGACCGGCCGCGGCCGCCTCGCCCCGAGGGACCACTCCGCAACGACGGCCCGTTCCGTGGCGACGGGGGGCCGACCCGGGTCGGCGGTCCTCCCCCACGGCCCGGCGGCCCTCCCCCGCGGGCGGGTGGTCCGCCGCCCCCGATGCGCCGCCCGGCGCCGCCGCCTCCGCCCCGGCAGCAGCCGCCGCGGATGGACCGGCCGGGTCCGCGGCAGCCACCGCCGCCGCCACCGCGGCGGCCCGGTCCCCGTTCGGGGGCCGGCGCCTGACCGCCGGTGTCCGAGGGCCCCGTGCCCGAGCTCCGGTGCCCGAGGTCCAGCTCCCCCAGTCCTGAAGCCGGCCGTCTCCCACTGAACGGGAGGCGGCCGGTTTCCGGTTGACGGCGGGTTTCCCCAGACGCAATACTCAAGCCATCGGTTGATTAACCGAAGGGTTGAGTAAGGATGACCGAGGACGAGCTCAGCAGCACGTTCGCCGCGCTCGCCGACCCCACCCGCCGGGCGATCCTGGCCCGGCTCGCCGAGATCGGCGAGGCCACGGTGAACGAACTGGCCGAACCCTTCCCCGTCACCCTCCAGGCGATCTCCCGGCACCTGAAGGTGCTGGAGAACGCGGGCCTGATCAGCCGGGGCCGGGACGCGCAGTTCCGGCCGTGCCGCCTCGAGGCGGCACCGCTGGAGGTGGCCGCGAAATGGATCGAGAACCACCGCCTGCTCTGGCAGGGCAGGTTCGACCGGCTGGAGTCGAAGTTGCGAGAACTACAAGGAAAAGACCCCAAGGAACCATCATGACCAGGACCAGGATCACCGCCGAGTTCGGCAGTCAGGAGATCGTGCTCAGCCACGTCTTCGACGCACCGCGTGAACTCGTCTTCGCCACCGCCAACGACCCGAAGCTGCTGCCCGACTGGTGGGGCCCGGACCGGCTGACCATGACGGTCGACGAGCTGGACCTGCGCCCGGGCGGCATCTGGCGGTTCGTGCACCACGACGCCGAGGGCAACGAGTTCGCCTTCCACGGTGTGCACCACGACATCACCGCGCCCGAGCGGGTCGTGCGCACCTTCGAGTTCGAGGGCGCGCCCGGTCACGTCTCGCTGGAGACCGCCGTCTTCGAGGACTTCGACGGCAGGACCCGGCTGACCACGACCTCGGTGTACCAGTCGGTCGAAGACCGGGACGCGGTGCTGGCCTCCGGCATGGCGGGTGGCGCACGCCACACCATGGAACGCCTCGCTTCGCTTGTTGCACAAGCGATGTAGTTGATCCAAACAGAGTCTTGCCCGTGCTGCGCTGGATTCCCTACCCTCAACGGAGGGTGATGCACATGACACAAGCGGTGTACGATCCGCTGCCGGCCCTGTTGCGCCGCGCGGTGAAGATCGTTTCTCTCCGGGAGAACCCGGGCGAACCGGTACCAGCCGAGGCGTCCTTCGCGCAACTCCTCCGCCGGGGGCTGCTGCACAGGGTCGCGGAGGGCTACTACGCACTGGTACCCGGCGACAAGATCAACCAGGATTGGTTGCCGAAGCTCGAAGCGACCGCGTGGGCCATCGCCGCGGCGGACGACGGTCCCCGCTCGGTGTCCATGATGGGCCTGTCCGCCGCGAAGTCCCACGGCGCGATCAGCTCCACGCCGACCACCGGCGTGATCGCGACGACCCGGCCGCGTCCCCCGCTCAGACTCACCGACCGCGAGGCCAAAGTGATCTTCGTCCGGCGGGACCCGGCGAAGCTGCGGATCAAGCGGCACCTCACCGATCTCGGCCAGGGCTGGATCACCACGGTGGAGCAGACACTGCTCGACCTCGCGACCTACCCGAAGCTGGGCGGTCATCCCGAGGAGGCACGCACCGCCATCCGCGGGCTGATCGACAAGGCCGACCCGCACGTGCTGGCCAGCCTCGCCACCGCCCAGCGCCGCCAGGGCGCCCTGGACCGGATCCTGCAGGAGGTCTGAACCAACCGGACCGGGGAAGCGCGGCGGACGCGCTTCCCCGGTCCTCGGTTTTCCGCCGCGCTCAGGCGACCGGGTCGCCGGTCACCGGGTGCGGGTAGTGGAAGGACACGGTCTCGGTCTCGGGGAACATCTTCCAGCCGCCGACGATCTCGTCCGGACCGTACGGGTCATCGGGGTAGCACTCGGTCAGGTAAGCGGTGTAGTTCGCGTCCGAGTGCATCCAGCCCTTTTCGAACTCCGCCTGGAAGACCTGGCGGAAGAAGAGCACCTTGATCCGCCACTGGCCGTTCTCACGGACGTACTCGTTCTCGTAGATGCCGCCCTCCCACCACTGCCGCGGCGCCTCGTGCGTCAGATGGTTGCCCGCCTGCATCAGTGTGCGGAACCGCGCCTTGGCCGTGCGCCGGTCCGGGGCGACCGTGATCACCGGCTGCAGTTGCGGATGGTCGAGCAACCGGGCGTGCACCGGGCCGTTCGTGCCGCCCGCGAACCGCTCCTTGAACCGGCCGGAATAGAGCCGCCCCACCCCGTCCTTGCCGCGGAAATGGCCGTGCAGGAAATACACCGACGGATCGTCGTCGGTGAACAGCTCGACGACCTCGTCGTAGTAGCACTTGTCGAGGTAGTACCCGTACTGGTACTGCAGGCGTTCGATCGCCCGGGTGTCCTCCAGGATGCCGAGCCGGTGCTCCAGCTCGGAAATCCGGGCCACCAGCTCACCTACGGCGGGAGACTCCGTGGTACTCATGATCGGCTCCTCACAGCTGGAAAAGGCGTTCCGCGTTCGTCTGGAAGAATGCCTTCTTCTCGTCGGTCGAAATGGGCAGCGCGTCCTGCGCGAGCACTTCGTCGGCGACGTATTCGTAGGGATAGTCCATCGCGTAGAGCACCCGGTCGGCGCCGAGCACGTCGCGGCAGAACATGATCGCCGGGGCCCACGCCATCCCGCTCGTGGTCACCCAGACGTTTTCGCGCAGGTAGTCACTCACCTTGCGCCGCAACGGCTTCATCGTCTCGTACCGCTTGGCGCGCACGGTGGCGGCGTGCATGTAGTCCAGGCGGTACAGCCAGAACGGCAGCGCCTCGCCGAGGTGCCCGACCACCAGCTTCAGCCGCGGGAAACGGTCGAACACACCGGAGGTGATGATGCGGAGCAGGTGCATCCCGGTCTCCACGGCGAAGCCGTAGATCGCGCCGTCGAGCCCCGCGTCCAGCAACGGCTGGACCATCGCCTTCGGCGGGGTGTTCGGGTGCAGGTAGATCGGCATGTCCATGGCCTCGGCCGCCTCGAAGATCGGCCAGAACTTCCCGTCGTCGAGGTATTCGCCCCGGGTGTGCGAGTTGATGATCACGCCCTTGAAGCCGAGCTCCCGCGCCCCGCGCTCGATCTCCTTCGCCGCGTGCGCCGGGTCCTGCGGGGCGATCGCGGTCAGCCCGGTGAACCGGTCCGGGTGCGCGCGGCACGCCGCGGCCAGTTGGTCGTTGGCCAGCGTGGCGAACCCGACCGCGCGGTCGGTGTCGAAGACCTGTGTTCCCGGTGAGGTCAGCGAGAGGATCTGCCGGTCGATCCCCGTGGCATCCATATCGGACAGCCGCCGCTGCCCCAGATCCTGCAGCCGCTCGTTGACCGCCAGCGCCCGCTCGCTCCGGTTGGTCTGGTAGAAGCCGACCAGGCTCAGAAACCCCGGATCGTCGATCTCGTGGTGCGCGATCATCTCCCGCCACGCGGCGGCGATCTCGGGAGGACAGAACGCCTCCTCGGTCGCTATCCGGAGATATCCCTGTTCACCGCCGGTTTTCAGGTCGGTCATACCGCCCCTTTCCTCGACTCGGTACTGGAAACCCGGTTGCCGTGCCGGCCATTCGGTACGGCCGGCGGCGCCGGCCATTCGCTACCGTCGGCGGCGCCGGCATTCGATACCGCCGGCGGCGCCGGCCATCCGGGTACCGCCGGCGGCGTCACGGGCGCTATGAGGTGCGCGGATCGCCGCGGGTGTTCGCGCCCGGGCGAACGAGAACGCCGGGGGAACGACCCCGCGTCACCAGGACAACGGTCCTTTGTGGATTCGGCCGCGGCACGCGCGAACACGGTGGTGTCGGAAGGCGGCCTCCGCCGCCCGCGCATCCCCGCCGCCCGCACGGGGGCGTCAGGACAGGGGAGCTTCGTCATCCGGGACAACGCTGTCTCCTTCTTCTCCGACCGGTCAAGAAAACATCGGATCTCGCGCAGCGGCAAGGAAGTCGGTTAGCGTTCCGCTATGAGGAAACCCGATCCGCAGGTGCTGCGCTCGGCCGACCACGCGCTGCGGGTGGTCCTGCTCGTCACGGCGCGGGGGAAGATCACGGTCAGCGAAGTGGCCGCGGAACTCTCGGTCGGCGTGTCCACCGCGCACCGGCTGCTGTCCACGTGCAAGCACGCCGGGTTCGTCCGGCAGGACCGGGCGGGGGGTCCCTACGCGATCGGCCCCGCCGTGCACGAGATCGCGCTGGCCACGAGTGCCGCGGTGTCGCTGAAGGACGCGGCCGCGCCGGTGCTGCAGGATCTGCGGGCCGAGGTCGGCGAGACGACCAGCATGCTGATCCTGGAAGGCCGCACCGTGCGGTTCGTCGACTCCCTGGAGGGAAACCGGCATTCGGTGCGCGTGACACCGCGGGTCGGGGTGGTGCTGCCCGCGCACTGCACCTCCGGTGGCAAGGCGATGCTCGCCTGCCTGCCCGAGGACGAGCTGCACCGCAGGCTGCCCGGCCAGCGCCTGGAAGGCGTCGGCGAGCGCTCGATCCGCACCTGGACGGCGCTGGCCGCCGAACTGGCGCGGGTGCGGCGTCGGGGCTGGGCGGTCAATCTGGGGGAAGGCGACCCCGGGATCGGGGCGGTCGGCGCGGCGATCCGGTCCGGCACCGGCGAACCCCGGGCCGCCGTGGTCGTCGCCGCCCCGCTGTCCCGTCTTGGCACCGGCCCCGAACTGGCCGCGGTGGCACCCGCCGTGGTGGAGGCCGCGGCACGCGTGCAACGGCGGCTGCGCGGCGCGCCCACCGGCTAGCATCCTGCCCGGTACGTCCCCGACCTGGTGAACGTTCGTGGTCACCGCGCCAGCGCCGCCTCGGGGTGCACCCACACCGTGGACCCTCACCACCGGTTCGACACCGGCCACCTAGAGTTGTGCCGCGATGCCGGGACGAGGAGAGGCGACAGACGAAGTGAGCGCGGCGGATTCCGTGGATTCGGTGGGGGGCGCACGGTCCGGAGAGGCAGTGGTCGCCGCGGGGCGGCTCCGCGGTGAAGTGGGCGCCGACGGGTTGACCGTCTTCCGCGGCATCCCCTACGCCCGCGCCGACCGGTTCGCCGCTCCGGAACCCGTCCAGCCGTGGACGGGCGTCCGCGACGCCACCCGGCACGGGCCGATCAGCCCCCAGCCCGCGGTCCGCCCCGAAGCGGTCATGGGCCCGCCGCAGGACGGTCTCGTCCAGGACGAGGACTGCCTGAACCTCACCGTCATCACCCCGAACCGGCCGGACGAGCCCTCCGCGCAGCGGCGCCCGGTGCTGGTGTGGCTGCACGGCGGCGCCTACCTGACCGGCGCGTCCTCGTTCGGCTTCTACGACGGGCGGCGGCTGGCCGCGGAAGGCAACGTCGTCTTCGTCGGCCTCAACTACCGGCTCGGCGCGCTGGGCTACCTGCGGGCTCCCGGGCTCTCCCCGGGCAACCTCGGCCTGCTGGACCAGTTGGCCGCGCTGCGGTGGATCAGGGAGAACATCGCGGCCTTCGGCGGCGACCCCGACCAGGTCACCGTGTTCGGCCAGTCGGCCGGTGCGCACTCGCTCGTCTGCCTGCTCGCGATGCCCGCGACGCGCGGCCTGTTCCGGCGGGCGATCCTGCAGAGCACCCCGCTCGGCCTGAAACTCGCCACCCCGGCCAGGGCGAGGAAGATCGCCGGCCATTTCACGACCGCGCTCGACACCGACCCGCGGCAGGCCACCACGGAAGAGATTCTCGCCGCCCAGGCGTCGACCATCGTCCGCGCGTCGGGCCCCGGTGGGCTGGTGGCGCCGCCGTTCTGCCCGACGGCCGAAACCGAACCGCTCCCGGATCTCCGCCGCTGGCTGGTCGACGCGACCCTGCCGGAGGTCGACGTGATGATCGGGGTGACCCGTTCGGAAATGAACAGTTTTCTGAACCGGAATCCCGCGACCGCACCGATCGAACGCATTCCCATCCTGGGCAGCCGCGGGCTCGCCGCGTTCAAGCGGGCCGCCACCCGCCGGGTCTTCGCGTCGCCGTCGATGAAGTTCGCGAACCTGCTGGCCACCGCGGGTCGCAAGGTGTTCACCTACCGATTCGACTGGGCGGCCTCCGGCTCCGGCTACGGCGCCTGCCACTGCATCGAACTGCCGTTCCTGCTCGGCGACCGGGAGGCCTGGTCCCGGGCCCCGATGCTGCGCGGCGCGGACTGGGACGCCGTCGACGAGCTGGGCCACTCGGTCCGGCAGGCCTGGCTTTCCTTCGCCCGCACCGGATCCGCCGGTTCCTGGCCGCCACACGCACCGGGCGCCGAGGCCGGCCGGTATTGGTTCGAACCAGCTGGTTTGCGGGCCGCGCCCGCCGGAGTAGTGTGACACCCTCAGCCGTCCACCCTTGGGGTCAAATGAGAAAGATAGCGCGCACCTGCGCGGTGACCCTGCTGACCGCGGCCTGCACTCTGGTCGGCACCCCGCACGTCGCCGAGCTGACGCAGCGCCAGCTGGCCGGGGAACGGGTGATCTACTCCTACTCCGGGCTCACCCCGCCGCAAAGCCTGCTGGACCGGATCAGCGCGGGCGAGGCCGCCGGCGTGGTCTTCTTCTCCGGCAACATAGCCAGCAGGACACAGATCGCTTCCGCGATCGGGCAACTCGAGCGGGCCAACGCGGCGAGCCCGGTCAGGGCCCCGCTGTTGCTGATGACCGACCAGGAAGGCGGGCAGGTCCGGCGCCTGCCGGGTGAGCCGACGATGTCGGAGAAGCAGATCGGCCAGTCCAGCGACCCCGCCTCCGCCGCGACCCAGGCCGGCACCGGCGCCGGGCAGAACCTGGCCGGTGTCGGGATGAACGTCAACCTCGCGCCGGTGCTCGACGTCTACCGGGCGCCAGGAGACTTCGACGACCAGTACGGCCGCTCCTACAGCACCGATCCGGCCGTCGTGTCGGACCTGGGCCGCGACTTCATCACCGCCCAGCAGCGGGCCGGGGTCGCCGCGACCGCCAAGCACTTCCCCGGCCTCGGCTCGGCCACCACCGACGAGAACACCGACCTCGAACCGGTCACGCTGAACACGCCGCTGTCCACCCTGCGCTCGGTCGACGAGGCACCGTACCCGCCCGCGATCGCGGCCGGGGTGAAGCTGGTCATGGTGTCCTGGGCGATCTACCCGGCCTTCGACGCCGCCAACCCCGCCGGACTGTCCGCCACGGTGGTGCGACAGGAACTGCGGCAGCGGCTCGGCTTCACCGGGGTGACGATCACGGACGCGCTGGAGGCCAAGTCACTGGACGCGTTCGGCACGACCGGGCAGCGCGCGGTGGCCGCCGCGACGGCCGGGATGGACCTGATCCTGTGCTCGGACCAGGACCCCACCGAGGGCGACGACGCCGCGACGGCACTGACCGCCGCCCTCCAGTCCGGCCGGCTCGACCAGGCCGACTTCACCGCCGCCGCCGACCGCGTCACCACCCTCCGCACCTCCCTCGGCTGAACTCTCCGGTCCGGTCGCCGAGTCCCCCCGTCCGGTCGCCGAGTCCCCCCGTCCGGTCGCCGTGTCCTCCCGTC
>Ga0310811_10002455_pt1 | contig 23221 bp, 19 predicted proteins | sample YCmetagenome_FD_207642 | JGI IMG/M metagenome (GOLD analysis project Ga0310811, IMG submission 207642) | Soil microbial communities from experimental microcosm in Duke University, North Carolina, United States - YC | ecosystem: Engineered > Artificial ecosystem > Soil microcosm > Unclassified ... | reverse complement strand
GCGATCGAGGGTGTGGCGAGTCCGGAAGCGTCCTCTCACGCCAAGACCCAGGTCGACTTCATCCCGACCATGTGTCTTGGGATCCCCGGCGATTCCGTGATGGCGCTGCTGCTCGGCGCACTGATGATCCAAGGCATCGCGCCGGGCCCGCAACTGATCTCCGAACATCCCGATCTGTTCTGGGGCCTGATCGCGAGCTTCTGGATCGGAAACGTGCTTCTGCTGATCCTCAACGTGCCCCTGATCGGCGTCTGGGTGAAACTGCTGCAGGTGCCGTATCGCTACCTGTTTCCGTCCGCGCTGTTCTTCATCGCCGTGGGCGTGTTCAGCACCACAAATAGCGTCTTTCAGGTGGTCGAGGTTTTGTTCTTCGGGATCGCAGGCGCCATTCTGATGAAGCTGCGGCTGCCGATCACGCCCATCCTGCTCGGGTTCGTTCTCGGCCCGATGGTCGAGGAAAATTTCCGCCGCGCGCTTCAACTGTCCCATGGCGATCTGACAACATTCGTCAGCCGCCCGATCAGCGGATTCTTTGTAGCCGCATCGGTCCTGCTCATTGTGGTTCAGGTCGGTGCGCATCTTTATGCGCGGCGGCATTCCGTCAAGCTGGCGATCGAGACGGAAGCCATCGCCGAACACTAGCTCTCCACCTCCGGCAGCCTTACGCGCGGATGCGCGGCCGACGTTGCGCCGGATCGCATCGACACGCTCCGTCGCCACCGCGCCGCAGATTCGATAGCCATGGAGTGGATGGTGGGCGATGTAGGGCTCGAACCTACGACCCGCTGATTAAGAGTCTGATCGTCCGCAAACAGATTCAGACACTTAGTAATAAAAGACGTTTAAGATAGATGCATATAGATCAATGGGTTATAGACGTATTGTAAATCGCATGATCTGCGCTGCCTGCGTCCCGAACATAAATCGCAACGAAGCGATCAACAAAACAATGGGGTTTGCTCTCGCGCGGTAGCGTGGCATGCCCGCTCAGAGAACGATCTTGTGTTTTGGCTTCGCGGATAGCTTTAGACCTGCGCTGCCTCCGTAGGCAATCTCACCTTCGCTACCAACGGGCTTGAGTCATCATTTCACCAAAGCGATCGCCTCGGCCTCCACAAGTCCATCGCAAGGATGTTTGGCGACTTGGACCGTTGAACGCGTAGGCGGCTCATTCTTGAAACAGTCTGTCTAGACTTTCGTTCACGGCAAAGGAACCGTTCATCTCCTCCTTGAGGAATATTAAGCTAGGCGACCGGACGCGCACTTACGTTCTCAGTCCATTTCGTGATGTGTTTGGCGACGGCGACCAGTTCGCCGCGCTGGTTCTTGATCTCGATATTGGCAAGGGTTCGCCGGCGCGGCTCATCGATCTCGCTGATCACGTAGGTAACGGTGATCGTATCGCCGAAAAATACCGGCTTGAGAAACCGAACCCCGTCGTAACCGAGCGAAACTGGCGTGGAATCGATGCCCTTCTTCAGGCTCTCATCGATCATGCGCGTGGAGGTGGTCGACATGAATCCGACCAGCAGCGCGCCGTGGGCGATGCGATGTCCATAGATCGAGTGACCCATGAACTGCTCATCGACATGATTCTGCGACAAGTCGCCGGTCAACCCGGCAAACATATAGACGTCGGATTCGCCGACCGTTTTCGCGAAAGTAACGGTGTCGCCCATTTTGGCGTGCATGACGGCCATGGATGATCCTTTCAGTTCAATATCACAGAGATCACGATTGCTGCCCGATCGCACCGGTGCCGTAGAGCGACCGGATTGCAGCCGTGTCGTAACCGATCTCCCGAAGGATTTCCTCGGATTGCGCACCGAGTTTCTGTGGCGGCAGCCGGACCTCCGGGACCTGACCATCGTATTGAATCGGATGACTGACCAGCGTGATCTGTGCGCCAGTGGCACCCGCAACCGTCTGGAAACTGCGGTTATGGACAATCTGCGGATCGTCGGCGAGTTTGGAATAGTCGTTGACCGGGGCATGCCAGATTGCACGCGCTGTAAAAATCGCAACGCACTCTGATGTCGTTCGCTTGACCACATTGGCGGCGATGGCTGCGGCGATCTCATCGCGCCGCATAAACGCTTCGCTGTCCGGTACGCGTTGCTCGCGGGGCAACTCCAGCGCGTCACCGAGAACGTCAAGTGAGCCGAGCGAAATCGCGATGTGGCCGTCTTTCGTGGCGTACAAACCGTACGGCGCGCTGTAATACCAACCTGCAACATGCTCCGGCTGCCGTGTATCGTCCGGCGGCTGGCCGTTCATGTAGCAGGTCAACGATTCCTGCTGGAGGTCGAGCGCCGCCGACAGCAGGTTGACGTCGACCCGCGATCCTTTGCCGCTTTTCGCGCGCCCGACCAGCGCCGCGAGAATTCCGGCCGCGAACAACGCGCCGCCATGATGATCTACAGCAGAGACCCCGATGGCGCGCGGACCTTGCGTCCTTGTACCGGTGATCGTTGCGAGCCCCGAAAGGGCTTGCACCAGAAGGTCCTGGCCGGGCCGGTTCACATAAGGTCCGTCAGGACCGTAGCCGGATGCGGTCGCGTAGATGATATCCGGCTTGATCGCCCGCGCCGCCTCATAGCCAAGACCGAGCTTGTCGAGCACGCCGGGTCGGAAATTCTCGGTAAGCACGTCGGCAGTCGCAATCAGCTTGCGCGCGACTTCAATTGCTTCCGGCTTTTTCAGGTCCAGCACAAGGCTGCGCTTGTTGCGGTTACCAACCAGCAACAGCATGCTTTGCCCATCGACCCGCTTATTGTTGGCACCGCTCCATTTTCGCTGAAAAGCGCCGTCGGGCGGCTCCACCGCGATCACATCCGCACCGAGATCAGCCAGGAATTGGACGCCGACCGGCCCCATCAGGAAGTGATTGAAACTAAGGACGCGAACGCCCTTCAAAAGATCGACCATTCTTTGTCCGCGCTACAACGCAATGCTCGAAAGCCGAGGCTGTGCCTCTGAAATCGTTTTCAGATTTCTACGCGCCTTGCCCCCGATGTCAACCCGCGGCGGATTGCGGACTGTACAACCGAGCCGGAATGAACCAAATTTGGCGTTTTCCGGTCGACTAAAGCCACATTCGTCGCGGCGGACCACAAACGCCGATTGAGAGACCATGGTTTATAAACAACCGCGCCCGCCGATATGGCACCGGCCGCAGGGGCGTGCGAAAATCGAGGATGTCGCGCGTGAGGCCAAAGTGTCTTCGGCTACTGTGTCGCGCGTGCTCAATCATCCAGCGATTGTACGGCCGGAGTTGCGCGACAAGGTGGCACGCGCCATCGCCAAACTTTCCTATACCCGCGACAGCGCCGGACGCGCGCTGAAATCCGGACGGACACGCACCATCGGCGCTATCGTTCCGACCCTGGGTCTCAGCATCTTCGCTGAAGGCATTGAGGCGCTTCAGAACCGCTTGAGTGAATCCGGATACACACTCCTTATCGCAAATGCGCAGTACGATCATCAGCGCGAAGTGCAGGAAATGCGCAGCCTACTCGAGCGCGGCATCGATGGCGTTGCGCTTGTTGGCGGCTCGCACAGTCTGGAGTTGCGCACATTAATTCGGCAGTCTGGCGTGCCCGTCATTACGACTTACATCTCCAGGCCATCCGCCGGGATGCCAGCGATCGGCATCGACAACGAGGCGGCAACGCGGGAGCTGACGCGCTACCTGCTCGGCATCGGTCACGTTTCTTTCGGTATCATCGCCAATGTGCCGCCATCGAACGATCGCTCCCGGGCACGGCTCGAGGGCGTGCAGAAGTCTCTCACGCAAGCCGGAATCGATCTAAAGCTGACACAGATCATCAGGACTGATCATTCGCTGGGACAAGGCCGAAGCGCATTCCGCCAGATTATGACTGATCACCCCGAGGTCACCGCAGTCATCTGCACAACGGACTCGCTTGCGATCGGCGCCATGGCCGAGGCGCGCAAACTCGGCTTCAAGATACCACAGTCGCTATCGATTACCGGTTTCGATGACATCGAGCTTGCGGGCCAGGTCGATCCGCCGCTGACCACCATCAGCGTACCGGCCGGCGAAATCGGAAGGGGCGCGGCCGACTACCTCATCAATGCGATTTCCGGACTTTCGATTCCGAAAAACATCCAACTGCCGTATCGATTGATCATACGCGGCTCGACCGCTGCGCCGCCGCCGTCACGAATCCGCAAAAGCTCTCACGCAAAAGCAGTCAGGAGCCGCTAGGCAGACGCGTTGGTGTTGCGCGCAGCTTGCCTGGCATCGTGACGCTGCAAAGCGCCTCGACGAAAAAGAAATCGCCGAACATCACCGCGCTGTCGACGCCTTGATTGTGCGGCTTTGAATAGCAGCCATGGCGCAAAAGTCCGCGATGCGCATCATCTCGCGCCAGATGCCGCTCACACAGCACTGCAAGGATGTCGCGGGCCCGCTGCGCCCATATCGCTGCCCTGTTCAGATCCGGATGTAGCGCGGCCATGTCCGCGAAAGCCGCCGCGACGATTGCGGACGCCGAGGTATCGATCAGCGTGTCGGGAACGGCAGGGTCATCAAAATCCCACGGTGGCACGAGGGTGGGACCGGTCCGCTCCAGAAAGTGGTCCGCGAGTTGTTCCGCAAGATCGAGATAGACTCGCTTGCCTGTCGCTTCGGCCGTGCGGGTATAGCCGTAAATCGCCCACGCCTGCCCGCGCGGCCAGCAGGACGAATCCGAATAACCCTGAAAGGTAAAACCCCTCGTGCGCTCGCCGGTGTCGATGTCGTATTCAACCGCGTGGTACGTCGAATTGTCGGGCCGGACGAACGCCAGACGCGTCATCATTGCGTGAGCTTCGCCTGCCAGCGTGAAGCTGGCATCGTCCGTGTACTGTGCGGCCCAATAGAGCAGCGGCAGGTTTGCCATGGTATCGATGGCCGAGGAGCGGCGGCCTCGCATGTCATTGAGCGGGCCCCACGCAGAAATATAACTGCCCCGCGGGGTCATGATCAGCCGGCGCCGCAGCCGATCCGCGGCCTGTGCCGCCAGATCGGCATATTGCGGATCGCCGGTGACATGAAAGAGCGCGATCGCACTGGGATAGAAGATAAAGCCGATATCGTGGGTATTGCCGTCGCTGGCGCGCGGCGCAACGAGGAGCATCCGCTCTCGTGCCAAACGCAGATATTTTTCGTCCCGCGTATGAAGATATGCGACAGTCAGGAGTCCGATCCAGAAGCCGCAAAACCAGTTACCGTGGCTCCAGTTCTCACCCTGGTAGCCGGCCGAGAGTGACGCGGGCAGCGTATCCCATTGGCCCGAAGGATGCGTGACATATGGAAAATCGACGCCCAGTCGAGGCTCGTCACCGAGAAGCTTGGCCGCGTTGATATCGAGCGCTTCCAAAAATAACTTGTCTGCCAATACGTTATCCTCCTGGCACGGGCGCGGGCCATCACTCGGCTGTGACCCGTCGCGAGAAGGCGCGGCTATCGCAGAAACCGATTTCAATGTAAACGATTTCAGATAGCATGGGGGTGCGGTGGCTGCGGCAGATCTGCAATCCCTCAAAACGGGCAACAGACTCGTGGCGTAAAAAACCCCTCCGCTCGGAGGGATAACAGCAAGAGCTGCAACAAAGCGGCTTGGCGAACAGGGAGTACCTATGAAAACGAACGACAAGTCCGGATTTGGTATCAGCCGTCGCACCCTCCTCGCGGGCGCGGCGTTCGGAGCCACACAATTGGCGGCCCCGTTTGTCATCACGGCGCGGGCGGCGGAAGCGATCAAGATCGGCCTGCTGTTGCCGAAGTCAGGCCCCTACGCAGTGCAGGGCGAGATCGGTCACAATGGCGCACAGATCGCGATCGAGGATTTTGGCGGAAAGGTTCTGGATCGGCCGATCGATTTGATCTGGCTCGACGAATCCTCGCCGCAGGCCACGCAGCAGAACATGCGCAAGCTCATAGAAGAAGAAAAGGTCGCCGCGGTTCAAGGCGGTGTTTCGAGCGGAGACGTGCTGGCGATCATGCCGGTCGCAGAGCGCGCCAAGACGCTGCTGATGGCGTCCGGTCCGAACGCGACCGAGATTACCGGCAAGAACTGCAGCAAATACACATTCCGCGTCGACCTACCGAACAAGGTTACCGTGAATAGCGTTTACCCGCTGCTCAAGGAGCGTGGCAAGAAGTGGTACTTCGTGGTCGCGTCGTACGCATGGGGCATCGACGCCTACAACCAAATGAAGGACGTGGTGGTCAAGGGCGGCGGCACCGTCGTCGGATATGATCAAGCCCCGCTCGGCACAACCGACTACAGTTCGTATTTGCTCAAGGTGCGGCAGGCAAAGCCTGACGTGGTCTATGTCGGACTTGGCGGCACCGACCTCACCAATTTCTTGAAGCAGATGAAGGAGATCGGGCTCACCAAACAGATGGCTCTGTCGGCGCCGATCGTAAATGACACCGACCTGTGGTCCGCCGGTCCGGATGCCGCGTTCGGCGTTTATCCCAAGATCTGGAATTACACCGGCGCACATCTGGCTAAAAGGAGCGCTGACTTCGCCGCCGCCTATACCAAGAAGCACGGAGGCCCGCCGGAAGCCGAGGGTTGGCAAGACTGGTTCGGCATGACGTCGATCCTGACTGCGATCAAGGAAACCAAATCGACCGATTCTGCCAAACTCGTGGGCTTCCTCGAAGAGCACAAATTCGAAGGCTACAAGGACGCACCGATCTTCTTCCGCAACTTCGATCATCAACTTGTGCAACCATTGCTGGTCGCCCAGGTGAAGGACAAGATTACGGACAAGTACGACTATTTCGACATCAAGAGCGAATACCCCAAAGACGCCTCGGCGCTCAATGAGGCCTACGGAAGTCAAGCCGACATCGGCTGCACCTTCAAGGCTTGACGCTGCACGCTTCTTTCTTCTCTGACGAGCAGGGTGATTGAGATCGCCCTGCTCGTTCTCATCCTTACAGCGGTATCGATATGGCCGAGCTGATCATCTCGCAGGTCGTCAACGGACTCGTCCTGGGTTTTCTCTATGTACTGATTGCGATTGGGCTTTCGATCATTTTTGGAATGCTCGGTATCGTCAATTTCGCGCACGGCATCTACTTCGCGCTCGGCGCCTATTTCGCTTTGACGTTACGCGACAGTCTTGGCCCCTGGGCCATCGTCCTTGCGCCGCTGGGGGTCGGCCTCGTCGGCATCGTCATCGAGATGACGCTGATGCGTCCGCTCTACGGCAAAGAGCCGCTGCTCGGACTGTTCATGACGTTCGGCATCGCGCTGTTTATCGAGGAATTGATCCGCACGATCTGGGGCGCTGCCGGACATCCGTTCAACCCGCCGGCATGGCTGTCGGGCTTCATCATCTGGGGTCCGGTACTGGTGACGAAGTATCGCCTGTTCGTGCTGGTGGTGACGATCATGATTCTGGTGGCGTTGTGGCTGTTTCTGCAGGGAACTCGCTATGGCCGCATCATCCGCGCAGGCAGCCGCGACCCTGAAATGGTCAGCATGCTCGGCATCAACCTTAAGCGGGTGTTCACAGCCGTGTTTGGTCTGGGCACGGCCGTCGCGGGAATCGCCGGCGTGCTTGCTGCGCCGTTGTGGAGCGTCGTGCCGTCAATGTCCGAGGCCGCGATCATGCCGGCGTTTGTTGTTGTCACCATCGGGGGTCTCGGCAGCTTCGGGGGAGCGGTGATCAGCGGGCTGCTGGTCGGCGTTTCGGTCGCGCTGTCGATCCAGTTCTGGCCAGCCGCTTCCACTGCGGTGATGTACGCGCTGATGATTTTGATTCTTCTCGTTCGACCGCGCGGCCTGCTCGGCGAGAGCTGGGAGCGTTTCGAATGAAGTTCCTTCGGAAATCGTTGCTGCATCCGATCGTCGTCGCGGGTGTGGTGCTTGCCATGCTCCCTTTCGTCCTGCCGCGGATCGGATCATCGGCCAGTTTGGCGACGGAGATCGCGATCTATGCCCTTTACGGACTCGGGTTCAACCTGTTGCTCGGCTATACCGGGCTCGTATCGTTCGGCGCGTCCGCTTTCTTCGGTGCAGCGAGTTATGCCGCCGGATTGGCGATGCTGCACTTCTTCAACAACATCTACCTGTCGATTATTTTCGGCACAGCGACCGCTGCCGTGCTTGGTCTCATGATCGGCCTTCTGATCCTGCGCCGCCGCGGAATTTATTTCTCGCTGCTGACGTTGGCCTTCACCCAGCTTTTCTACGAAATCGCGTTCAAGTGGACCGATGTCACCGGTGGCGAGAATGGCCTGCAAGGCATCGTCCGGAATAGTCTGGAATCACCGCTGGCCTACCACTATTTCGTCGTCGTGGTCGTGCTGTGCGGCATCTATGCGATCTGGCGCATCGTTCACTCGCCGTTCGGCCGGGTATTGCAGGCGATACGGGACAACCAGCAGCGCGTCCTCTGCCTCGGCTTCGATACGACGCGCTTCAAACTGGTCGCCTTCGTGCTTTCGTCCACTTTCATCGGCCTTGCCGGAAGCCTGCTCACCTTCATGATCCAAAGCGTCTACGCGGACAATCTGAACTGGCAGCATGCCGGCGATCCCGTGATGATGACGATCCTCGGAGGCATTCATCACTTTCTCGGTTCGACCTGGGGCGCGCTGATTTTTCTCACGCTCAGCGACAAGCTGAGTTCGATCACCGAGCATTGGTGGCTGGTATTCGGCCTGATCTTGATCGCTTTCATCCTGCTGTCGCCCGAAGGCGTTTCCGGCATCTGGATGCGTTTCCGAGGCCTTGGCGACCGCTGGTCGCTGACAGATCAGGAGATTCCTCCCCAGGGCAAATCCGTGAGCTTGCTCGATATGGAGTCGGTGGCTCCCGTTCAGGCCGACACACCGGTCCTTGAGGTGCGGGGCCTGTCGAAACGGTTCGGCTCGCTTGTGGTGGCAGATAAGATCAATCTCACCGTGAAGGCGCGCACGCTGCATAGCGTGATCGGCCCCAACGGCGCCGGCAAGACCACGTTCTTCAATATTCTCACCGGCCTGATGTCGCACGATGGCGGCACGATCAGCTTCCTCGGCCGAGACATCACCAGAATGGCGGCTCACAAGCGCATCGACAGCGGGCTGTCGCGCTCGTTCCAGATCGTCAGCGTCTTCAGCCATTTGACGGTTTTTGAAACGGTGCGGGTAGCGGCGCAGGCGCGCTCGCCATATCGCGCGTCATTGTGGCGCGATGCCTATCGATTGCCCGATGTGTGCGAGAAGGCCTGGACGCTGCTGGCGACTGTGGGTCTCGTTGAGCGTGCGCACGAGCTGTGTTCCAACCTGGCGCATGGCGAACAGCGCTTACTTGAGATCGCGGTGGCGTTGGCGACGAATCCCGAACTGCTTCTGCTTGACGAACCGTTGGCCGGACTCGGCGACGCCGACCGTGAGCGCATCGGTACGTTGATCCGCGACCTCTCCCGCCATCACACGGTTCTGCTGATCGAACATGACATCGACCGCGTGCTGTCGCTGTCCGACTGCATCACCGTATTCCACCAAGGTCATGTCATCGCCGAGGGTGAACCGGCGCGGATCGCCAACGATCCGGCCGTGCTTGAGGCCTATCTCGGCCGCCATGGCACCCGTCGTGTTCAGCCGGCAGCCTCCGAGGGAGCTGTACAGCCCGCACGACCGCCATTGTTGGCGCTGAAGGGGGTGAGTTCGGGCTATAATGCCAGCGATATTCTGCAGAACGTCGACCTAGAGGTGCGCGAAGGCGAGGTTGTAGCCTTGCTCGGCCGCAACGGCGTCGGCAAGACCACCACGCTCATGACCATCATGGGATTGCTGAAGCCGAGCCGTGGAAGCATCAACTTCACCAATCAGGATATTACGTCGCTATCCCCCGATCAGGTCAACAGGCACGGGATCGCCATCGTCCCGGAAGGCCGGCGCATCTTCCCAAACCTGACCGTGGTCGAGAACCTGGCGCTGGCACAACGCGAGGGCGGCTGGCCACTGGAAGAGATCTACCGCTTGTTTCCAAAGCTGAAGATGCGGCAAGACGCGCGCGGAGAGAATCTCAGTGGTGGCGAACGGCAGATGCTCGCGATCGGTCGCGCGCTGTGTGCCCCGCAACGGCTGATCCTGCTCGATGAACCGTTCGAGGGTCTGGCACCTTCCGTTGTCGCCGAAGTGCTCGCAGCGATCGAGCAGCTGCGTCACAAAACCAGCATTTTGCTGGTAGAGCACAAGGTTGATCTCGTCCTGGACTTCGCCGACCGCGCTTACATCATGGTCAATGGCCAGATGGTCTACAGCGACGAGAGCCGCCTCCTGCGCGACGACATGGAAACCCAGACCAAGTTCCTCGGCGTGTGACGTCTCGCAGCATCAAACGGGTCATTCGACAACGCGACCGACACCTGTGCAGTGTCGCATCCGTCTAGCTATTTGAGACCGCGGCCTGATGGCGGCGTCTCGCCGTCCTGACGGCTCTCTTGCGATATACGGGTTTCACGGCACATCTAGCTGCAATACCCGCCTCGCATTTCCGCCGGCCAGTTGCGCCAGCGTGGTCTCGTCCATGCCGTTGACGCCGGCGATGTGACCGATCGGGTTGTATTCCGCCATATCGAAGGGGTAGTCGGTGCCCATCAGGATCCGGTCGGGGCCGAAGACGTCGAGCAGATACGCCAGCTGGTGATAGCTGAACACCACGGTGTCGAGATAGACCTGACGCAAGTAGGTCGTTGGCGGCAGAGGCAGTTCGCCATGCGAATCCTGTCGCGCGCCCCAAGCGTGATCGATACGTCCCGAATAAGCCGGCAGATAACCGCCGCCATGCACGGCCATCAGCTTCAGGTCGGGAAAGCGCGCCAGCGTTCCGCTGAAGATCAGATTGTGAAGCGCCAGCGTGGTCTCGAGCGGATTGCCGAGCACGTTGTTGAAATAGAAATGCGTCAACCTCTCGCCATGGGTAAACCCGTTGGGATGCAGCATGATGAAGGCGCCGAGCTGTTCGGCCCGGGCGAAGAACGGCAGGTAAGCCGGATTCGATAGCTCCTTGCCGTCGACATTGGTCAGGATCTGGACGCCCCTCAGTTTCAGATGTGTCATGACGTATTCGAGCTCGCGGACGGCCAGCTCGGGTTCCTGCAGCGTAACGCCGCCGAGACCCAAGAAACGGTCCGGCTTGCGGGCACAGAATTCGGCGACGCCGTCGTTGGCGATGCGGTGCGCTTGTTCGGCAATCCCGGGAGCAAGATGATAGTAGCACTGGCCAGGCGCAGGCGCGACGACCTGGATGTCGATGCCCATCCTGTCGAGGTCGCGCAATCGCGGATCGATGGCGGTCATCACCTCGGCGATGTCTTTCTCCTGGCCTGCGTTGATGGCCTTGGTCGCCTCGTCGGCGAAGTAAGCCAGCGAGACGCGGCTGATGTCGATGTGAGGCCGCGCAAGCCTCGCAGCCTCGGGCACGACAATATGGGAGTGGACATCGACGGTCGTCGACGACGGGCGGCGGGCGCGACCATCGGCATTATGGATACGGGCGGCCGTGAGGCCATAACGATTCTTGCGCTCGATCATTGATTTATCCTGTTCTTGCGATGATCGCGGGCGGTGTCGTCAGGCTTGCATCGCCGTCCATTCGAGCGCGGTGCTGAACCGCTTGACCGCAGCCGAGACGTGGGACTTGAGCAAACTCACAGCTCGGCGCGAATCCCGAGCCTGCACCGCGGTGATGATCGCGTTGTGCTCTTCGACGAATTTATGAGCCTTGGGTCCACGAACGGCGGCCACGCTCATCCTCACCAGGCGTTCGGTCTCTTCAATCAGATCGCAGGTGGTGCGCGCCATGCGGGTGTTGTTCGAGCAGCGCGCAAGGCCACAGTGAAAGTCCCGGTTGTAGGTAATGAACTCGTTCTCGTAGTCGCCGTCGAACGTGCGAAAACGATCGAGCGCTTTCAATTCCGCGTCGGGCGCGTTCTTGGCCGACTCCGCGATACAGGCCAATTCGAGCGCCTGACGGAACGCGAAAATCTCATTGGCATCGCGCAATGAGACCGGCGACACGCGATAGCCCTGCCGGGGAATCACGATCACCAGTCCTTCGCTGACAAGATGCTGCAGCGCCTCGCGCACCGGAGACTTGCTGACATCGAACTGCTGCGCCAGTTCCTGCTCGCGCAGTTCGCGGCCCGGCGGCAGATCGCAGGTCAGAATGCCCCGCCTAAGAAAATCGTAGATTCGCTGTCCCTGCATTTTGGCTGAAATTGCCTTCATGTCTTTTTGTAAGATATTACAAAATGGCACCTAACCGCTATAAGCTATCTGTAAATCGCACCATTTGCCATCGATTTTATGGATTTTCCGGGCACTTTTGCCTAAATTGATTTGCCTCATTGACTCCTTTCCGGAGTCAGTGACATCCTAAAGCTCAGTAAAAATATAAATCCAGATGTATCAGTCTGGAAATTTGGGAGGGATGGTATGCCGCGTTTCTGCATTCTTTTGTCGACGACAGTTCTTGCCGCACTGGCGCTGACGTCCGCACAGGCCGCCGAGCCGCTCAAGGTCGGCTTCATGACCGTGCGCTCCGGTGCCCTGGCCGCTGGCGGCCGGCAGATGGAGGAAGGCCTCAAGCTGTGCATGGACGAGCATCACGGCGTGATGGCCGGACGAAAGATCGACATCATCACTGCAGACACCGCCGGTCAGCCCGCGGTGACGAAGACCAAGGCGCAGGAGCTGGTCGAGCGCGACGGCGCGAAAGTCTTGATCGGCCCGCTCGCGGCCTTCGAGGCGCTGGCGATCGACGACTATATCCGCCAGACCAGGACGCCGATCATCTCGCCCTCCGCCGCCGCGGAAGACCTCACCCAGCGCAAGCCGAACCCGTGGTTCGTGCGCGCTGTTGGAACCTCCGCGCAGGCGCATCATCCGCTCGGCGAATACGCCGCCAAGGATCTGCACTACAAGAAGATTGCGATCATCGCCGATGACTTTGCGTTCGGCCATGAGATCGCGGCCGGATTCCAGCGCACCTTCGAGGAAAACGGTGGCAAGGTGGTCCAGAAGCTGTGGTCGCCGCTCAATACCGCGGAATACGGCACCTACATCACGCAGATCGATCCCAGCGTGGATGCGGTGTTTGCGGCGTTCGCCGGCGGCAACGGCATCAAGTTCCTGAGCGAGTACAAGAACTACGGCATGCAGAAGCCGATCCTCGGCGCAATGACCACGGTTGATGAAGGCATTCTGAAGCGGATGGGCGATGAAGCCGTCGGCGTCATTTCAGCAGGCTGGTACAGCGCCGCGATCGATACACCTGCCAACAAGAAGTTCGTGGAAGCCGTGCGCAAGGCTTACGGCGCCGATCCAGGCTACTACACCGTCGGCGCGTACATGGCTTGCCAATTCCTGAACAACGCGCTGGAGCAGGTGAAGGGCGATGTTTCGGACAAGGACAGCTTCATGTTGGCTTTGCGGAACGTCAATATCGCCGAAAGCCCATATGGCAAGGTAAAACTCGACCAGTTCGGCCAGCCGATTTTCGATATCCAGATCCGCAAGGTCGAGAAGAAGGACGGCAGATTGCAGAACGTCGTGATCAAGACCTATCCGGCCGTGAGCCAGTTCTGGACCTATGGCGCGGACAACTTCCTCAAGAGCCCGGTCTATTCACGCGACTGGACGCCCGCGAAGTAATTCGCTGCCGGGAGGGATCCGCATGAATTTCTGGATCATCCAGGGTCTGAACGGTCTGGCCTTCGGATCCCTCCTGTTCATTCTGGCGTCTGGCTTTTCGCTGATCTTCGGCCTGATGCGAATCGTCAATCTGTCGCATGGCGCCTATTTCATGCTTGGCGCCTACGTCGGGCTATCGGCGATGGAGGCCGGCGTAAACTTCTGGATCGCGATCCTGATCGGTGGCGGCGCGATCTGCATTCTCGGTGGCGTTCTGGAGCGATTCATCCTCCGCAGGCTCACTGGCCAGCCGCTTGCGCAGGTTCTGGTGACGCTCGGCATCGCCTTCATTATCGCCGATACCTGCGTCTGGATCTGGACCGGCGATCCGCGTCCGGTCCCCATGCCGAGCGAGCTGACCGGCGCGTTCCGCATCTCGCATCTGGCATTCCCGATCTATCGTCTGTTTGTGATCGGCGTTGCCTTCGCGCTCGCCGCCGCGCTCTGGTTTCTGCTGGAGCGCAGCCGTCTCGGCGCGATGATCCGCGCCGGCGTCGACGATCTTCCAATGGCCCGCGCCATGGGAATCCGTACGTCCCTGCTGTTCAGCGTGGTGTTCTGCCTCGGCTCCGCGCTGGCCGGCGCCGGGGGCGTGCTCGCCGGACCGATCCTGTCAGTCTATCCGGGCCTCGACACCGACATGCTGCCGCTGGCGCTGGTCGTCGTCATTCTCGGTGGCGTCGGCAGCCTGCTCGGCGCGTTCGTCGGCAGCCTGATCATCGGCTTCATCTACAGCTATGGGCAGGCGCTGTTTCCCGATCTCGCTTACGTCATCCTGTTCCTGCCGATGGTGCTGGTGCTGACATTGCGCCCCACCGGCCTGTTCGGAAGGCAGGCGATCTGATGCGCGGGCCGGCGTTCAACGCGATTCCACGCCTTGTGGTCTGTGCCGCGCTACTCGCACTGCCGTGGCTGGTCACGTCGGACTACTACGTCAACATCGCCAGCCAGATCGTGATCGCCGCCATCCTCGCACTTAGCCTCAATCTGCTGATCGGCTTCGGCGGCATGATCTCGCTCGGGCACGCGGCCTATCTCGGCGTCGCGGCCTACCTCACTATCTATCTCACGGCGCATGCAGGATTCGGACATCTCGCGGGCGCGCTCATCGCGATCGGCGCGACCACGGTGCTGGCCATGCTGTTCGGCTATCTGGCGCTCCGTGCATCGGGCCTCGGTTTTCTGATGATCACGCTGGCGCTCGGGCAAATCCTGTGGGGTGTCGCCTATCGCTGGGCCAGCCTGACCGGCGGCGACAACGGACTGGGCGGGCTGAAACGGCCCCACCCGTTCGGGCTGGATCTGAGCAATCCTGCGATCTTCTACTATTTCGTGCTGTTCTTCCTTGTGATTGCCATTTGGTGTATCGCGCGGTTCATCCAGTCCGGGCTGGGCCAAAGCCTGCAGGGGACGCGCGACCAGCCCCGCCGCATGCGTGCGCTCGGCTATAACGTGTGGCTGATCCAGTGGTTGAGCTTCGTGTTCGCCGGCTTCTGGGGCGCGGTCGCCGGCCTGCTCTATGCCTACTATCATCAGTTCGTCAGCCCGCAGGCCCTTCACCTCACGACATCGGCCGAGACGCTGCTGATGGTGATTGCGGGTGGCACCGGAACGCTACTCGGCCCGGTGGTCGGCGCGGCACTGGTCGTCATCCTGAAGAACGTCGTCAGCGCCTACATCACGCGCTGGCTGATTTTGCTCGGCGTCATCTTCGTCGCCATCGTGCTGTTCATGCCCGAGGGTCTGGTGCCCGGCATCACGCGCGGCCTCCGCACACTGAAACGCCGGACCAGGCCCGACGAGACGGCGGACGCATCCTCTATCGCGGGGGATCGCATCCGATGACGATGCCTGTGCTTGAGGTCACCGGACTGTCGCGCTACTTCGGCGGGTTGCCGGCAGTGCGCGATGTCACGATGCGCGTCCCCGCCGGCGAGCGGCGGCTGCTGCTTGGTCCCAACGGCGCCGGCAAGACCACGTTCTTCAATCTGATCGCGGGCGACTTTCCCCCCTCACAAGGCGAGATCCGGATTTTCGGCCAGAACGTGACGCGACGATCCGCCAACGAGCGCACTCAGCTTGGCATGGCGCGGACCTATCAGATCATCACGCTGTTTCCCAAAAACACCCTGCTGCATAACGTCGTCATTTCGCTGCTCGGTCTGCGCGACTTGCGATTCAACCCGTGGTCCGACCTGCGGCGGCAGACCGCGCTGTGGGACAAGGCCCGCGCCACGCTTGCGCGCGTCGGCCTCGACCACATCGCCGACAGGACGGTGGCGGAAACGAGTTACGGCGAACGGCGGCGGCTCGAGATCGCCATGGCGCTCGCGCAAACGCCGAAACTGCTGCTGCTCGACGAGCCGCTGGCCGGTCTCTCCGCCGACGAGCGCCAGGATGTCCAGCGTCTTCTGCAATCCATTCCGCGCGATGTGACGATCGTCATGATCGAGCACGACATGGATGTGGCCCTTGCCTTTGCCGACGTGATCACGGTGATGCAGCACGGCCAGGTGGTGGTGGAAGGCAGCCGCGCCGATGTGGTCGCCGATCCCAAGACCCGTGAGGTGTATCTTGGACACTGACGCCCTCACGATCGATGGCCTAAACGCCTTCTACGGCGAAAGCCACGTGCTGCACGATCTCTCGTTCAGCGTGAAGAAGGGACGCGTGCTCGGCCTGCTCGGCCGCAACGGCGCCGGCAAGACCACCTGCGTCAGCGCAATCATGGGGCTAGTCAAGGCCAGCGTGACCCGCGTCGATCTGTTCGGCCAGTCCATCGCGGAACTCTCGCCCGAAGCGATTTCGCTGAGGGGGGTCGGTCTCGTGCCGCAAGGCCGGCGCATCTTCCCCTCACTCACCGTCTACGAGAACCTGACCGTGGCAGCCCGCCGAGGTCGCTCCGAACACGGCTCCAACTGGGGGCTCGATCAGTTCTATGCGACCTTCCCTCGCCTGCAGGAGCGCCAGCGTCAACTCGCAGGCTCACTGTCCGGCGGCGAGCAGCAGATGCTGGCGATTTGCCGCGCTCTGATGACAAACCCGCGCGTCGTCCTGTTCGACGAACCCTCCGAGGGGCTAGCGCCGCAGATCGTCGCCGAAGTGGCGGTCGTGCTCAAGAAACTCCGCGACAGCGGCTTGTCCATCGTCCTCGTCGAACAGAATATCAAGCTCGCGCTCGACATCGCCGATGACGTCGTCGTGCTCAACACCGGCTACATCGCCCATGCAGGCGACGTTGGCTCGCTTCGCTCCAACAATCGCCTGGTCGAGCAACTGCTCGGCATCTATTGAGAGGTTCTTATGACATCCGTTCGTCTCCCTGACGGCACGCTCGATATCGTCGAAACCGGCACCGGCAAACCGCTGGTGCTTCTGCACTCGCTTCTCGCGGACCGAGCCATTTTCGACAAAATCGTTCCGGCTTTGGCGAAACAGCGGCGCATTATCGTGCCGGATCTGCCGGGCTTCGGCGGCTCGTCATCGGCCGGTTCGACCATTGAGGGAATCGCGGACCGCATTTCGGGCCTGTTTGGCGCGCTCAACCTTGGAACAACCGCGGACATCCTCGGCAACGGCTTTGGCGGTTTCGTCGCCAGCACGCTCGCCATCCGTCATGGCGATAAATTCGACCGGCTTGTACTCGCAGATACCGGTCTTGGATTCTCGCCGGAAGGCAAGCAGTCCTTCTTCGCTATGGCCGATCGCGTTCGCCAGAGCGGCATGGAAGCGATCGTCGACGTCGCATTGAAGCGGCTGTTCCCGGAGGACTTCATCGCCGCCAACCCCGCGATCATGGCCGAGCGCCGCGCCGCTCTGGTCAAGACCAACCCCGAATTCTTCGCCGAAGCCTGCCATGCGCTCGCCGCACTGGATTTGACACCCCGGATCGCTACCATCCGCAATCCGACCCTGGTCGTGGTCGGCAGTCTCGACGCCGCGACACCGCCGGAGATGTCTCGCGCGCTGGCGAAAGCGTTGCCCAAGGCCGATCTGATCGAGATGCCGGGCTGCGGCCATGCGCCGATGGCACAGGCGCCCGAAGCGTTCATCAAGGCGATCTCGACGTTCCTCAATCTGGCTTGATAGGCATGAAGGCACCGCCGTTTCAGTATCATCGCCCGCAGACCCGCGACGAACTTGGCGCGCTTCTTTCCAGTCTGGAGAACGCCAAGATTCTCGCGGGCGGGCAATCGCTGATGCCGATGATGAATCTTCGGGTGATTGCCCCGGATCATCTGATCGACATCAATCGCATTGCCGATCTCGTAGGAATTCGTGAAACAGCGGAGGGTGTCGAAATCGGCGCCATGACGCGGCAGGCCGACGTCTTGTCGTCTGGCATCATCAGAACCCGACTTCCCTTGCTGCGTCACGCGCTGGAGCATGTCGGTCATATCCAGACCCGCGCGCGCGGCACGATCGGCGGAAGCTGCTGTCACCTCGATCCATCCGCCGAACAGCCGGCGATGTGCGCCGCACTGGACGCCGAATTCATCGTAAGCGGTCCGGACGGCCGCCGTATCGTTCCGGCCAGCGAATGGTTCGAAGGGCTGCTGCAATCCGCCGTTGGCGAGCGGGAGTTTCTAGAGACGATCCGGATCAAGCCATGGGCGAAGGGGCATGGCTACGGCTTTGCCGAATATGCGCGGCGGCACGGCGACTTCGCCATTGCCGGCGCGGCGGCCCTGATCGAGACAGGCAGCGATCGCCGGATCACCCGCGCCGCGCTGTTGTCGTTCGGCGTGGAGGCGTCGCCCCGGCGATTGTCGGAGGCCGAAGCAGGATTGATCGGACAACCCGTCGATAAACTCGACCCCGAACCCGTCGTGAGCGCAGCCCGCGCGCTCGATGCGATGGAGGACGTTCACGTCACGGCCGACTATCGCCGCCATCTGGCGGGCGTGTTGATCCGCCGCGCGCTGAACGAAGCCTGCGCCACGCTGGAGCGGCCGTCATGACCGAGCGATCCCTGACATTCACGCTCAACGGACAAAAGCACGAGGCAAAGGCCGATCCGCGCATCCATCTCGGTGATTTTCTGCGCCACTCGCTGGGGCTGACCGGCACCCACATCGGATGCGAGCATGGCGTCTGCGGCGCCTGCACGGTGATCGTCGATGGCGTGCCGGTTCGTTCATGTCTGATGCTCGCGGTTCAGATCGACGGCTGCATCGTCGAGACCGTGGAAAGCCTTGGCAAGCCCGGTAACCTATCCCCGCTTCAACACGCTTTCGCAGCCAATCACGGACTGCAATGCGGCTTCTGCACGCCTGGCATGCTGATGACGCTCGAAGCTTTCCTTCGGGCCACGCCAACTCCGACCGAGGACGACGTGAGGATCGCAATCTCCGGAAACATCTGCCGATGCACCGGTTATCAAGGCATCGTGCAAGCGGCGCTCGATACAGCCGCAGCAAAGGCGAACCCGACATGAGCGGACGTTTTTTTGGAGCTGCGGTCACACGCGTCGAAGATGCGCGCCTGCTCACGGGCACCGGTCACTATGTCGACGACATCGAGTTGCCTGGCATGCTCCACGCCGCCTTCGTCCGCGCGAGCTTTGCCCATGGCCGGGTTCGCGGCATCAAAAAAGACGACGCGCTAGCGATGCCGGGCGTGGTCGCGATCTATACGATGGACGATTTCGCGGATATCGCACAGGGGCCGATGCCACCGATGGCGCCGCATCCGCTCCTGAAGACGCCAATCACCTATCATCCGCTTGCAAATAGCGAAGTACGTCACGTCGGCGAGGCCATCGCCATCGTACTTGCCAACAGCCGCGCCAACGCCGAGGATGCCGCCGCCGCGGTGATGCTGGATGTCGAATATCTGCCTGCCGTGTCGGACGTCGCCACTGCCCATGGAGCCAATTCGCCGGCGGCGCATTCGCAGCACGCCAGCAACATTGCCGCCACCATGAAGGCCGGCTTCGGCGATTGCGCCAAGGTGTTTGCCCAGGCGGATCATGTTCTGACCGAACGATTCGATATCCATCGCGGCGGCTGCCACGCGATGGAGTGCCGCGGCGTAGTCGCGAACATCGACCTGCTGACCAATGCGCTGACGATTTCCACTTCGTCGCAATCGCCCTACATGGTGCGGCGGCATCTCGCGGCCTATCTCAACCGCGACGAGAACGATATCCGCGTCATGACGCCGGACGTCGGCGGCGGTTTCGGCCCGAAGGCCAACGTCTACGCCGAAGAATTCGCCGCCGCGATGTCCGCCATCAAGATCCGGCGACCCGTGAAATGGATCGAAGACCGTCAGGAGCATTTTGTTGCGACGACGCAGCAGCGCGGCCAGATCTGGTCGATCGAGGTAGCGTTCAACAACGACGGGCACATGCGCGCGATCCGCGGCCACTGTATTCACGACAATGGCGCCTATGCCCCCTACGGCCTGATCCTGCCGGCAACGGCCATCGCCAGCTTCCCCGGCCCTTATGCACTCGAAGCGCTCGATCTCACGGTTGACGTCGTACTCACCAATCTGGTGCCGACCTCGCCGGTGCGCGGCGCCTGCCGACCGAACGTCGCATTCCTGCTCGAGCGTCTCGCCGACCGCGTCGCACGTCACCTCGGCATGGATCGGCAGGACGTGCGGCAACGCAGCTTCGTGAAGGCTGAGCAGATGCCTTACACGACGGGGCTGAAGGCGCGAGACGGCTCTCCGATATCCTATGACAGCGGCGACTATGGCGGCGCGCTGAATCTCGTGCTCGACAAGATCGCAGCAGAGGACTTCGAGGCGCGGCGCGAAGAGGCCAAGCAGCGCGGCAAACTCCGCGGACTTGGCATCGCTTCCTGCGTCGAGGATACGGGGCTCGGCCCGTTCGAAGGAGCATCCATTCGCGTGACGCCCGCCGGCAAGGTCATCGTCGCGACCGGAGCGTCCAGCCAGGGTCAGGGCCATCGCACCGCGTTCGCGCAGATCGCCGCCGACGCGCTCGGCGTCGAGCTGGAAGATGTGACCGTTGAGACAGCCGATACCGCAAAATTTCCGCTCGGAATTTCCACGATCGCGAGCCGTATCGCCGTGACCGCAGGTTCGTCAGTCCAACTCGCAGCGGACAAGGTGCGGACCAAGGCCATCACTTTTGCCTCGCATCAGTTGGAAGTTGGTGAGCACGATCTTGAACTGGAGGGCGGAGCGGTCCGGGTGAAAGGTATCCCGGACATGAAAATCAAGCTGTCAGAGATCGCGCGCGCGCTCGCCGGTTCGACCGGCGTACCCTTGCCGGACAACATGGAGCCCGACCTCGCCGCGACGGCCTATTTCAACTCCAATGCGCTGACGTTCGCTTATGGCGCGAATGCTTGCGAGGTCGAAGTCGATCCGGAAACGGGAGACGTCAGGGTGGTTCGCTATGTGGTGGTCCATGATTGCGGCAAGCTGATCAATCCGCTCATCGTCGACGGCCAGATCCGCGGTGGTGTCGTACACGGCATCGGCAATGCACTGTTCGAGCGCATGATCTACGACGAGGAAGGCCAACCGCTGACGACCACCTACGGCGACTATTTCCTGCCTATGGCGTCGGAAATGCCGCCGATCGAAATTCATCACATAGAGACGCCGTCACCGCGCAATCCGATTGGCGTGAAGGGCGCAGGCGAAGGCGGCACTATTCCGGCCGCAGCCTGCGTGATTTCGGCCGTGGAAGATGCACTCGGACCGAACGGACCGTTTATCCCCACGCATCCCGTCTCGCCTCAACAAATCGTTCAATGGCTACAGACAGAGCGCTAGCGATTCTTGGAAGGCTCGAACTTCCGACCTATGGTTTCGAGATCATTTGACCACCACGATGTCTTCGCGGTTGCGGCCTATCGCACGCGACATGTATCGTAGTTAAGCGGGCGAAGACACTCAACCCGCTGCCAAGGTCCCACCGATGAGAAACACATCGTTGCGGAGCGTCTTCGTGATCGTCACGTTGCCTTCATGCACGAGGTGCCGTCGAACTAGTTACGGCTCCGAGAGATAGTCGACCTGATGCCGCCGCGCGATGCGACATCCAGCTGCAGCAATCCAAGACTGGCCGGCGCATTGTGATGCCCGTGGGCGCTCCGCTGAAGGCGCTGCTGGACACGATCGAGCCCGGTCATTCTGACTAATTCCCTGCATCATCCATGGACCGCCGACGGGTTCAGGTCGTCCTGGGGCACGCTATCGGACCGCGCTGGCATTGGGGACCTGACGTTCCATGACCTGAGGCACGGCCGTGGTGCGGTTAGCCATCGCCGGCGCCACACGGTGCCGCAAATCGCGACGTTCACCGGCCACAGCCTGAGGGATGTCGAGGTCATTCTCGACGCGCACGATCTCGGCCGCGATATTCAACTGGCAGAAGCAGCTAGGTTGAAGCCTGAAGCGAGAACAAACCCGTAAAATGGTTCGTCTGTGTGGCGGCGACGTTTCGGCTAAGTATCTGATTTGGATGGTGGGCGATGTAGGGCTCGAACCTACGACCCGCTGATTAAGAGTCAGCTGCTCTACCAACTGAGCTAATCGCCCGAAACTGATCCGGAAATCCCTTGCGGGACGGGGGGTCGTTTAGCAGGGCGAACCGGCGATGTCCAGCAAGGCGGCGATGCTTTTCCCCTGCCCCGGCCAGGACCGCAAAATACGAAAAAGCCGCCGGAATCCAGCGGCTTCTTCGCGGCCCTGGAGGCTCCTCTGGACGGTCAGAGCCGGCCCGAGTCCTGGTCGTCCCGCCAGCCGCCCGGTTCGACCCGATCGCGGTTCCGATCGCCGTGCTCGAAGCGGTCATGGTCGCGGTCAAAACGATCGCCGTCCCGCTCGGAGCGGTGGCGATGCCACCCTCCGCCGCCAAACCGGCGCTCAATGCGGGTCAGCATCATCAGGCGGCGCTTCTGGCCGTCGTCGAGGGTCTTGTAGAGCGGATCGGCGGCATCGGCGATCTTCTTCAGGGCCGCCGCTGTATCGCCCATCCGCTCGGCGCGTTGCCGCAACCGCGCCACCGGATCGGCGGACGCCTGCTGCCCCTGCGCGTCATCCTTCTTCGCCTGCATGCGTGCATTGGCGCGGTCGATCCGCAACTTGGCGAAATCGCGCACCGCCTGTTCCACCGGCGGCCACAGCTTCTCCTGATCGGGCGTGAGCGTCAGTCCGGCATGAACCGCGGCGATCCGTGCATCCGCGAAGGCTGCCCTGTCCTCTGGACTGATCCGGACGTGCTCATGGAACCAGGGGCGATGCTGCGCATACACGGCGGTCGAGCCGGCGATGGCGAGCGCTGCGACGCCGGCGAGAAGAGCTGTCTTCATCGGAACCTCCTTTGCAAGGTCCGATGAAGATGGGTGCGCACAACGCGCCGCGCAAATTACATCTTGGCAAGAAACGTTTTCCTGCCGCGGCGGCGCTCGCCACAATTATACAAGCGGAAACATCTCAGAGCATGCCGAGCACGTGCGGCAGCCACAGCGATATCTCCGGGATGTAGGTGACGAGGCCGAGGAAGATCAGCATCGTCAG
>Ga0310811_10002454_pt1 | contig 23224 bp, 20 predicted proteins | sample YCmetagenome_FD_207642 | JGI IMG/M metagenome (GOLD analysis project Ga0310811, IMG submission 207642) | Soil microbial communities from experimental microcosm in Duke University, North Carolina, United States - YC | ecosystem: Engineered > Artificial ecosystem > Soil microcosm > Unclassified ... | reverse complement strand
CCGATGACCACAAAGGAAAAAAGACTGATGAAGATGATCGTCGTATGGATCTGCGACCGGATATTCATCTGCCAGTACGTCTTCAGCTGACTCCAGTGGAGTCGCGACCAGATCAGCAGCGCCGCTCCCCGGAACAAAGCCACCAGGATCAGGAAGGCGCTGAACAGGTACGCGAACAACGTGATGTCCTCTATATACGAATTGTCCCGCTTCACGACCACCACATAACTATCATCCGAGATCCGGTGCCAAAGCTCGTCATAGGCGTCCTTGCGCACATGTACAAAGTCTGCCCGGGGGATCTGCTCATCCGTCAGATGAGTGGAAAATGGATAATCGCTGTTGTCCGACGTCAGCTCGCGTTTGCTATAAATGGCGTAATATTCCGGTAAGCTCTCGCTCTTCTGCCGGAAAAGCTCGGGCACAAGGGCGTCATTGCCTTTATAGCTCTTCGGCTCCGATAAAATAAACATAAACCCGGCCATCTTCCCCGTCGAATCATTGCGTAGGAACTTCCGGTAGATGTAAGTATACTTGTCAAAGGACTGCTCAAAATACTTCAGATCGGGAATACTCGTATTCTTACCCTGCTGCGTAAATATCGTATTGAGGGTGTCATAGGAGATCGGACGTTGATTAAAAAGAGGCTTCTCCTCCCCATCGAAAGTGTAGATATAGGTATCGAACGTGTTCTGATAAGCACTGAAATTCCGGTTGATCATGCTATCCTTGACGGATAGGTTGGAAGATGAATCTTTAAATCGCGCAAAATTCAGACTCAAAAAATCATTGTCGATATACCCAAAGCCAATGCTCACCATCTTCTCGCTCATAGGGTCGGCCTGCTCCGCCAGTTTTTCCGCCATGGTGCGCCGGGTCTCTTCCTCTATCTTTCGATTCTCAAAAAGAATGATGGCGGAGATCGAGGTCGAAAAGATAAACAGCCAGAATAGCACCTCCGATACATTCAGCCGGAACCTCAGATCAAAGAAGATCCTTCGCTGCATCAGCCATACGTAGGCCAGCAGCCACAACAGCACAAAAATATCCAGCTCTACCGTATCCGTTTTATTGATAAAGGTCAGCAGCAGCAGACCTATCGTAGCAATTATGATATACAGCACGATCGACAGTGACCGGATCAGGTATCCGATCAGCTGGAACAAAACCTGTGAAAGAAAGAAATAACCCAGCGCCAGCGCCGCCAGCGCCAAAAAACCAATAAAACTATAATTGGTCAGCAGACTGAAGAAATTCGTAACGTTGAACGAGATCTTCGCATCCGTCACCAGCGACTGAACGATATTCGCGAACTCAAAGGTCGTTATGACCATCAGGGCCAGCCCTAAAATGATCCAGACCCAGTTCTTCCACGGCTGGATAGACTCCGGGATGGTATATTCGCTCAGCTCCCGCCGGATAAAAAGAATGATCCAGAAAAATAAAAAGGCATTGATCACAAGATCTCCCAGCGAGCTCAGCACAATGCTGCTGCTGTAAATGGTCGGGTCGAACAGCTCAAACTGCCGCAGATTCAGCAGACCAGGCCAGGCATACACCGCTGCCCGCAGCAACAGGATGATCGTTATCAGAAAGCCGATCCCCCAGACAGCCCCCCATCTTTCCCGGATAGTATGCGCGATATTGTGGATGATGATCAGGATCAGCAGCAATCCCAGCAGGATGGTCAGCGGGATCTGCCAGTTATGCGCGGACGCATGATAGTTAGGCTTCTTGTGTAGATAAAACAAGGTACTACCTTCTGCATTGACCACGGGAAATTCGGTAGGGTTCGACACTATCTCCACCCTCACCTCGGCCGAAGAATTGTCGACAAACTCCGGGAACAGATTGGAAGTGGCGATATAATACTGCCAGCGGATCGGGATCAGAGCAATAGCCACCAGCGGTCTCCCATCCTCACCCTTCACTGTCCTGCGACGATACTCGTACTGACCGTTGCTCAAATTCACAAAGCTCGACCCGTCCGGGCTATTCAATAAAGCCGGCGTAGGCAGCGACCGCTGATCGTTCCAGAATCTCAGGAAGATCGGTCTACCCGTCGAATCCGTATCATAAAGGAAAATACCATATTTCTTCTCGGCAACCTTTGTCAGCTCCTGGTGAGTATAAAGCCGTGCGGACAGACGGTTCACCAGGGCCGAATCCTTCGTCAGCTTATCAAAATCCTTCTCCCTTTCCTGCAAAAAAGACTGGATGGAATTACGCTGGACGGCTATCGAAGCATCACTATTAAAATAAAGGTTCAGAAAATATCCGCTGAGGAATAGCGCAACGGCAACAAGGAGCAGGTAAATATTCCTTCTGAAAATATCAATAAAAAAAGACTTCAATCCTTTTTGTTTTGCTTTTAAATCGATCCAAACCAGCTCCCCGCCGCAACTCTTGGCACCTCGCCGCCGCCCCCGGCACCTCAGCCCCCGCCTCGCCGCAAGATCCTCGCCCCCACAACCAGCGCAATATCTATCGTTCCAACCCTTTCATCTCATTCCACAACTCATCCATCTCCCCCAATGTCATATCCGCCAGCGATCGCCCCTTCCGACGGGCCATCTCCTCCATACCCGTGAAACGGGCTATGAACTTCCTGTTCGTCTTTTCAAGGGAATTCTCGGCGTCTATCTGCAAAAACCGTGCGTAATTGATCAGCGAGAAGGCAAGATCCCCGAATTCCTCCTCGATCTTCTCCTTATCCTGCAAGGCTACTGCCTCCTGGAGCTCTTCCATCTCCTCTTTTACCTTATCCCAGACCTGGCTGGCCTCCTCCCACTCAAAACCAACCTTCCCGGCTTTTTCCTGTAACCGGGTCGCCTTGATAGTGGCAGGCAGACTGACCGGAACTCCGCCAAGGACCGACTTCTTGCCTTCCTTGAGCTTCAGCTGCTCCCAGTTCCGCTTCACATCCTCCTCATTTTTCACATCCACCAACCCTTCGACACCAGTCGTAGTCCCATAAATATGCGGATGCCGGCTGATCAGCTTCTCGCAAATGCCATTGATCACCTCATCAAGGGTGAACTGCCCCTTTTCGGAACCGATCCTCGCGTAAAACACGATATGCAGCAACAGGTCCCCCAGTTCCTCCCTGATACCCTTCCAATCCTCACTCGTTATCGCATCCGCCAGCTCATAGGTCTCTTCAATGGTCAGCGGCCTCAATGTCTGGACCGTCTGTTTCTTATCCCAGGGACACTGCTCCCTCAGCTCATCCATTATACCCACCAGACGCTCAAATGCACTCTTATTTTCACTCATATTATATAGAAATAACTGAAATTAACAGGAATATCATCAGCAGGATGATATTGATAAAGCTGGCCACGGAGCCAACCAGGAAATACTTCAGGAATGTCTTCTTCCTCCCTTGCCCGTAAAAGCCCCGCATGGCCTTGTAAAGATAAATGAACATGTACACAACGACCCCAAAGATCAGGATATCCACCACTACATGGAACCAGGTCCAGGTAAAGGCCTTTTCCAGCCGGCTCAGCAGCATATACACCAGCAGCAGGATAAAGGTAGCGCAATAAAGATGGATCGTAAAAATGCCATGGTCCACATACAGGTACTGCTTATGCCGGAAATACATGATGTTCAGCAGCATGGCAAAAATAGGCAGGGAGACGAACAATATCTTGGGAAAGGAATGAAAGATATTCTCGATCAGATGTTCCTTGAACCGGCGCGGATCATCCCGGTACTCTTCATCAAGGGTGATCAGCTTATGCATGCTTGCCCGCTTCAGCCAGCCATCCCGCAGACTATCGGGCAGGGCCCGCTCCGTAGAGTCATATTCTTCCACACTCTTATAATCCCCCTGGTGTAATCCAAAGAAATTGCTCCCCGAGGTCGGGTTGTTTATCGTCTTCAGCACCTTCGCGATCCGCTCCCTGTCCGACGGCGAGACCCCACTCCCCGCCAGGCTGTCGTTATAGGCCGTCATCAGCAGCTCCCCCAGCTCTGTCTTCGAAAAGGTCTTCTTCGTGCTGTCCCCATAGATCTTCCGGATAAGCGACATCTCCATATTGGTATGTTTCAGCGACTCCTGCAGATCCTGCCTGTCCTCTTCGTCTTTTTCCTCCGCTATCTCACTGGTCAGTTTGGCCTGTCGCTCCTTCAGCTGGGACACAGATTGCGCCTTCTCCTTCTTCTCACTGGAGCCGATCATATCCTCCGGCCTCTTCAGGGAAAAAAGGATGATAAAAAAGATAGCCGAGGTGAACACATACATCCGGATCGGGTTCAGATAGCTCATCCGTCGCCCGGCCATATACTCCTTTGACAGAAACCCGGGTCGCCGCATCAGGTATTTCACCGTGCTAAAGAATTTACCGTCAAAATGGGTAATATCATTAAAAAAATGCTGGACAAGGTGCCAGACGGTCTCTTTCGGCTCCAGGTTCTCCTGGCCACAATTATGACAATAACGACCGACTACTTCGGTCTGGCAATTAAGGCAGTTCTTTTCTTTTCGTTCCTTTAAATGCGACACAGCAGAAAATTTCCCTAAAATAGCAAAACTCTAACAGGTTCAACGCATTAAAAAAGTGATTTTTTCGTTTCCACTTTTTAATTTTGCCTAACCATGATGAAATTTACCGGCTCAATGCTGTTGATCGTATTCACCCAGGTATGTTCGGCCCAATATTATTACAAAGACCTGGTCACTACCCGGCAAAACGAAAGACGCTGGAGCCTATACAAGGACAACGGAGTTAAGTCGGTCAAGCTGAGCAGCTTCGAACGCGATGGCAAACCCGCAGAGGGATTTACCGGCGACCAGGAAGTCTCGGGCGAAAGCCTTACGACCCATACAAAAACCAGCGGCAATGCCGAATCCTGGATCACCGCTACCTATACCCCCCAGGGACTCACACAAAAGATCACTGATACAACCGACACCTACCGCAGCGTCTCCGATTACCAATATGACGCCGAAGGACGCCTGCGATCCATTCTTAATACCTCGATCGAAACCGACAACCACCTCCGGGACGTCGAACAGCATATCTGGTCCTATGACGCAGCAGGCAAGCCTTCGTCCATGCTAAAGATCAAGAACGGCAATGACACAACCTTCGTCCGCTTTGTCCTCGACGAAAAAGGCAATGTGGCCGAAGAAAGAGCCATGCGCAACAAGACCGACCTTCCCGTTATCTATTACTACTATGACACGGACGGCCGCCTCACCGATATCGTTCGTTATAGCCTGAAAGCGAAACGATTACTACCCGACAACATCTTCGAATACGGGGAGGACGGAAGGACCAGCTCGATGCTGGTCGTCCCCGATGGCAGCAACGACTACCTCAAATGGCTCTATGACTATAATGAAAAGGGTCTGAAATCAAGAGAATCCTGTATCAGCCGGCAAAAGGAACTCTTAGGAAAGATCGAATATCAATACACTTATAAATAAGAAGCGTATGCGCACCCTCTCAAAAATCACCTTCCAAATACATCTCATGGCTCACCGTCCCCACTCATTTACCCTCCCAACCCGCCTCGCAGCCCGCTGCCTCCCTATATCCCTCTTCCTGGTGCTCTCCGGCCTCTCTACCATGGCCCAGGACCTCGACTTTCCCGACTTCCGAAGCAAAAAAGACAATTTCTCCAAAATAGTGGATAAGGACATCCGCGCCGACATGGCCTCCTTCGCCCTGGCCGGCGTAGACGAAAGCATCGGCAAGGCCCAGCTTCAGACCGTCCCGGTAACCGACCACGGCCCCGACTTCATGACCTTCCAAAACGACAATATCAAGGTCCTCATAAAGACCAGTTTCTTCATGCCGACCAAACACAAGCTGATGATGTCAGAAACCCACCTGGTAAAAATAGACGGCAAACCTTATTATGGCGGCATCTATGGCCAGACACCCCGCACTATAATACAAACGGTGACCGTCCTGGTCGGTAAAGATACCGTGCCCATTCCGGCCACCGCCTATTTCGATCTGTACGATCCTAAGTTCAGCTTCAACGAGAACGGTGCTACCCGCTCCCGTAATGGTGTCTATCTCTCGAACGACAAACGCACTTTCTACATCTATATGTTGAATATCGACAACGGCGGAGCCGAATACACCTGGGTCATCCGCGACAAACAATACCTTCGCCGCGTAGTGGACGTCGGATTTCTTAATCAATAAGCCCCGCGCCTCAACTCTTCACCCCCTCGTCAGCTGTCGCAGCCAACCCGGCTTGCAAGCCTCCTCAACCCCGCTTGCCATCGGGGCCGATCCATTTCACACCGGGCGCCTTCACATCCGGCCCACCGTCGTCTGATCATATCCTTTCAGTCTTCACCAGCTCCCCATCCCGGGTAAAGTATAACACATGATCCTCCTTAAAAGCATCATGCTTATCGGAATTTAGCAACGGCCCATTGTTCAGGTGCATCACATACAACTGCTGATCCGGTGTTTCGATCTTGCGGATATTGTGTACATACCAGTCGTTATAACCGCTATACTTCCAGGCCGTCTGCACCGCTGCCGGCAAATGACGGGTTCTGTTCACAGAAGTCTCCGTCCCTTTCCAATGACCTTCATGGGAATAATACGCATAATGTTTCTTCCCGTCTTTTTTGAAATGTGCCACATACCCCTCTTTACGCGTTTCCCATTTCTTCAGGTCACCCTCAGGGAATTTACCCGAGAAAGCAGTATATACCTTTTGCGGAACGTCTGTAGACACGGTAGATTGAGCAGATACGGATTGTATAAGTATAAAAGAGGCAACAGCTGCCAGTAAATTCTTCATTGTAGTTTGTTGAAAAGTAAAGGAAATAAATTCGAAGACCAATAAGCGGAGAAACTTATGCATTGGGCGGTCCACGAAGAGAAGATCCGGCCAGGATCGTAGCATATACACCCAGCCTGAAGACATCCGGGAGAGCTTTACCCCCAAAATGAGGATGATCTATCGTAATATAGGAAGCACTCATACCATCCAGCCCAAATCTGCTGCGATGGCGGTTCAAAGGGCGCTTGTGCTCGCTGAGCGGCTGCCCTTCACTATGTAACTGCGGTAAATGCGCAGTCTCGATAAGATTCTTTTTACCTATCTGTACCAGGTCCTCGCCAACAGCCAGCCTGCTCACGATCGCCAGATCATCCACCCCCATTCCACCATTCACTTCCACACCCTCGATACCTGTCCCTGCCCAGCCGGCGGCCGAAGCAAGGACCCGATGACCTGTCTGAGCACCCATAAGCAACATACCCACCCCTACCGTGAACAACACGGCACCCAGTCTCTTATGTATGTTTCTTATAGGTGTCATATTAATTGAGGGCAAAAAATTGGTTAAATATAATTTTTTGCCCAATATCTCTTATGTCTTTGTAAGCGGATCATATCCGCTTATGGATCAAAAATAGGCAACTATTCGCTAAGAAAAGCTTAATGTTTTTTGTTCTGCGCTCTTTGCCATGACATACCCATTAACCGCATACATCAACGCCGCGCAAGCGAAAAAGGCCGCAATCGTAACCCAGCCAAGCACGTTATAATGCACCAGCAACCCCGCAGCATTCTGCCCAATGATCCATCCCCCGATCACAGAAGCGATCCCGCCACCCAGCTGCTGAACAGATGAGTTGATACTCATGAAAGCTCCCCGGTCTTTCGCGTCCGGTACCCCGGAGATCAGGGCCTGGCTGGGTATTATCCGCGAAAAAACAGCCGTATACATCAGCGTGTTCAGAATGAGCACTTCCCACAAAGGAGTAATGGACAGAGAAGAAAAGATGGGAACCATCAGCGACGCCAGGAGGCTACCGGCAATGAACATGCGGAACTTGCCGATCCGGTCGCTCAGCCGGCCGATCAGCGGTCCCGTAAAAAGACCCACAAAACCCGCCACTACAAACACGATCGGCAACACCTTTTCGTCTATCCCCACATTGCGCACCAGGAACGTGCTGGAATAAGGCATCATCAGGAAACCACCTGTAGAGAGCAGCGCAGTCGCGCCAAACGCCCTCAGATATCTCTTCTGCGTCCCCGTCCTCAGTAAATGGACCATCGGCTGCTGAGCCGCCCTCTCCTTCAGATGCGCATCTATAGGCTTCATCCACCGCACAATAACCACCCCCACCGGAACACAGATCCCCACGATCATCAGGAAAGGCATATGCCACCCAAACTTGTTCGCAAAGAACAGCCCCACCGGGATGCCCAATACCTGGCTAACAGCAAAGGCCATCTGCACAAAACCCATCACCCGGCCTCTCTTTTCCAGCGGGAAAAGATCGGCAACAATAGCCATATTGATCGAGAACAATACCCCGCCAAAAAAGCCGGTCACCATCCTCGCCAGCAGCAGGAAATGATATCCCGGCGCAATGCCGCAAAGAAAAGTTCCCAGTATAAAACCTGAATAAAAGAACAACAGCATCTTCTTCCGGTCGAACTTATCGGCAAAACCCGCAGCCAGTATTCCCGCTATCCCCGCACTGAACGCATAGGCCGAAACAACCCAGCCGAACTGCGACGGACTGATCTTTAAGATCCGGATCAGCTGAGCCCCCAGCGGCGCCATGACCATAAAGTCCAGTATGATCGTGAACTGTAAAAGAGAAATAATAGCAATGACAAAAGTCTCATAACCCGTAAAAACTTTTTGACCCTTCTTTTCCATAGTAAATAGTTTTAAAAATTAATGCCTTTCAAAAATCAATTATCTATCATAGTGCCAGTTCCTGCCTGAACATATAAAATGAATATTCATTTACTAAAGAGGCCAAAAAAAATCATCGCCCTACCCCACCCAAATCACGGTCGCAAAGCCTTCAACACAAGCGACAGCGTCTGCTGCAACATCTCATCCGTCAACCGGGACGGCTGCCCCCCGATACTCCTTCCCGCCTTATGCCACTGCACCAGGTTCATCAAAGGCGCAAACGCCACCGACCAATAGACCTCAGACGGCATCTGGATCAGCTCTTTATTCTGGATCGCCTTCTCTACAAACCGGTGCATCGCATCCAAAAAGGCCTTATTCTTGTGAACGGCCCACTTCTTATACAAGGGAGTATACTTAAAATGCTCCATAAAATGCGCCTTGTCGGGATGATCGATGATATACTGGGCCCGGTTCTTCCACTGTACCGACAATCCCGTGGCAAAATCCATCTCCGGGTCGAACCCCCGCAGCACATAAGTGAAATATTTATCCACCTCCAGCTGGTGCAATTGCAATAAGAGATCGTCCCGGTCCTTGAAATAAATATATATAGTCGCCGGGGAGACTCCCGCCGCCCTGGCCAGCTTCTGCATGCTCAACCCGTCAAACCCCTCTTCCACGATCATCTTCAACGCCTGCTGATATATCGCTTCAACTTTGCTTTCATCTCTTACTCGCATAATGCAAATATAAGTGAATATTCATTCATTTATCAAACTATGCCTTGTAAATTTTTTCTATCCCCAGCTTCTTCATCTTTGACTTCAGGGTAGAAGCCGGCAGACTCAGCAATGAAGCCGCCCCCCCAGGCCCCGAGATCCGTCCCTTACAGGTCCGCAAAACCGACAAAATATGCTCCCGCTCCATTTCGGCGATCGTCTTCACCTGCTTACCGGCAACTTCGGCCGACTGTTGCTGCCCTTCCTTTGCCAAAGGAGTGATAAAAGATACATTCTGCAAAATAGTGTCATTGCTCATGAGCACGCTTCTTTCGATCAGGTTTTGCAATTCCCGGACATTTCCCGGCCAGGGATATTCCATCAATCGCATCAGAGCCTCACCGGAAATGCCCTGCACCGGCCTGTTCGTTTTCTGCGCATACATCTTTATAAAATGATCCACCAGCAAAGGGATATCCTCCTTCCTTTCCCGCAGAGGCGGCAGGATCACCGGAAAGACATTCAGCCGGTAATACAGGTCGAGCCGGAACTTCCCCTCTGCAATCGCCTTCTCCAGGTTACAGTTCGTAGCCGCAATGATCCGCACATTCACCTTGATCGTCTCCCTCCCGCCAATTCGCTCTATCTCCCTTTCCTGCAATACCCGCAACAATTTCACCTGGACAGATGGCTGCATCTCTCCTATCTCATCCAGGAACAGTGTTCCTCCATCAGCCTGTTCAAACTTTCCTATCCTTCTGTCAAAGGCGCCGGTAAAAGACCCCTTCTCATGCCCGAACAGCTCCGACTCCACAAGATTGGGGGGCAAAGCAGCGCAGTTAAGCTTGACAAAAGGATTCTTCCGCCGGCTGGATAAGTGATGTATACAATTGGCAATACCTTCCTTGCCCGTACCGCTCTCACCCAGGACAAGCACCGAAGTATCGAGAGGACCGACATCCTTCACGAGATTAAAGATGCTCAGCATCTTGCGACTGCTTCCGATAATGCCATTCAAACCAGTTCCGTCAGGACGATTCGCCGTCGTCCCGGGAGCAGGAAATTCAACACCCCGTGGTTTCTTTTCCTCCCCTTTTAATTGCTGTTTATAATCATGCCGGTAACGCGCAATGTCCAGTGTCACCAGCAGATCCTTCTCCCGGAATGGCTTCACGATAAACCCGGAAGGCTGCGTGACCTTGGCCATCTCCAGCACACCCGTATTACAGTTCGCCGATAGGTACACGAACGGGATGTCGCGTTTATTGAGCTCTGCGGCAACATCGATCCCCGTTAGATCGCCCTTTAGAAATATGTCCAGTAATACCAAACCCGGCGGGTTCGCATTGATATTGTCCATGGCGGAATGATACGAACGCGCTATCCCCGAAACCGTATATCCCGCCCGCTCCAATGTCAGCCGGATATCCCCCGCAACAACCAGTTCATCTTCCACAATAAGAATTGATTGGCGCATGTCAGCAGTTATTTTAAGAGTACACACTTACTTGATTATCATAAATGTAAGCTATTTTTTGCACCCGCAGCGCCACCTTTCCCGTCGCAGATCCTCCCTCGCCCAACCCCGCAACATCACCCCCTTTCTTTCCCTACCTTTAACCTATGGCAACAGTACCACTCAACAGCCCCACCGGCAGATGGGTCATGGCTTCGGTTATTATGGCATCCGCCATGGCCTTTATCGACGGCACTGCACTCAACGTCGTCCTGCCCTCCCTGCAACACGACCTCAATGCATCCGGGACCGACCTCTTCTGGATACTCAACGCCTACCTGCTCATCCTCGCCGCCCTCATCCTCGTCGGAGGCTCCCTCGGCGACAAGCTCGGACGCAAGAAAATTTTCATGACCGGCATCCTGATCTTTATCATCGGCTCCACCGCCTGCGGCTTCGCCCCTACCGTCAATTATCTCATTGGATTCCGGCTCGCCCAGGGCGTCGGAGGGGCACTCATGATCCCCGGTAGCCTCTCCCTTCTCTCTTCGTCTATCAATGAAAATGAACGGGGTAAGGCCATCGGCACCTGGTCGGCGATCACAACCGTCGTTACCATCGGCGGGCCTGTCATCGGAGGAGCCCTGGCCGACGCAGGCCTCTGGCGTTATATCTTTTTTATCAATGTCCCCATCGGTCTCGCAGCGCTGTTCATCTTACAGCGATATGTAACCGAAAGTCGCGGCGAAGACAAAAACCCCTCCCTCGATTTCCCCGGCGTTATCGCCATCGCGCTCGGCCTCGCCTCCCTGACCTTCGGCTTCCTGCGTATCCCCGCACTCGGCTTCAACAACTGGATAGTCTATCTCTCGCTCGGAATAGGTATCATATTACTCATATCCTTCATCATCATCGAACGCAAAAGCCCGCAACCCATGATGCCCTTACACCTGTTCGCGAACAGGAACTTCAGCGGCGCCAATCTCTTAACCTTCTTTCTCTACGCCGGCCTCGGAGCCGGTATGCTCTTTCTTTCCCTGAACCTCGTCCAGGCCCAGGGTTATAGCCAGCTGGAATCCGGCCTTACCTTCCTACCCTTTACAATACTAATGATCACCATCGCCCGCCCCGCCGGCAGCCTCGCCGATAAGTTCGGTCCACGCCTTCTCCTGATCATCGGTCCCGCTACGGCCGGCGTCGGCCTGCTCCTCCTTTCATTCGTCGGCGCTACCGGAGGCGCCCACGACTACTGGACAACCTTCTTTCCCGGCGTCCTCGGTTTCGGACTGGGTATGTCCTTCACCGTTGCACCACTCACCACGACTGTTATGAAGTCCGTGACCGATGAGTTCTCTGGCACCGCCTCCGGAGTCAACAACGCCGTAAGCCGGATTGCAAGCGTCTTCGCCAACGCCGTTTTCGGTACACTGGCCATCCTCTTTTTCTCCGGCTCCCTTCAAAAAACACTTCCCGAAAACCTCAGGGGCAACCCCGTCATCCTTCAGCAGGCGGCCAACCTGGGTAACGCAAAACCACCGGCCTCCATCACCGGAACCCAACGCAAAATAGTCAGCGACGCCTACCGGTCATCCTTCATCGAAGCTTATGACAAGATCATGCGCTGCGCTGCCGCCCTCGCGTTCCTCGGCTCGGCCATGGCCATATTCTTTATCTCTCCTAAATCTCCACAACCACCCTTCTCCCACCCGTAACATCCCTCTCCCATAATTTCCCAATATCCTCAATCCTCACCGGCACCGTCCCAACCTTCAGTTTCCCCTCAGCCGCCAGCTGAAACATCTCGGGCAGGATCTCCCCGAACAACATATGCACCTGCCCCTTCGTCCAGCTCCCCAACCCCGAACCCGAGAGCTGAAGATCGATACTACGCAGATTAGCCGCAGACAGCTGGATCACATCACCGGTCATGCTGCCTACCGACACATACCGCGTTCTCGGAGTAAAAGCCCCGCTTCCCTTCAGCGCAGCCAATATCATTTCCGCCGTATGCCCCCAGAGATAATCTACTATCACATTAAAAGGAGTTTGCCGATGTAATTCCTTCAACCGGGCGGTAAACTCTTCATCGCTCTGCTCAACGGAAATAACCTCGTCCGCACCAAGCCCACGCAATTCATCCAAAGACCGGGGATTCCTGCCGGTAGCGATAACCTTCCCCGCTCCATAATGTTTTGCTATCTGGACCGCAACCCTTCCCGTAAACCCCGTCGCACCATTGACAAGCACGGTATCCCCCCGCTCGATCCCCGCCCGGAACCGAAGGGCCATCGCAGCCCCAAATACAGCATTCGGCACCGCCGCCGCGGTGAGATCATCCAGACCCGCCGGCAAGGGCACGATCCTGTCCCTCTCCACGATCGCCTTTTCTGCCATCATCCCGCTCACACCCAATGCATATACCCTCGTCCCATCCGGCAGGAAACCGACTCCGTCTCCGCCAATTATCTTCCCCTCCTGCTTGTTGCCGGCCGTAGAGTAATGCGTCCCCCTGGCCCGGCCCTTGTCAAAATGTTTTAGAGCTACCGCCTTCACCGTTACCAGTACTTCATTTTCGTTTTGTACAACGGGGTCCGGGACCTCGACATACTGCGGCGCATCCCCCTGGCCAAACATAACTGCTGCCTTCATTTTGCTTATTTTCCAACAAAGCTAGAGCCCATCTTAGACAATGACAATAACATATGTTATCAAATGCCCCGCCCCCTCAGCCCCTGGTCGCCAGCATCCAGCGCCGGAACAATGAAGAGCCCTGTAGTTGTCTGCAAGGCTCTTTAATCAACCTCATCGAATGGACCTGAACGCCTCGCGAAGCTCTTCCGACAAGATCTTCGGCTGCTCCCAGGCCGCAAAATGCCCCCCCTTCTCCACCTTGTTAAAATGCATCAGTTTGGGAAACGCCTGTTCAGACCAGCTCCGTGGCGCCGGATAGAGTTCGTCAGGGAAAACGGTCACGGCAACCGGGATCTTGACGCCTTTGGCGCTGAAATACCCGAGCTTACCCCAATTCTCCCAATAGAGACGCGCACCGGAAAGCGCCGTGTTCGTCAACCAGGTGATCGTGATATTGTCGAGGATATCATCACGCGTGAGACCCTCAGACTGTCCTTCAAAGACGCGTGAGATCAGCTCATAGCTGCGCGCGTCATGATCAAGGAAATAGGCTGCCAGACCGACGGGTGAATCCGCGATACCGTATAAGGTCTGTGGCCGCAGCCCCATCTGGAAACCATAGGCAATCCCTTTCTGATAAACAAATTGCAAACGCTCATAAGCCACCTTCTCATCAGCAGAAAGTCCAGATGGCGCCGGTGCCCCGGAAAAAGCCGCCTGGTCGATCTCGACCGGAAAAATACCCGGCATATTAGTGTGAATGGCGAGCAGCTCCGGAGCCGCCTGCAGGGCCATTACTTCCGTTACCAGCGCACCCCAATCGCCGCCTTGTGCCACGAATTTATTGTATCCGAGACGCTTCATCAGCACAACCCAGGCACTCGCGATATGTGTCACATCCCACCCTGTCCTGGCCGGTTTGCCTGAATACCCGTATCCCGGCATTGACGGGATCACCAGGTGGAAAGCATCGGATGCACTACCGCCATGCGCGGTGGGATTGGTCAGCGGATCGATGATCTTCATCTGTTCGATGATCGAGCCTGGCCACCCGTGCGTAACGATCATCGGCAATGCATCTTCGTGTTTCGAGCGGACATGAATGAAATGAATGTCAAGTCCATCGATCTTGGTCACAAACTGCGGCAGAGCGTTCAACTTTTCCTCGACCTTACGCCAGTCATAGTCTGTCGCCCAGTAACGCGCCAGCGCCTGGATCGTCGCGAGCTGCACTCCCTGGGAGGCATCAAAAACCGTCTCCTTATCCGGCCAAATAGTCGCCAGGACACGTCGCTTTAACTCGTCGAGATCGGCTTGAGGGAATCGTATTTCGAAAGGGGCGATCCTTTCGGCGGTTGACAATGCAGGTGCAATGTCGGTTTGGCTGTTTTCCATTGTTTATAATTTTAAATGTGTTGGTAATAAAAGTACCTCCGGAAGCAGGTTCTTTCCAAGCACGATATAGCAGGGTGTCCGAATTCGCGCCCGAACCATCCATTTTGAAGGGCAGACCGTCACCATCCGCCCTAACAACACTCTGCATGAAAAAGAAAAAGTTTGCTTATCTTCAAAAAATAACACGCCAAAAATGAAAAAGGTAACAGGGATCGGCGGCATCTTCTTTAAATGCAAAGACGCCAATAAATTGAAAGAATGGTACAAAACGCATTTGGGCCTTGACGCAGGCCAATATGGGGCAAGTTTTGAGTGGCGGGAAGACGCAGACCCGTCAAAAAAAGGAACTACTCAATGGAGTCCCTTTGCCGAAACAACAAAATATTTTGACCCTTCGACAAAAGACTTTATGATCAACTATAGAGTTGAGAATTTAGAAGCTCTCGTGGAACAACTTAAAAATGAAGGCGTCACTATTGTTGACAATATTGAGGATTCTGATTATGGCAAGTTTGTTCATATCATCGACGGCGAAGGCAACAAGGTTGAACTTTGGGAGCCTAAATAGCAATGACCCAGACTTATTCAATTGACCGGGCGGCCGGCTTCCGAGTCAGCTGACTGGCTGATATTCAAGAATAAGAATCCCGTTGTCGGTCACCCGCGAGTTTTTGATCCCAAATTTCTTTAATTCCCGATTGTCGTCAAAAAGCCGCAACCCGCCGCCGATCGAGAGCGGATATACCATCAGCCGCAACTCGTCGATAAGGTCGTGGTGAAGCAGGGCCTTGACGAGGGTAGCGCTCCCATAGACGAGGATATCACCTCCATCGGACTTCTTCAGCGCCGCGACGTCTCCCGCCACATCCCGAAGAATATGACTGTTGTTCCACTCCACCTTTTGCAGGCTTCCGGATACGACATATTTTGGCATCTTGTTGATGGGATCGGCAAATCCCTCACCGCTCTGTTTAGGCCAGTAGCCGGCGAAATTTTCGTACGTGGTTCTGCCCAACAGCAAACTATCCACGCTGGCAAGTTCATCGACCTTGTACTTCCCCGCTTCCGGAGATCTGTATATAGACTGCCAGCCGCCATGAGGATGAGGGGTTTCATTGCCGCCAGGCGACTCGACAACACCATCGAGGGTGATAAATTCGGTAACGATAATTTTTCGCATGATCTTTTTTTTGTAAACCTAGCGAACATTGTTTGATCAAAGAGGGGGAGAAAATGACATTCAATAGGGGTAAATGCGTCGGTAGTACCAAATTTTATATCTCTCACCCATCAAACGCGCCCCAACGCATCTTTAATACTTTCGCGTTTCTGACGGGCAACAGGCACTTTTGTCTCATCTTTCATCAGCAACAGCCCCCCATCTTCCCTGAGATAGCTCCGAACAAAATTGGCATTCACCAGGTGAGACTGATGAGGCCTGATAAACCCATAAGGTTTCAGCAACTCATCAAATTCCTTCAGCGTCTTACAGACCAGGACGGTCTGGCCATTATCTAACACAAAGTTCGTATAGTTATTGGAGGCTTCACAACGGATGACCTCATCGATCCGCACATACAGGATCTCCTGTTGCGTAGGCAGTGCGATCTTGGGGACCCCCTTCCTCCCCATCCGGATATACTCCATCAGGTTGGCTATATTCTGACTCGTCCGCTTGGTATGCAAGGCCTCCGCTGCTTTTTCAACGGCCTTCCTCAATTCCTCGATATTGATGGGCTTGAGCAGATAGTCTAATGCAGAGAATTTGATGGCCTGTATTCCATACTGATCAAAGGCCGTTACAAATATGATCTCAAAATCGATCCTCGAAAAAGCCTTTAGTACTTCAAATCCATTTTGTTCCGGCATTTGTATATCCAAAAACACCAGGTCCGGCCGATAATCCCGGATAATCGCAATCCCCTCCGCCGCACTCCTGGCCGTAGCAACAACCTCAACTTCAGGACAATACTCCCGAAGCAAGGCCCGCGCATTGTCAATATTGTTATTTTCATCATCAATGATAATACTTCGAATAGTCATGTCCAGCGCAATTTATACCCAATCTTTTAATCGTACCAATATCTTCGTTCCACCATTTCCTGAAAAAATATTCACACTTAAAGAATTCTCTCCATACCGCTGGTTTAGCAAAGCGATCTGCTGCCGGCTTAGCTTTATCCCAAAAGAATTCTCTTTCGTCCCGACAGCCAAAACATCAAACCCTTTTCCATTATCCTGCACGATGAAAAACAGATCTTTCCCCTCCCGGCTCGCCAGCACTTCGATATACCCCCTTTCACCCATCCCCGAAACCCCATGTTTCACAGCATTCTCCACAAAAGGCTGTAACAACATACCCGGGATCTCCGTATTAACCACATCGATTCCCACTCCGGAAGAAAGCACAAACCGAAACCCAAACCTCAACTGCTCCATCTCCAGGTAATTCTCCAATAAGCTCATCTCATCCGCCAGGCTGATCATCTCCTGCTCACTTGTATTCAATACACGGCGGGTCAGCTCTGCAAACCTTGACAGATACCGGTTAGCCCTATCCATATCATTCTTGTTCATCAACCCCTGTATGGACGACAAAGCATTAAACACAAAATGAGGATTCAGCTGCGAACGGATACTTTGCAATTGCAATCCGATCCGCTCATTCTGTTCCTCGCTACGCCTCAGTTTTGCTTTATTATATCGGTAATATATCCCAAAGCCAACCCCGACAAAAACAACAGCTCCCCCCACAATGGGGAGAAGCTGATAAAAAGAAATGGTCTTACCCATCAAAGGAGGCGGTAACACCTCAAAAGATAATCCGACAGCCTGCTGATCTCCATAAGCATTAAAAGGGCCGTTCCGCTGGAAGATCAGGACATATTTTCCAGGCTTGTCAAAATCCTTACGGCTAAGGGCATAGACATCATCTGCCAGAAAGTCCTGTACACTGATCGTATCCGTCTTGCCCGCAATCGTCTTGATAAGAAACACATTATACATTACTGTTGGATGATGCTTCAGATGGATCAGCATATCAGTCACGGAATCATCAGGAAACCGAAAATCCAACGGCAATCCGCTTACCGCCTCAAATTGGGTAGCATAGCCGCTATTTAGCTTTGCATAGGTGATATTGAAATAGTGGTTTTCATGCTTCATGACAATGATCTGGGTAATCACCGGCTTAAAATCCGTCCGCCAGTCAAAGACAACTCCATCACGGATCGAATAATCTTTCTTATTTACCACCTCCACAAGGATCTGATGCCCCGGTGCACGGTATTTCCCGATATAAGCATAGGGTCTGATGGCATTGAACTGTTGTTCCATCCTGGTGACCGAAGACCAGGGTACCAGCTCGACACTGTCATCTTCTACGACATGATACAGGTAATCCACACGGTTCGATGGAGTAATACCTACAGCAATGACCTCCGCTTCCGAGCCGTTGGAGATCGTATAACATTTAAAAGTCTTTGTGTTAGAGTGAATATCCTGCCCAGCAAAGTCGGTCGTCAGGGAATCCAGCCTCACCCCCAATAAGATAGGAGTCTTGGGCACGACATTGGAATCTACCCCCCAGAACACCGCCCCCTTGCTAACACTCCGGGTGCCATAAGGCGGATCATAATTTAGTAGCAGCCACTGGAAATTATCTGTCCCAAAATCGTATGGCTGCCGAACCATAAACCGTCTGTCTGTCCCTACTTGCTCAAATAGCCAGTTCTGCCCGAACTTATACCCGGTATATTGCGCAGAAACCAAAGCCTGCGGGTCAAAGGCGACCGCCAGCACCATCATCCATAGACAAAGTCTTTTTTTCATGATTAAGAGTTTTGAAGATAATAAATATTATCCCAAAGCTCTCCTTTAGACATTTGCCAGTCAACCTTCACCGAGTATCGGGTCATCCTGACCTAGAATATCGCTTTTCCGACACACCTTCCTTGCCCGTATTAACAAATTATTACCCCCTGCACGACTGGCAGGGGTGTTTATCCTCCTTCCCGTGCTTGCCAATATTTTGCTGATGGATATTTTCTATCAGATCGGCGATAGTGTGGTGGTGCATACGTCGATCATGATGCTGGGCACTTTGTATTTCCTTTTCATAGAATTCGACCGCTTGAAGGAATTCTTCTTTGTCGCGAAGGATCGGTTGCCTTCGTTGAATGTTTCCAGTTATAGGAAAATGGCTATCCGGTTGTCGATTATATATGTGCCGCTATTGTTGATCGCTATGCATGGCCGAACCGATAAGCATCCTCAGCTTACGGGCAAGTATGCGGTGAGACAACTGCAGGCTGCCCGGCAGGTAATTCGCTCGTCGGTTCTTGCGATAGCACGCTGACAATCGTTTATTTTGATATAAAGGATGGTTGTGTGTTTGAATTTAACTCGCCGCAAAGGAGATGGAACGGAACTTTCACCTTGAACGCAAATGATCTGAAGATTGATTGGCGATCACCTGCTTACAAGCCGGCTTTTAAAGGAATATCGTCACAGGGTCCCGACGCCGGAATGGTATTATTGACGCGAGTATTGGGGAGTGATTCGACGGAAATCATCTTGCAAAAGGTGAAGGAATAAAAAAAGCCAAAACTTGCGTTTCGGCTTCATATAAAGAATCTGTACCGGGGACGGGAATCGAACCCGTACTGCCGTTGCGGGCAACAGGATTTTAAGTCCTGCGCGTCTACCTGTTCCGCCACCCCGGTATCTCAAACCAACGAAATCTGTCCCAACATCATCCACTGATCATCACCACAAAGGCCATCGGCTTCCCCTAAAGATAAGCCTAAATAAAAAATTCCACCGATGAAAGATCGATGGAATTTACTTTAATGTCTGTGCACCGGGTACACAAAGGACTACATCCATTTATGAGCGGAAGACGAGGCTCGAACCCGCGACCTCAACCTTGGCAAGGTTGCGCTCTACCAACTGAGCTACTTCCGCATTAAAAATTTATAGAAAGAACTTCACCTATCCATTCTTATAACCCCTTCATCCTCTTTCTTCTCTATCCGTTTTTTCTAATTGGGGTTGCAAAAATAGGAAAAGTATTATTCCTGCAAAATTTTTTTCTCAAAAAATTATTAAAAGCTATTTGTATTGAGGCGTATACAAAGTATTACCAGGAATCTCGACATGAGGCTTACCCTTGTAACGATGCGTATATAACCCGTAGGAACCTCCAACCAGCAACGCGATCATACAGAAAACCTGCAGATAGAACAGGAACACAGAAGAATCTACCCAGCTGTTGGCAATGTCCTTTAATTTCGGGTCTTTTATCTCTATTGGCTGATCCATAAGTATTTATTTACCACGCAAAATTAATGCTTTACCCGAAAAAATCACCTTTTCCGCTTTACAATTTCAGTAAAAGTTTTCTTCCCCGATACAAAGTACTGCCACACAATGCTCCCGGAATACCACCCCAGCAGGGTGCCTCTCCTGTTTTTAGGAAAAACACTCCTTTTCCGGTGAAACATCAGCCATTTCAAAAAAGCCACATGCGCCTCCAGGATGGCCCAGAAATAGACGGCCTCACCGGCAAACAATGACTTCCACGCAGAGATCGAGTCCAGCAGGAAACGAAACGGCATTTTCCAAAGCAGCTGTCCCAGGGGCATATTCTTCGCCATCATGATCAGGTTGTTCCTGAAATTGAGCTTAACCTTCCGCTCATTCCCCTTCGGCAGCGTACCCCCACCAACGTGAAAGACGACCGACGCCGGGCAGCTAAAGACCTTATAACCCGCCAGCTGCATCCGCCAGCACAGATCGATCTCCTCCTGGTGCGCAAAGAAATAATTGTCCAGCCCACCCAATTCATGATAAAGACGCCCACGGACGAACATTGCGGCCCCACTCGCCCAGAAAATGGGCTCAGCCACATCATATTGCCCCATATCCTTCTCGCAAACATCAAATACACGTCCCATGGCAAAAGGATAACCCAGGTGGTCCAGCCACCCCCCCGCAGCGCCTGCATATTCAAAGGACTCCCGGTCCGAATACATCCTTATCTTGGGCTGGCAGGCCCCGATAGACGGGTCTTTCTCCATCAGGCTGATCACCGGCTCGATCCAGCCGGGTGTCACTTCCACATCAGAGTTCAGCAGCACGTAATAATCGGTCTCTACCTGCTTCAACGCCTCATTATACCCCCCTGCAAATCCCCGGTTCTGATCCATCTCGATCACCCTCAATCCAGGGTATCTCTCCTGTAAAAAAGAGACGGAATCGTCCGTAGAAGCATTGTCAGCAACAATGACCTCGACACCGGGTCCGGTGCTTGCCGTCACAAAAGGGAGGAATTTTTCCAAAAACTTACGTCCGTTCCAGTTCAGTATAACAATAGCTGTTGTTGGCGTCACTAAAAGGCTCAATTAATGTTATGCACCGGGAACGGGTTTATTCCCAAAATTTGACCCATTCCCGGTGCACGGCTAATGATGGGCCTTCGGCCTGTGGGACCGTGTCCCACAATAATTGCCCAAAAATAAGGGAATAGGCTATAAATTCGGCCTATGATTCGGTCAATGCTTAACTGGAGATCATTTCTCGCCCTCGTCGCCATCGTCATTGTGAGCGCCACGATCTTTTATTCGCAATACCTCGCGAAAAAGATCGCCGCGGACGAACGCCAAAAGGTAGAACTATGGGTCGCCGCCAGTAAATCGATGCTCAGCAATCCCGGCATGGACCTTACCCTCCCCAACCTGATCCGCAACGGACAGCAATCCATTCCCATTATCGAGACCAACGAGCAGGACAGCATCACTGGTTATATCAACCTGGACACAGCACAAGCCGCACAGGACAAGGGTTATCTCTACCGCAAACTAAAAAAGTTCAGGGCCGAGAACCAACCCCTGATCATGAAGCTCAGCGACACACCCTACATCGCCAATCGCTACTATTACGGACATACCACCCTGTTGGACGAAGTTCGCTATTACCCGCTGGTACAGCTTTTCATCGTAGCCCTGTTCATCTTCTTCACCCTCTATTCCATCACCATCCGCAATAAAGCCACCCAGAACCAGCTTTGGGCCGGAATGGCAAAAGAGACAGCCCATCAGCTGGGCACCCCCGTCTCCTCCCTCGAAGGCTGGGTAGAAATGCTCAGAGAAAGTAATACTGACCCCCGAACCGTTCAGGAGATCCAAAAAGACGTAGACAGACTCAAGCTGGTGTCCGACCGCTTCGGCAAGATCGGCAGCAAACCACAGCTGGAAGAAAAAGACGTCGTCGGCCAGGTCCGAAGCATGATGGAATACATCCGGAAACGCGCAGCAGGTAAAGTCCAGTTCAACCTTCAGATCTCCGGCCAACCTCTCCCCAACCCCTCTAACCCCGGCCAACCTCGCCCCAACCCCTCAAGTCCCGGCCAACCTTTCCCCAACTCCTCAATTACCGGCCAGCCTTTCTCCAACCCCTCAAACCCGGCCAATCCCAATCAATCCCCCATTCCATCCGATCCCAGCGACTCCCCCCCACTCTACGCCCGCATCTCCGGCCCCCTCTTCGACTGGGTCATCGAAAACCTGCTCAAAAACGCCCTCGACGCCATGGAAGGCAAAGGCTCCATCAGCATCACCATCCAGGAACATGACAAAGAGATCCTCATCGACATCGCAGACACCGGCAAAGGCATCGCCGCCAAAAACCTCCAAAAAGTCTTCAAACCCGGTTTTACCACCAAAAAAAGAGGCTGGGGCCTCGGCCTGAGCCTGTCGAAACGTGTGATCGAACAATATCACAAAGGACAACTCTTCGTCCGCCAGTCCGAAGTCGGCAAAGGCACCACCTTCCGCATCGTTCTAAAAAAATAGCCCAACTCTTACCAAAATCTATCCCCCTCCTTTGAAAATTTAATTCGGAACCCGTACATTTGCAGTCCCTTTAAAATTTCACATTACTACAAATGAAAAATGCGTGGGTGGCGAAATTGGTAGACGCACTACTTTGAGGTGGTAGCGCTCGAAAGGGCGTGTGAGTTCGAATCTCATCCCGCGCACTAAAAGGCCTTGTAAACAATTGATTTACAAGGCCTTTCTTATTGTCATGTGTTATATTTTCCCGCTTTTTTCAAAAAACCATATTTCCTGCCTAAAACGGCCATCGAACGCCAGGGTAAAACACAGGGCTTTTGCAAAAAACCCGCCAAACGTCAATTCACACAGCGGACGGAACATTACTTTTCTCCCGTCGCGGACGTCACTTCACCCGCCTATTTGGCGGTCTCTGAAAAATGCTGGCAGGCTCTGTTGATCTGCTTAACAAAAGTGAAAAAAAGTTTCGAGTGCCTGAGTATTCTTTCTTCACACCTTTTTTCACTTTCTCACCTACCTA
>Ga0310811_10002452_pt1 | contig 23227 bp, 30 predicted proteins | sample YCmetagenome_FD_207642 | JGI IMG/M metagenome (GOLD analysis project Ga0310811, IMG submission 207642) | Soil microbial communities from experimental microcosm in Duke University, North Carolina, United States - YC | ecosystem: Engineered > Artificial ecosystem > Soil microcosm > Unclassified ... | reverse complement strand
CGGAAAGCCGCGCAGGAAGCGCGAGAAGAGCGCAGGAGCCGACGCGAGGCATTGGATAAGGTCAAGACAAGGGGCGAGCACTTGCGGGAGTCGCAGGCGGCGTTCAATGCGTGGATCCGCCTGCGGGATGCGGACGACCCCTGCATTTCGTGCAGGCGGCCGGCGTCATGGGGCGGCCAATGGGATGCCGGGCATTACTTGTCGCGCGGGTCGTCGCCGGCATTGCGGTTCGAGCCGCTCAACGTGCATAAGCAGTGCCTCCCGTGCAATCGGCATCACTCGGGCTTCCTCGTGGCCTATCGGATCAATCTGATCGAGAAGATCGGCCAGGATAAGGTGGAGTGGATCGAGGGCCCGCACGAGCCGAAGAAGCTGACTATCCCCGAGATTGTCGAATTGAAAGCGTTTTACCGTGCCGAAGTCCGGCGATTGAAGAAGGAGCGAGAATGAAAGCAAAGATGAGCGCGGACGGATATCTGACGATCGCGCCAGATACGGAAGTAGAGGCTTATGCACTCAGCCGATGGGCGCCGGAGAACGTACCGCAGGAATCGAAACTCATCATCGACCTTTCCGACTTCGAGCCTACGTTTCTGGCTCAGAAAAACGAACTCAACGCATCCGAAATTGCGGCGCTCCGGCGCTGCGCACTTTGACGTGAGGGAAAGATGTGCTCAGAAATCGACGCGCGCACGCGCGACAACCCGGAATCGGCGATGGTGAATAGGCCTACTACCTTAGAACTCCAAGCGCAGTATATGCAGAACCAAAACGCTAGCGCAGCGTGGCCATGGCCTATAGGCGTGAACCAGTGCGGCGAACACAATGCGTTTCTCAAGCGTCTCCAAAAAGAGCGGGAGAAATCGCACGAAAAAACGGAGCCGCCGCTCGAAACATTCGACAGCGCCGCCCATCGCGCATTTATGCGGAGCCTCGGATGAAACTCTGCAAGGACTGCAAACACGTATCGTTGGCCAATCCATTGCTTCAGGTGCAGCTCGCAGCCTATGGCCGACAGATCGAGGCGCGGCCAATGTGCGCCCATCCGAATGCCGCACGCGATTGCGTCTACGGATCATTGACCCTCTCGTGTGCCGACGCGCGCATCGGTAAGTTTGAAAGCGGACTGAGAGGGCAGAGCGAAAGCATTTGCGGCCCCGACGCGAATCTATTCGAAGAAAAGCCCGCGCCGGAGCCTGCGCCTGACGCTGGGTCAATCGTCTACGTCCAGCCGCAGGAAGACATCAAGCTCGGATGGTTCGCGCGACTTTTCGGATGGTGAAGATGGATCTACACGCGATTGAGGAGAGATTGGAAAACTGGGCACGCGCGCAATGGTCATCGGGCGGGGGCGGTCCGCCCATTGCGTCGGCCGAAGGCATGTACCGCGGCGGTGGATGGCGCGAGATTCGAGCCGCACCGCCGCAACCCGATCAGCGTGACGCCGCGCTTGTGAACGAAGCATGGAAGCGCTTGATGCCACTGGACAAGGACGTACTGAAAATGTGGTACGTCTGGAAAGCCCCATCCTCAATGATCTGCCGACGCCTTCGCATCAAGCAAGGTCGAGGGAACGGCCATCATTGGGAATTGGCTCTTTCACACGCCCAGCGCGCCATCTTCGCAATGCTCGGTGATTTTGCGACCCTTGCAAAGCCAATAAGGGGGTCTTATAATCGCGAGGAGATGACAGAAACCGTCGATTGACGAGCGATTTGGCCTTTGGTCCGGGCCAAGTTCGCTCTAACGCATGGCGATTCTCCGTTGCGGACACGCGGCGGTAAATAGACTTGGCCAAGTAGAGTCGCCAGTCGTGAGAGTGAATGCGCAGGCTGATGCGCAGCGGAATAGCGGGTCGGAAGATATGCCCATGCCGGGAGTGGCGACCCGGCGCCGAAAGGGCAGAATCTCGTAGCGCTACCAACGCACGCCACATGGAAAGTCGGAGATCAGCGCCGGCCGCTCTCAGCCCATCTACATTAGAAGCCCACTAGGCAACAGCCAGTGGGCTTTTTTGCGTTTGGAGCCCGAAATGGCGAAGTTGACGACTCAGCAACGCAAGGCAATGCCAGCTAAGGAGTTCGCCGGCGGCAAGCCGAAGGGCGAAGCAACCGGCCGTTTCCCGCTCAACGACAAGGCGCATATCAAAGCTGCCGAGAGCTATGAGCGCTTCGCCACGCCGGCTGAAAAGAAAAAGATCGACGCGGCGGCAAACAAGGCGTTCCCGAATCGCGGCGAGCGCACGGCGAAGAACCATCGCAGCCGGGAAGCATCGCACCCGCAAAGTCATGCGGCCTTCGAAGCCCTGGGCCGGGACGACTGACATGCGCGCGCTGTACCGCCTGATCGGCTTCATTGTGCTGTGCGGCATCGTATTCGCTATCGGCTATTTCCAGGTCGGGGCCGGGTGTCACTGATATGAGCTTCTACGTGTACGAGCTTCGGGATCCGCGATCTGATGACGTGTTCTATGTCGGAAAGGGGAAGGGAAATCGCATTCACGCGCACGAGAAGGAAGCCGAGCGCGGTGTCCAATCTCCGAAGTGCAATGTAATTCGCGATATATGGGCGTCTGGGCTTCAGGTCGAAAAGAACGTCATTGCTAGATTCCATGACGAGGCTGAAGCCTATGCCGCTGAGAAAGCCATCATTGACGATATTGGGCTTCAAAACTTGACGAACATTGCCCCTGGTGGCATATGGCATCCGCGCGAGAGAGTTGGAAAGCGCGCGCCGTGGTCGCTTGCGAGCTTAATGCAGTTGGCGCCCGCTCTTGCCCGAGCCGCGAAAGAGTATGCGAAGCACGGCAATTTGTACGCGCTTGATCATGACATTTCCGGGCTGTTCGTGCGCTTGGTTCGGTCTCTGATGAAGGATTGTGGCGAGCAGGCGGTCAGGGATGCGCTTACTAGCTATGGGGTGGACCCTTTGATTTCGTGGCCTAAGGCCTGAATTTAATCAAAGGAAATCAAAAATGGCACGCGGTGGAAAACGCCCAGGAGCGGGACGGAAAACTGGCTCCGTGACGCAAAAGACCCGCGAGATTGCGGAGAAGGCTCACGCATCCGGGGTTACGCCGCTAGAAGTCATGTTGGAAGCCATGCATTCGGCGCGAGACGCCGGCGATCTCAAAACAGCTGCGTCGTTCGCGCGTGATGCTGCACCTTACATTCACGCCAAATTGTCGAGCGTCCAAACGGAGCTTACTGGTCCAGATGGCGGGCCAGTAGAAGCCCGCATCGAAACAATCACTCGTCGGATCATCCGACCGAAATGAGCGAACTCATGATGGACACAGCGGCCGTATTCGAGCCGCTGCTTGAGCCTGCCCGCTACAAGGGTGCATGGGGTGGTCGGGGATCGGGCAAGTCGCATTTCTTTGCGGAGAAGCTGATCGAGGACTGCATGGCCGAGCCGGGTGAATCTGGCGAAGGCATGCGCGCGGTGTGTATCCGCGAGGTCCAAAAGGATTTGGCGCAGTCGTCCAAGCTGCTGATCGAGACGAAATTGCGCCGGATGGGCCTATACGACACGCAAGGCTTCCAAGTCTACAAGGACGTGATCCAGACGCCCGGCGACGGGATCATGATCTTCAAAGGCATGAACGATTACACGAGCGAGTCGGTGAAGTCGCTCGAAGGCTTTAAGCGCGCGTGGTGGGAAGAGGCGCAAACCGCGACGCTCAACTCGCTCAATCTGCTGCGCCCGACGATTCGCGCTACTGCGTCCGAGCTTTGGTTCTCGTGGAACCCGAGGCGGCGCACCGATCCGGTTGACGTGATGCTGCGCGGCCCGGAGAACCCGACTGGCGCGCTCGTGGTGCGCGCCAACTGGCGTGACAACCCATGGTTCACGGCGGAGCTTGAGCAGGAGCGGCAAGACTGCCTGCGCATGCAGCCGGAGCAGTACGAGCACATTTGGGAGGGCGGCTACGTCACGGCGCTCTCCGGTGCCTATTGGGCCAAGCACTTGCAGACGGCCAAGGACGACGGCCGCATCGGCTTCTACCCGGCTGATCCGCTGATGACGATTCGGCTCTTTGCCGACATTGGCGGGACCGGCGCGCGGGCAGATGCATTTGCTCTGTGGGCCATGCAATTCATCGGGCGCGAGATCCGCGTCGTCAACTACTACGAGGTCATCGGCCAGCCGCTCGACGCACACATCGCGTGGTGTCGGTCGCAGGGCTATACGCCTGACCGTGCGCAGTTCTGGGTGCCGCACGACGGCGCGACGCAGGACAAGGTCTACGACGTGAGCTACGAGTCGGCGCTGCGTAAGGCTGGCTATACAGTCACGGTCGTGCCGAATCAGGGCAAAGGCGCGGCGACGCAGCGAATCGAACGGGCTCGCGTGCTGTTCCCCCAGGTGCGGTTCCACGAATCCACGACCGAAGCAGGCCGTGCGGCGCTCGGCTGGTATCACGAGAAGCGCGACGAGCAACGTGGCATTGGCCTTGGACCTGAGCACGACTGGTCGAGCCACGGCAGCGACGCGTATGGCCTTGGCATGGTCGTGTGGCAAGAGCCGCAGGTCATGAAGCCGATCCAATACCCAAAGAGCGGAGTCGTCTGAGTTGTTTCTACTCAACGCACGCGCCCCGGAAAGAAACGATTCGCTCGAATTGAGGCAAAAGCAGAAATGAGCATCGCAACCGAAGCAAAGGTCGAGGCGTTGGAGAAGCGCGTCGCGGAGCTTGAGCAGCGTTTCGGCGGCATGACGCGTCAGGAATTGCTCGCGCACACGGCGTCGATTGAGTTGCGTATCGAGCGGCTCGAACAGCGCAAGCCCGGCCCGAAGCCCAAGGACAGCAATGGCTAAGAAGCGCATGACCGACGCCGAGTTGCTGGTCCAAATCGGCATGTACGAAAAGGCGGCTTTGGGCTCAAGCGAATCGGTCGGGCCTTCTGTCGGTGGCAGCATCAAGCCGGCCGGCCAGGACATGACGACGCTCGAAATCGACCGCTATAACGCGCTGAACGCCTATTACGCGCGCCCGCTCGGCAACGAGATCGACGATCGCTCGCAGATCGTGCTGCCGGAGCTTCGTGACACGGTCGAGTGGATCATGCCAACGCTCATGCGCATGTTCGCCAGCGGCAAGCCGTGCCAGTTCGACCCGGAAACGCCGAACGACGAGCAACAGGCCGAGATCGAGACGGAAGTCGTCAATCACGTGTTCATGAAGCGCAACGACGGCTTCTTCGTGCTGCACGACTTCTTCAAGGATGCGTTGCTACTGCGCAACGGCTATATCGATTCGTGGTGGGAGAAGCGCCGCAAGGCGACGGTCGAGACGTATAGCGGACTGGATCAGAACGCGCTCGTCATGCTGATGCAGACCGACGACGAGATAGAGATTCTTGAGCAGACCGAGAAGAACGAACTAATCGCCGGACCGATGGGGCAGCAGCAATACACGTGCTTCGACGTGAAGCTGCGCCGCGTGACGATCGAGAAGCGCCCACGCGTCGAGTGCGTGCCGCCCGAGGAAGTGCTCGTATCGCCGCAGGCTCGCCGCGGCTTTGAGGATGCGCCGTTCGTCGAGCGTAAGCGCAAAGTACTGCGGTCGGACGTGCTCGAAATGGGCTTCCCGGCCGACGCAGTGAACGCGATCGAGATCGCCGAGCCGACGTATCTACAGCTGATCGCCCTAGCGCGTGACGAGGTGACGGACCAACTAAGCGAGGAAGAGTCGGCAGATCCGGCCAGTCAGCAGGTCGAACTTCGGATCGTCTGGATCCGCATCGACTTCGACGGAGACGGCATTGCCGAGCTGCGCCGCGTGGTGGTCGCCGGCGACAAGGTGCTCGACAACGACGAGTGCGAGGAATGCTCGCTGTCGTACTGCTCGCCGATCCGCATGCCGCACCGGCACACGGGCATCAGCTACTACGACTTGCTGTACGACCTCCAAGTCATCAAGACGACGCTGTTCCGCCAGGCGCTCGACAACCTCTACCTGACGAACAACCAGGGTTACGCGGTCGATTGGCAGAACGTGAACATGGGCGACATGCTCATCAGTCGGCCGGGGCGCATCGTACGCACCACCGGCGCGCCAGGAAACTCGATTCTGCCGCTCACCACGCCGTCGAACATGATGGGGCAGATCGTGCCGGCGCTCGAATACTGCGACCTGCAGCGTGAAATGCGCACCGGCATCGGCAAGGACACGATGGGCGTCGATGCCGATGCATTGCAGGACGTGACGAAGGGCGGCCAGCTTGCGGCCATGAGCGCGGCGGCGCTGAAGGTCGAACTCGTGGCCCGACTGCTAGCCGAGGGCGTGAAAGACGTGTTCGGCAAGCTTCACCGGCTACTCATGCGTCACCAGGACAAGACGATGACGCTGCAACTTACCGGCCGCTGGGTGGACGTGGACCCGTCGCAATGGCGCGAGCGCACCCAGGTGAGCATCAATGTGGGCCTGGGCTCCGGCAATCGAGAAGAGGCGCGGCAGAACCTCATGATGCTGGCGCAGGCGCAAAACCAGGTGGGCCAAGCATTTGGACTGGTCGGGCCGAAACAGGCTTATGAGACGTTCAAGGCGCTCTCTCACTTGCTTGGCTTCGAGAACCCGACTCAATTCGTGATGGACCCGGATTCTCCCGAGTATCAGCAGATGCAGTCGCAGAAAGCCCATCAGCCGCCCGATCCGCGCATCGCCGCGGCACAGATCAAGGTGCAGGGCGATCAGCAGATCGAGCAGATGCGATTGCAGGCTGTCCAGGCCAAGGCCAACGCAGAACAGCAGCAAGCGCAAGCGGAGCTGATCCACGGCGCACAGCAGGCACATACGGACGCGGCGACGCAACAGGCTCAAATGCAGTCGGCCGAATTCCAAACGATCTTCCGCGCGCTGGCGCAGATTGTGGCCTCGCAGCTCAAGCAGGACGCCACGGCCAACGCCGGTCAGGTGATGAATCAGGACATGTCGGAGGTGCGCGGTGGCGCTTGAAGACGAAGTGAGGAAGGGCGGCGATGCCGCGCAGGTGCTCGACTCGACGGTGTTTCTGGAAGCGCGCAAGCACGTGCTCGACGGCATCGAGCGGCAAATGTGCTCGGTCCCGCTCGCGGATCAGACGATGCACACGCGACTGATCGTCATGCGCCAGTGCTGGGATGCGCTTGAAAAGTACCTTGAGCAGATCAAGCAGACGGGCGAGATCGCCGAGTTCCAGTTGACGCAGCAGGAAGAGCGCAAGAAGCGCTTCCAGATATTCGGATAGACCATACGATTTCCATACAAAGGCTCACTTCGGTGGGCCTTTTTCTTTTTGAGGTCACGAAATGAGCGACTTGCAAGCGACCACCCAGACGGGCGCCGCGGACTATTCCAATGCGGATGAATCCTCGTTCCAGTCCCTGTACGACAACGGCGCATTCGAGCCGACGCACGGCGCAGGATCGGACGACACGCGGCGTGCGCAGGAAAGCACGCAGCAGTCCGCTCAAACTGGCCAGCAAGACGACGCGGCGGTGGCCCAAGGCCAAGAGAAGGGCGACGACACGCAAGTCCAGCAGGACGGCCAGCAATCGGAGCAACAGGCCGAGGGCGAACAAACGCCTGCCTATGCGAGCCTCGACGATTTGCTCACGTCGCTCAAGGTCGATCCTGAGTCGGTGAAGGCGCTCCCGGTGACGGTGAAGATCGATGGAGTCGAGAAGGCTGTCCCGCTGGCCGAGGTCATCAAGTCGTACCAGCTCGAAGGCCACGTCAACAACAAGTCGATCGAGGTATCGAACCAAAAGCAGGCGCTTGAGCAAGAGCGCACGCAGTGGCGTCAGGCCACGCAGCAGGCGTTGAGCCAGCATCAGGCGATGGGCAATCTCGCGTTGCAGATGCTCAACCACGATTTCGGAAAGGTCGACTGGAACACGCTTCGGCAGAACAACCCAGCCGAGTTCGCCGCGCTCAACGCTGAATTCCAACAGCGCCAGGGCCAGATTCAGCAGTTCCTCGGTCAGGTGCAGCAGCACCAAGCCGCCGCGCAGGCCGAGCAACAGCAACTCATGCAGCAGAACCTCGCCGCAGAGCGCGAGAGGCTGCATGCAGCAGTCCCCGAATGGCGCAATCCAGCAGCCTTTGAGAGGGACCGCCAACAGATTTCGCAGTACGCCCGCAACCTCGGGTTCCAAGACGCCGAGCTGAACCAGATATTCGACCACCGCTACATGCTGATTCTGCGTGATGCGGCGCGATATCAGGACCTCCAAGCGAAGGCCCCGGAAGTGTTGAGACAGGTTCGGCAAGCGCCCCCAGCGGCCGCCCCAGGATCTCGGACAAATGCGAACCCGAACGATGCGCGCCGATCGGCTGCCATCGAGCGATTCAACAAGAACCCGACTGACGAGGACGCGCAAGCCGCTGTCTTCTCGTTGTTCACATGATCCCTGGAGCCCAAAGTGAGCGTTCCCGCAAATACGATGCAAACCTTCACGCAGAAGAACATCCGTGAAGACCTGATCGACGCCATCTACAACGTCGATCCCTACAAGACCCCGTTCCTGAACATGGCGAAGAAGGCGACCGCCAAGCAGACCAATCACGAATGGGATACCGACCAACTCGCGGCGCAGAACCTGAACAACGCGTCGGTGGAAGGTGACGATCCGACGGCGCAAAGCCTCGCGGTGACGGCGCGCATGGGCAACTACACGCAGATCAGCACGAAGGTCGTGCAGATCTCGGGTACGTCCCAGGCGGTTGTCGCGGCCGGCGGTTCGAACAAGATGGGCTATCAGCTGCTCAAAAAGTCGAAGGAACTGAAACGCGATATGGAAGGCATCTTGACCTATAACCAGGCCAAGAACGCCGGCTCGTCGTCGACGGCCCGCTTGATCGCCGGCCTGCCCGCATGGTTGCAGCAAAACGTCGTGTTCCAGACTGGCGGCTCGCCATCGGGTGCCAACCCGGCAGTCGCTTCGAACGGTTGGACGGATGGCTCGAACACGCGCACCTATAACGGCACGACGGTTGCCGTCACGGAAGCGATGGTCAAGTCAGCCTTGCAGAAGGCGTTCAACAGTTCGGGTGACTGCCCGGAATACGCGCTCGTATCGTCGGTGAACAAGCAGAACGTAAGCGCGTTCACCGGTCCCGGTACGCGTTTTACGGAAGTCGATGGCAAGAAGCTGCCGACGGTCGTGAACATTTACGAGTCGGATTTCGGCGACGTGAAGTTCATCCCCGACATCTTCCTCGCGCACTCGGGCGACATCTTCTTCATCAACCCGAACTACGTGCGTGTCGCTTACCTTCGTCCGTTCCAGACGATCCCGCTCGCCAAGACCGGCGACTCGGACAAGAAGGAACTGCTCGTCGAGTACACGCTACAGATGGGCAACGAGCACGCCCACGCAGCGATTTTCGACACGAACGGCTGAGCGTATTCGCTCGCGCTTGACGGCGGCTTCGGCCGCCTTTTCTTTTTCCTGAATCAAGAGAGGCGAATATGGCAGGCAGCATCATCACGGCGGGCACCACGCGCACGCAGGCGGGCGCCACGCTCATCACGGCGGACATTACGACCGTCAATACTTCCACCGCAGCGACGACCGGTACGAACAACGGCGACGGCGTGCTGTTGCCTATCGTCGGCTCGGGCACCGATCGCATTTTGCTCATCAACAACACGGCCAACCCGATCCAGGTCTACGGCAACGGTTCGGACACGGTGAACGGCATTGCCGGTGCGACTGGAATTGCATTCCCGCCGTATTCGGGCGCGACGTTCATCGAAGCGGCTCCGGGTGCATGGCAATGCGTGCTCGATGCGGCGCCCACCTCGGGCTTCACGGCCAACACGGCCACGTCGGCGGCGACACTGACGGCGGCCAGCGTTGCGAGCGGCACCGATACGGTCGATATCCAGATGACTGGCACGCTAGGAGCGGGCGCTGCATTGACGCTTCCGACGGTGGCTAATCTGGTCGGCTCGATGTATGCGCCGTCGATCGGTTCGTCCTTTCGGCTGCGCATCACGAATGCGTCGAGCGCCAACTTCGCATGGACGACGACGACCAATACAGGTTGGACGTTGACCGGCACGATGACGATCGCACAAAACACGTGGCGCGAATTCGTCGTGACGCTAACGAGCCTGACCGCAGCGACGCTGCAATCTGTCGCCGTCGGCACGTACAGCTAAGAGTCACCTCCGCAGGTGTTTGGGCCGGCCTTCGGGTCGGCCATTTTTTTGGAGCATCGAAATGGGATGGAGTCCTCTTAGCCCGTGGCGGCCAATCTCCGGCAAGGGCCAAAACCTCACGATTGGCGCGTCGTCCGTTGCCTCGACCGCGTTCGACCCGAGCGCTGACGGATATCAAGCCGTGTTCGTGTCGGCGACGGGAAATTGCCATATTGCGATCGGAATGTCCCCTACGGCAACGGCAACCGACATGCTTGTAAAAGCAAGCGATCCGCCCATGCTCGTGCGTGTCGCGCCGGGTGAGGAAATCGCCGTGATTCAGGACGGCGCAGCCACTGGCAACCTGAACATTATTCCGGCCACGCATTGAGGCTCGCCATGGATGCTCATACCGAAAACCTCGAAACGTCCTCGCCGGTTGCCGATCGCGACGAAACCGCCGACGGCAAGCGCATCACCTATCACGAAGAGGACGGCAAGATTCATCTTCGCTATACGGCCGACGTGGAGGGCGTGCTCAAGCTCAATCATGAGCAACGTGTGGCCGAAGGCTCGTGCAGCCGGATCGGAGAGTTTCACCAGACCATGCGCGTACCCGAGGTCGTGCTGCTCGACATCAAGTTCCGCTACGGCTGGGACTTCATGAAGCCTGAGCATTGGCCCTTTGTGAAGAAGATCCTCAAGGGCCCGGAGTACGCCGCCTTCCGCACGACGAATCGGGTGATTTGATGCAAAAGCGCATGAACACCATCGCGAGCGCGACGACGGGTTTGCCGGTTCAGGGTGCGTCGGTGCAGATCAACACATACCCTGGCGGAACCCCGGCGACGATCTATTCGGACAACGGCGTGACGCTCGCAACGAACCCGCTCACGACCGACGCGAACGGCAGCTACTCGTATTATGCGGCCGACGGCCACTACCAAGAGGTCATCAGCGGCCCGAATATCTCGACGCAGCCGATCAACGACGTGATCCTGCTCGATGCGTTGCCGGCCGATCTTTCTACCTCCCTCCCCGCGACATCCGGCAAGCTCTGGAACAACGGCGGAACGTATTCGGTTTCCTGATCATGCTCAAGCGAATCTTATGCAAGGCAGTATTTGCGTTTGTAATGCTGCCGTTGTTCATGGTGGCACTGTTGCTCGCCCCTCTATTCGCAGACGCCCAAAGCTACCCGTCGCCGACGTATCAAAACGTCACGGTGATCGGCACGCTGACGGCCGCAACGCCGTCTTTCACGAATCCGGTTCCGGTGGCCTCTGGTGGCACCAATTGCGCGGCCGCTAGCGGTACGTGCCTCGACAATATCACCGGGTTCGCGAGCACCGGCTTTCTCACTCGAACGGGTGCCGGCGCTTACGCCTTCCAGTCGCTGACGAACGGAATCACCTACGGCAATCTCGCTCAGGCCGGTGCAAACACGCTGCTCGGCAACGCAACCGGCTCGACCGCTAACGTTGCGGCGGTAGCCGTAACGGGCTGCAATGGCTCAGCTCAGGCGCTTCAATGGACGAGCGGATCGGGATTCGGCTGCAATTCCTCCATTGCCACATCCGGCGCCAATGCGAACATCACATCACTCTCCGGGCTGACGACAGCGCTGTCGGTTTCGCAGGGCGGCACCGGGCGCGCCACACTGACCTCGCATGCGGTCCTGGTGGGCGCGGGCACGACCGCAGTGACTCAGGTTGCGCCGAGCACCGCCGGGCAAGCGCTGGTGAGCGCCGGGGCATCTTCTGATCCGGTATGGGGCCTGCCGACCGGGACACTCATCGGCGTACAGGTGTTCACGTCGAGCGGCACATACACGCCGACGACCGGAACCGCGAGCGTCATCGTCGAAGTGCAGGCACCTGGGGGCGGCGGTGGCGGCGTCTCAGCGACTGGCGCGGGCCAAGTCGCACAAGCCCAATCTGGTTCGGGCGGCTCGTATGCAAAAGCTCGGGTGACGAGCGGATTCAGCGGCGTAACGGTAACGATTGGCGCGGCCGGCACCGGCGGATCGGCTGGGACGAATGCGGGTACATCGGGTGGCACAACGAGTTTCGGGTCGATCATTTCGTGCCCAGGTGGCGTTGGTGGTGCGGGTAGCGCGGCCGTAACTCCGCCGCAGGGTCAAACGGGTGCCGCTGCGCCTTCCGCATGCACTATAACCGGCGCAACAACGCTCGTTTCCATTCCTGGCGGCGCAGGCGCTCTCGGGATATCTCAAAGCACAAATTTTGTCGTCGCCGCCGCGGGAGGTGTCGCCGTGATGGGTCTTGGGTCATCCAATGGGTCGGGCTCCGGCGGAAACGGGGCGTCTGTCACGCAAAGTACTGCGGCAACGGCCGGATCAAATGGAGCCGTTGGGCGCGTCATCGTCTACGAGTACGACTGACATGAATACATACGCCATCGTCGAAAACGGGACTGTCATGAACGTAATCGAGTGGGACGGAATTGCGACATGGGAGGCGCCCCCCAACGCAACGGTAGTGCAAATTCCTGACGGAGCGTATGTCGGCATCGGATCAACGTATTCGAATGGCGCGTTCGGCGTGCCTCCGCAACCTACGGTGCCGCTCGTATGACCAACTTCGTCCAGCCGCTCAATCCGGCGTATCCGGCCGGCGTCGCGGGAATCTACGATTATGCATCGCTCAAACAGGCGGTGCAGGACTGGAACGCTCGCACCGACATCGCGAACTACGTCGATTACTTCATCCAGCGCGCCGAGCAGACGATCTACAACGATATCTTCGCGATGAACAAGGGCGTAGGCGTGCGGCGCATGGAGACAGCGCTCAGCGGATCAATCAGCAACGGCGTCCTGGCGCTGCCGAGTGATTACCTGGCGCTCAAGTATGCGCTGATCTCGACGGGCGGTAACACGTGGGAATTGGAGCGACGTAACGCCGAGTTCATCTACACGCAATACCCGAATCGACAGGCGAGCAGCACGCCGCAATACATCGCGCGCGATGGTCAGAACTTTGTCTTCGGGCCATACCCAGACAGCGCCTATGCGATCTCCGGCATCTATTGGCAGAAGGCGCCGCAATTGACGGTCACGAACACCGTTACGTGGATGACGAGCTACATTCCGCTGATCCTGCTGGCGGCCTGCAATAAGGCTATCGCGGCTTTCAACAAGGACACGGATGCGGTGCAGTGGTGGGATGCCGATTACAAGGATCAACTCGCGAGCTTCCTGCTCGCTGACCGCGCCGAAGAGCAATCCGGCTCGGCTATGGCAATGGTGGCCGCCTGATGCTGCTCCCTATTGCCGACTTCGCGCCGGACCTACCGGCGAACAACTCGCGCGGTGCGTCGTCGAACGTAGTGAACCTGTTTCCACGCACTAAGGAATCATGGGGCCCGGTGGGCACGCTGTCGACATACAGCTCGAATGCGCTTGCGTCTCAATGCCTTGGCGCTTTGACGGCGATTGACACCGGCGCTAACAACTTCCTATTTTGCGGAGATGCCGGAAAACTTTACGAGCTGGCTCCTGGTTCTTCCTCATTCTCGGATGTGAGCAAGGTCGGCGGCTATTCGGTGGCCGTCGGTGAAAAATGGTATTTCACGCAGTACGGCAACCGGATCATCGCCGCTTCGGCTGGGCAAAACCTGCAATCGTTCGTCCTAGGATCGAGCACGGCGTTCGCGGACCTAGCCACATCGGCTCCTCAGGCCCGCTACATCGCGACGATCAAAGATTTCGTGATGGTGGCGAACACGTTCGACGGCACGAACGGAGCGCAGCCTCAGCGCGTGCAATGGTGCGCGATCGACGATCCTACGACCTGGCCGACGGCTGGCAGCACGACGGAGGCGCAATTGCTAGCTGGCTCTCAGATCATTCCAGGCGATCAGGGATGGATCATGGGCCTAGTCGGCAACCTCGGCACGGCAGACGGTGCCGTATTCTTTGAGCGCGGCATATGGCGGATCGTGTTTCAGGGCTCGCCAACAGTATTTGCCTTCCAACCTGCGGAAGGTGTGCGCGGCACGCCGGCTCCCAAGAGCATCGCTCAACTTGGTGCGCTCGTCTATTACCTCGGCGAAGACGGCTTCTATGCCTTCGACGGTTCGAACTCGGTTCCAATCGGAGTCGATCGAGTCGACAAGACGTTTTGGGCGACGGTCAATACGTCGTATCTCTACAATGTGGTGGGCGCTGTGGACCCCATCAACCGCCTAGTGATGTGGCTCTATCCGTCGAATGCTGCGTCTGGAGGCGTACCCGATTCGCTTCTCGTCTATAACTGGACTCTCGACAAATGGGGCTTTGCTCAGGTCAATGCGGAATACATTTTCCGAGCCATCACGCAGGGCTACTCCCTCGAATCGCTCGATAGTTACGCTGGAGGGGTCTACAACCTCGACACGCTTCCGTTCTCGCTCGACTCGCGTGTATGGACGGGCGGTCAGGTTTTGATGGGAGCATTCAATCCATCGCATCAACTGGCGTACTTCACCGGTTCGCCGTCAAATGCGACGGCAGACACGGTTGAAATCGAGCCTATAGCAGGGCAGGGAAAGCGCGCGTTCGTGAGCACGACGCGACCCATGATCGACGGGGGCTCTCCCTCAGTGCAGATCGGCTATCGCAATCGGCTGATGGATTCGCCCGCGTTCTCGCCGGCGAGTTCGCTCAATGTCAATGGCGAATGTCCGGTGCGCGTCGATGCGCGGTATGTGCGAGGGCGTATCGAAACCTCCGGCTCGTTCACACACTTGCAAGGCATCGAAATACCCGACGAAGCCATTACCGCGACGGGGCGCAAATGACGACCGTAGGATATCCCGTCCCGCCGCAGATGATGGCGAACGAGAAAGAACATCGCCGGCAGATCGCGCAGGCGCTCGGCAATGCGCTTGCGGGCAAGGTGAACGCGGTTACGGAGGTTACTCTCGCCGCAAACGTCACAACGACGACTTTCACCGACGCGCGGATCGGCGCGAACACGTTTTTCGGGTTCCAGCCGCTCACCGCAAACGCAGCGGGCGCCCTCTCAGGGTTGTATGTGTCGTCGCAGGCCAACGGCGTCGCTACTCTCACGCATTCGAGCGCATCGAGCGTTGATCGCACGTTTCGCGTGCTTCTCATAGGCTGATCCCATGCTCTACGGTATTCCGTTCACGTCGATCGACGACGTGTGGGACGAAGTTCGTCCATGGATCGAGGCGGCTTGTGTGCGCAGCCGCGGCAAGTTCGATGCCAACGACATTCGCATTGGGCTGTTGGAACGCGACGACCAATTGTGGATTTGGCGCAGTGAAACAGCTTATGCAGTGGGTGTGACGCGGATCACGAAATACCCTAAGAAAACGGTCTGCACGATCCGCATCGTCACAGGGCGTAATAGGCGCGAGTGGGAAAAGGAATGCATCGCTCAGATCGAATGTTGGGCGAAGTCGCAAGGATGCGACGCAATGGAACTCCAGGCGCGGCCAGGATGGAAGAAGGCGCTACCTGACTACGACATGACGCATGTTTATCTGGAGAAAGAATTATGAGTGGCGGGGGCGGAAGCACCACGACGACCACCAAGGCCGATCCTTGGTCGGGCCAGCAACCGTTTCTAACGGGATTATTCAACTCAGCAGGCAGCGTCTACGCGCAACAGGCAGCAAACCCGGCTTCTTCGGTTGCTGGATTCACGCCGATGCAACAGCAGGCGATGAATACGACACAGGGCGTAGCGAACGGAACGAATTTCGGGTTCGCTCCTACGCTGAACAATGCGACCGCGAACTACACGACGAACCTCGAAAACGGCGCGTACCTGAATTCGAACCCTGGCAATTCGGCGTTCTCGAATTTCGCCAACGGATCGATGATGAACAATCCGTACCAAACGGGTGCCTTGAATGCCGCGAACGATGCGATCACGCGCTCGTATCAGACCGCGACGGCACCGCAGACGGCGAGCGCCTTTGAGGCGGCGGGCCGCTACGGCTCGGGTGCGTATGGAAACGCAGTGAGCCAGAATCAGCAGGACCTAGCGACGCAGCTTGGCAACACCGATGCGACCATGCTGGGCAATATGTACCAGCAGAACATGGGCAATATGCTGGCGGGTGCGCAAGGTCTTTCGCAGAACTACAACACGGCGTCTCAGCAGCAACTAGCCGGCTCGACGAACGCGCCGAACGTGGTCAATTCGATCAACGCCGCGGCGACTAACCTTTACAACATGGGCGGCAATCAGCAGGCGTTACAGCAATCGCAGATCAATGCGCCGTGGCAACTGCTGAACAATTACTCGAACCTGATTCAAGGCCAATACGGCGGCAGCTCTACATCGACGCAGCCTTACTACCAGAACCAGGCAGCCGGCGCGATGGGGGGTGCGTTGGGTGGCGCTTCTATGGGCAGCATGTTCGGTCCTTGGGGAAGCGCAATCGGAGGCATCGGGGGCGGCCTAATGGGGGCGTTCTCTGAACGTCGGCTGAAGGCAGATATTCGAGCGACGGGCGACATTTTGCCGATCGGTCTGCCGCTCTACCGATTCCGCTACGTGTGGGAAGAGCCTGGCACGGAACACATCGGCGTCATGGCGGACGAAGCGCGCGAGATCGCGCCGCACGCGGTGTATCGCGACGTGAGCGGATTTGACAAGGTGGATTACGCAGCTATCGGGGGGGGCTAATGTCCTGGCTCACTAACATCATTCCGTTCGCTCAAGACAGCATCGGTGAGATTGGAAAGCATCCCTGGCAGGCTGCCGGCGCTGCTCTCGGCGTGCCCGGATTTGACCCGGCAATCGGCGGTCTATTCAACAACCGCCCTGGCGGCGCGCTTTTGAGTCCTACCGGCAATTTCACATCGAGCGCTTGGCAGGACATGCGCAACAACAACCCCGGCGACGCTGCGGCACTGAATCAGTTCTCCGGCATAAACAGCGTGGCCGACAAGATAGCGCCGATGATCGCGGGAGGATATGCGACCGGTTTAATGGGCGGCGCCGGTGGAGCTTCTTCGTCGCTCGGTGGGTCATCGACCCTTGGGCCGTCTGGCATAGGCGGAAGCGGTTCGCTGTTTGGCATTGGTTCCGGCATGGGCGGCTCGACGATGACCGGGACGGTGGCACCTGAATTGGCGAGTTCAAGCCCGTATGCATCGGCATTCGGTGGTTCCTCGATGGCCTATCCGTTCAGTATGGGCGCCAGCACGAGTTCTATGAATCCGCAACTTATGCAACAGGCGATGCAGATGCTTCAGCAGCGCAATCAGCAGCAACAGCAACCCGGTGCGGCCGGCGCGGCGGCTGCCGCCGCATACGGAAATCCGGCTGTGCGCAATGCATCGATCGGCCAACCGATGCCCTATACGCAGTTTGGTGGCGCTGGGGCCCAACCCTTCGGATTCGGGGGTAATTATGGGACCCTTTGACGGATCGAGCGGTGACGGCGGCTTCATGGGGTTGCTCGCCAATCCGCAAACGGCCGGCTTGCTTGGAATGGCTGGCGGCTTGTTGCAGGCGTCCGGGCCGTCCCGCATCCCGGTCAGCATGGGGCAGGCGATGGGGGCGGGATTGCAGGGCATGGGACAGGGGGCAGCGGGCGCGATGAACACCCAGCGCCAGATGCTTCAAATGCAGGCCATGCAAGGGCTCATGGGAATGGGTCAGGGCGCGCAATCCGCTCCCGCGTCGAGCGCTGCGCCAGCGTCCCCCTCCTACTCGACCATGTTCGGTACCTCGACGCCGACGGCCGCGCAGATGCCGCAGGGCCAACCCGCACCGGCGAACCTGGCTCCCCCGGCTGGCGGCACGATCTACGGCAAGACGCCTCAGCAGCTATTCCAGCAAGGGATGCTGATGAACATGGCTGGAATTCAAGGCGGCGGGGATCTCATGCGTGTGGCGGTCGAGCACGACCCGACGCTCGCGATGCAGATGCCCACCGACATCACGAAGATGGGCTACCAGGGCGGCCTGACGCCGGATCAGATCCAGGCGGCGAACGCGGCCGGCGTCGCGAAGGCCAATTACATCGCGCCCGTCAACGCGCGCCCCGGCGCAATCCTGCGCAATCCGCTCACGATGCAGCCGATGGCGTTCAACCCGAATATCCCGGCCGGCGGCACCCCGGTATTCGACGCGTCGGGGAATGTGGTAGGTATCAACTCAATTCCGGGCGCCGCGGGCGTCACTGCGGACATGGCGGCGGCCAAGGCCGGCGGTGAAGGCTCCATGCTTCCGTATGCCGGCGTCGATGCGAATGGCAATCCGTTGCCGGTGACGAACCGCACGGCGGCGGCTTCGGGTGGTATGCCAGCTCCGCTGCGCAACAACAACCCAGGCGCGCTGATGCCGGGCGGCCAGCTCGCGCAATACCCCGACATGCAAACGGGGCTCGCGCAACTCGACAACAACCTGCAAAGCTACGGCAAACAGGGCGTCAACACGCTGGCCGGCGTGATTTCCAAATGGGCGCCCCCGAACGAGAACAACACGCAGGCTTACATCCAAGATGTGTCGCAGCGTCTCGGCGTGAAACCGGATCAGCCGATCGACCTGTCGAACCCCGCCGTGCGTCAGGCGATCTCGACGGGGATCATGCTGCACGAGAACGGTCCGGGCGCGGTGTTTGGCAGCGGCGCGCCCGCGCATACGCCGATCTACGCAGCCGCACCGCTCGGCGCGACGACGGCGGCCAACGTCGCACAGGGTGCTCCGGCGCAGCAGATGGAAAAGGCGCATGGTGCGCTATCCGATGCGGACGACAACTACCAGCAGTCCCGAGAGGTCTTGCAGCAGATGCTCGGGATGGCGAAAAACCAAGGGATCGGCGACTTCATCCCTCGAATGATGCCTGCCGACTATGCCAGCAAAATTAGCGGCGATGCGGCGACGTATCAGAAATTGCAGGCCAATTTCATTGCGATGCAAGGGAAGGCTCTTGGGAACGCCGGTACTGATGCGTCGCGCGAGACGCTCGAAAACTCGGTTCCCGGCTTTGACAAGCCGCAGTCGGCCAAACTGACGGGTCTCACCGACCAATTGAATCAGCTTGATTGGCGCCATGTCAAGCGCCAAGCCCTTTCGCCCGTATTCCAGGTTGGCGATCCGAAGCAGTACACGCAGTTGTCAGCGCAATTCGACAATACGGTAACGCCGTCGATGATGCCTAAGCTGCTGCCGTTCCTGTCGGCGCCCCCAAGTCCGGCGCGCACGCAAGCATTGCAGCAAGCCATCCAAGACCCGAAGATGAAAGCGGCGCTCGACCTGATGGTGCGCACGGGGCAACTCAAATGAGCGCGATCGACGATTTTCTCGCGACGCAACCGAGTGCGCAGGGGGCGGCCGGCGTGGCGAGCGCGCCGAAGACCGTTGACGCACTGCTCGCGCGCGATGCGACGGCGCAATCGGTTCCGCCCGCGTTGCGCGCGCCGCAAGTCGCGCAATCCTCGCAGCCTGGAATGCTTGCGTCGCTCGGAGCCGGCCTCGGTCATGGCTTCGGCTCGACGATGCTCGGATTGCAGCAATTGGCCGGACGCGGTATGACCGCGCTCGGATCGGATCATGTCGGCCCTTGGTTGACGCAAGACGCCGAGCACGGACTTGCGAATATCGACCAGCAATATGCCCAGTATTCCGACGCGCACCCGATCGTCGCCGGCACAGGTAATGTCGGCGGACAGATCGCGGGCACCCTTCCGACGATGGCAATCGGACCTGAATACGCTGGGTTGTCTCTCGCTGGCAAAGTCGGACTCGGCGCAGCCCAGGGCGCGGCCGGTGCGGCCATGATGCCGGTCAACCAACCCGGCAACGATTATTGGACGCAGAAGGGCGAGCAAGTCGGTTTGGGGGGGCTGATGGGCGCGGCAACGCCCGCAGTCATGGCAGGCGCGCAGGCGGCCGGCCAGGGTCTTTGGAACGCTATTCGCCCCGTCGTGCAACCGATGCGCTACGTCGGCGAAGGGTTGGCCAATGCGATGGACCCAGCCGAGGCGGCGGCGGCGGCGCAAAATATTCGCGGCGCGCAGCAATTCGTTCCGGGTTCCATTCCGACGACTGCTCAAGCGGCTCAGACACCGGTGATGGTGCAGACGGAGAAAGCTGCGGCCAACGACATTACACCGTTCAAGACTGCCGCTATGCAGCGCGCAAGCGATAACAATATCGCCCGCTGGCAAACACTCAAGGGTGTGGCGCAGGATGACGCGGCAATGCAGGCCGCGCAGAAAGCACGTGACGCGGCATCAACGCCACTCTATGACGCGGCTCACAGTGCGACGGCGAACGTCGGGCCCGCGTTCATGCGTTACGCGCAGATTCCCGAGATGCAGGAAGCGATGCAACGTGCTGACGCGCTGGCTTCGCTCAATTCGGCGACGGGGCGCGGGGTGGCTCCTGTTTGGCCGACGCCGCAATCCAAAACGATCAACGGCGCCGCGCTCGATTATACGTCGCGTGCGCTCGGTGACATGATCGGCGAGGCGCAGCGCGCGGGGTCAAATACTCGGGCCGGCGCTCTGACGGCGCTCAAAAGCCAGGTCGATAACTGGACGAATGCCTACATTCCAGGCGTGAAACAGGCTGACGCAGCCTACGCAGCCGGCAGCGTGCCGATCAATACGATGGAGGTAGGTCAGCAGATCGCCAACAAGCTCGGCACGAAAAACATGATTCCGGGTATCGGCGGCGGCGTCGCCGAACTTCAATTGAACCCCTATCGGACTGCGCTCATGAGCGCGATGGGAAGTGGCAATGCGGCGAAATATGGGATTGATGATAGTGCACTCAACACGCTTCAGGGGATCGGGCAGGATCTTCAGCGGCAGTCCCTGTCAAACTCGGTAAAGATGGGCGGAAGCGACACCGCTTATAACATCGGGGCAAATGGATGGTTGGCCCGCAACCTCTATGGGCCTAGTTTTCAGGGGGCGACCGGACTCGGGAAGGGATTGGCGACCGGCGCCGCGCTGCTTACCGGGCATCCCTACATAGCAGCCGGCGTGTTCACTGGCGCCAACAAACTAGGGAAGATGGTTGGCGGCCGGCTTGAAGACCGCCTAACGGGCCTTCTGATGGACCCGAACACGATCCTCCCGTACCTCGATGCTCGTGCTGCCGCGTCGGCGCAGTCTGTTCCAGGCCCGTTGATGCAGGGGCTGCTGAATTACGGTCGACCAGCGGCCGTGAACGGGCTTCTTGGCGGCCTGAATAATTCCGGCAACAAATGAGATGACTGCGACGATGCCTAGCTTGGCTAGGCCGAATACCAGCATATCGTGTATCACGAATCCTCCGAACCCGGCCGCGTGCCGGGTTTTCGCATTATAAGGTGAACCGAAATGGCTCTCTGGCAATGGTCCACAACCGCAGCAAATAACGCCACGGCTGACCCCTCCATCAACTGGCAGGAAGGGCAGGCACCGAGCACCGTCAACGACTCCGCGCGCGCGATGATGGCGGCCGTAGCGACGTGGTTCCAGTCGCCAGAATGGCTCAATCTCGGTGATACGCCGACCTATGTTAGCGGCACGCAGTTCACCGTGCCGACGAACCGCACGAGCGTCTATACGGTGGGCCGCAGAGTGCGCGCGAAGGTCACAGCCGGTACGGTGTACGGGACGATCACGGCATCCGCGTACACGTCGCTCACCACCGTGACGCTCTCGGTGGATGGTAGCGGCGCTCTTGATAGCGGGCTGTCCGAGGTTGACATTGGGATTCTCAATCCGTCTAATCCATCGTTGCCAAATTTCCCGCGCCTTACCCTAAATGCGGTGAACGGGGATCAAGGCACCCTGACGATTAATGGGACAGCAGATACATCATATGGAGCGAGCATTGCGCTTCTCGGCAACGGCGCAACTACCCCAAACAAATACATCCGCGCGCTTAACGGATCATTGAGCATCGTCAACAGCGCTTATACGCAACAGATTCTAAGCATAGACGATAGCGGCAATCTAATTGTCCAAGGAAACATTACATCGTCTTCAGACGAGCGCCTTAAAACAGACTGGCAACCTATGCCGTCCGATTTTATCGAGCTACTCGCCTCGGTCAAAAGCGGAACTTACGAGCGCGCCGATCTTGAGGATGGAATTCGACATGCTGGCGTCGGCGCGCAATCGTTGCGCGAGGTATTGCCGGAGGCGGTTCTAGAAGGATCACAAGGAATGCTATCTGTTGCGTACGGCAATGCCGCGCTCGTCGCGGTGATCGAACTCGCGCGCGAGGTATTGCGCCTGCGCGCCCTGTTGGAGCCGGTCAAATGACGCTTCCCGCATCGTTTCCGCTGTCCATGTCGCAGATCGCAACCGAACTAGGCCTTTCGCTGCCACTATCGATTAACCATCCGTGGGTGCTTGCGCTTGCTGCAAAACCTACGTTGCCAGTGAGTTTTAGTGATTTACTTGGTCAATCCGGCCACGTCAATGCTAATGGTACCGTTCAACAGCAAAGCGCTTTCGTATTTTACGTTGACTTTACCGGAACTCCATTTTTCAGCGTGTCAGGTGGATACATTTGGAGACTTGAGGAAGCCAATTCAGCCGCCAATTTGTCCGTTTTTAGCACCGATCTCCACCCAACTTATACCGGAAACGTTATAGCTACGAATACAACTCTCGGCCGATCACTAGTGCTTTCGTATGTCGGTAATGGTCAATGGGGCGGGTCTGCCGGGGGCGGCGCGGGGGGGATCGGTATATTCTCAAACGCCGGAGCCACATATAATTTCACGATCTATCCATCAAACTGACGGGGCGTTTATAAATGGACAGCCAAATGCAAGCCGCTATTCAAGAACACGCCCAGGCAATCGCCAAGGTGACAGCACGCGTTGACGGACACGACGACGATATAGCTCGGATTGACGCGTCCGTTCAGCGACACGAGGAATTGATCTCTACGCTGCGGGAAATGTCAGGCCGAGTGGCCACGAAAGACGACATATCGTCTCTTCGCGGCGATATCAGCGACAAGTTCGACGCGCGAGCCCGAGACGCGCACAACTCGATCCCGACGAAGCTCGCTTCGTGGTTCGGTGGTTTGATGCTGCTGCTTACTTTCGTGACGTTCGTCGTGGACGTGATGCGTCATGGACGATGATTTGAT
>Ga0310811_10002448_pt1 | contig 23253 bp, 26 predicted proteins | sample YCmetagenome_FD_207642 | JGI IMG/M metagenome (GOLD analysis project Ga0310811, IMG submission 207642) | Soil microbial communities from experimental microcosm in Duke University, North Carolina, United States - YC | ecosystem: Engineered > Artificial ecosystem > Soil microcosm > Unclassified ... | reverse complement strand
CGACTCACAGCGGCCACGAGCCGCCTCGGCCTGACGGCGGCGCTCGGCAACCATCAGGCGCATCCAGACCACCGCGCTGTGCCAGCCGGAAGCGGCCAGCCGGCCGAAATGCGAGCGCTCGGCAGCCCTTTCGTCGACATGGAACGGCTGCGGGTCGAAGCGCGTCGCGAAAGCCTTTATCTCTTCAGCCGTAAAGGTGTGACGGCCGACCGCCGTACGCTCGCCAACGGCAATGTCCTCGAAATACTTCACGGCCGCGCTCCGGCGCGGCGCCTGATCATCAACGGGCTCGTCAGTGTCGTCAGCACGGTGTCCTGCTCATCAAGAAGCTCAAACAGGCATTTGACGAATCCGATCTCAGGCCGGCTGCTTGATGCGCGTGTTTCCAGAACAGTCGTACGCACCCGCACCTGGGTGCCCGGCCGCAATGGCTTCAGCCAGCGGACTTCGTCCACGCCTGGTGCGCCCATGGAGTTCGATTCGTTGATGAAGCCGTCGGCAATGATGCGCATGAGAATGCAGCACGAATGCCAGCCAGAGGCGGCAAGCCCGCCGAGCAACGTGCCGGCGGCGGCCGTTTCGTCGAGATGCATCGGTTGCGGGTCGAACTCGGCGGCGAAGGCGACGATTTCCTCACGCGTCACCCGGCGCGGGCCGTAGATGGCAACCGTGCCCTGTTTGAAATCTTCCCAATGGCGTTTCGACATTCGTCGTTTTGTAGCCCGCCACAGCCGGGTTTGTCCCACATGACAGCCATCCGGCCGCTGCAACGCCGAGCTCAGGTCGCAAACCTGAAATGCATCACGTCGCCGTCGGCAACCACGTAGTCCTTGCCCTCGAGGCGCATCTTTCCGGCTTCCTTGGCGCCGGTCTCACCGTTATTCGCGATGTAGTCGGCGTAGCCGATCGTCTCAGCACGGATGAAGCCTTTTTCGAAGTCGGTGTGAATTACGCCGGCTGCCTGGGGTGCCCTGGTGCCCTCCGTGATGGTCCAGGCGCGTGTCTCCTTCGGACCGGCGGTGAAATAGGTAACGAGATTCAGAAGCGCGTAGCCGGCGCGCACCAAACGATCGAGCCCCGTTTCCTGTAGGCCGACCGCAGCGAGATAATCCGCGCGTTCGGCCGGCGGCAGCATGGCGATCTCGGATTCGATCTTGGCCGAGATCACGACCGACATGGCCCCTTCTTCCTTTGCGCGGGCTTCGACCTTGCGTGAAAATGCGTTTCCGGCGGCGGCGGACGCTTCTTCTACATTGCACGCATAAAGCACGGGGGCCGAGGTTAGCAGACCCAATGAATGGAACAGTTTTTCTTCTTCGGGCTTGCGCTCCGTCAAGCGCGCTGGCTTGCCCTCGCGCAGCAGGGCCAAGGCACTATTGACGAGGCCGAGGGTTTCCTTCGCCTCCTTGTCGTTGCCCTTCGCCTTTTTCTCCAGGGCGTCGACGCGCTTCTCGAGCGAATCGAGATCTGCAAGCATAAGTTCGGTCTCGATGGTATCGATATCGGCAATTGGATCGATCTTGCCCTCGACATGCGTGACGTCGGTGTCCTCGAAGCAGCGCACAACGTGAATAATTGCGTCCACCTCGCGGATATTCGCGAGGAACTGGTTGCCGAGTCCCTCGCCTTTCGAGGCGCCGCGCACCAGCCCCGCAATGTCGACAAACGAAATGCGCGTGGGAATGATCTCCGCCGACTTGGCGAGCACCGCGAGCTTCTCGAGTCGCTGATCGGGCACGGCAATCTCGCCGACGTTCGGCTCGATGGTGCAGAACGGATAGTTCGCCGCCTGCGCGGCAGCGGTCTGCGTGAGCGCATTGAAGAGCGTTGACTTGCCGACATTCGGCAGGCCGACGATGCCGCATTTAAATCCCATGATTTGGCCGTTTCTTTACATTGTCACTTGGGGCCAGGCGGCTCCGTATCGTCATCGTCGTCATCGAAGCCCTTGGCCTCCATGGCGAGATGAACCCTGTTCTGGAACGTCGCGTCCTTGCCCTCGACCAGGAGCGGCGCGTTGTCGGCGATCACTTCGCAAAGCGATTCGACCCAACCCCATTCGCTTTTGGCAAAGTCACCAAGGACATGACCAGGCACGAACTCCTTCACATCCGGCTTGCCGATACCGATGCGCACGCGTTTGTAGTCGTTGCCAAGGTGCGCCGTGATCGAGCGCAGTCCATTATGTCCGGCATCGCTGCCGCCGATTTTCACCCTCACCTTGCCAGGCCGCAGATCGACCTCATCGTGGAAGACGGCGACGTTGCCCGGCTCCAGCTTGTAGAAGTGCACGGCTTCCGCGACCGCCCGGCCTGATTCATTCATGAACGTGCCGGGCAGAAGCAGGAGTGCGCGCTCACTGGCAATATCCCCTTCCACTGCCACTCCTTGAAAGCGGCGCCGCCACGGCGAAAGGTTGTGACGGCGCGCGATCGCCTGCACCGCCATGAACCCGATGTTATGGCGGTTGGCCGCATGCTTGGGGCCGGGATTGCCGAGGCCGACGAAAAGCAGCATGGCTTCAACGGCCGCAGGGCCGCCCTATCGCAATGTGCGTTACGCCGACAAGGCGGCTTGTACGCCGCCTCACTTCTTCTCGGGCTTCGCCGGCGCAGCGGCAGCGGGTGCAGCACCCGCAGCCGGTGCAGCGCCGGGTGCAGCGCCTGGGGCCGCACCGGGAGCAGCGCCTTCCGCAGCCGGCGCGGTGCCCGCTGCAGCAGCGGCCGCAGCCGCCGCAGCAGCCGCGGCAGCGGCTTCGGCAGCAGCTTTCATTTCTTCCGCGTAGCCGGATGGCGGCACCACGGTGACGAGCGTCATGTCTGGCTTGCCGATCACACGGATGTTCTTGGGCAGCGCGACGTCGGTGAGATGCTTCGAGTGGTTGATGTCGAGACTCGAAATATCGACGTCGATCGATTCCGGAATGGCGTCAGCTGGACACACCACCTCGACGGTGTGTGTCACAATGTTCACTGCACCGCCACGCTTCACACCCGGAGCCTGATCGGCGTTGAGCACATGCACCGGAATGTGCACGCGAATAGTTGCGCCTTCCGACACGCGCAGGAAGTCGACATGCATCGGCAGATCCTTGATCGCGTCGAGCTGGAAGTCGCGCGGAATCACCCGGTGCTTGGTGCCGTCCACATCGAGATTGTAGAGCGTTGTGAGAAAGCGCCCGGCATAGATGCGCTTGCGGAGTTCATCGTGTTCGATGAGCACCATGATCGGGGGCTTGTCTTCTCCGTAAATCACGCCCGGCACTTGGCCGGAGCGACGCGCTGACCGGGCGGCCCCCTTGCCGCCTTTCGGACGCGCCGTCGCCTTCATTTCCTGGACGGTCGCCATCTTGGATCCCTCATCTAAATCAATGGAAAAGGCGGCATTTTCCGCCGCCTGCGAACGCGGCAAGCCTCCAGGGGTGCCGGGGGCCGCGAACGGAGCGGGTTATAGCGACGACGATCGAAAAGGGCAAGAAATCGCGGACCGGAGCCCTTAATGACTAGTCCGCGGCGGAATCCTTGGATTTTTTGCCGGGCTTGTCGGCTTTTGCTTCCAGCGCGGCAATCCGCGCTTTGAGCGCCTCGTTTTCCTCGCGCGCCAGCCGAGCCATCTCCTTGACCGCTTCGAACTCCTCACGCTGCACGACATCGAGATCGCGCAGGATGCGTTCGGCCTGATTGCGGAACAGGGTGTCGAACTCGCGCCGTACCCCCTGCGCCACCCCTGCGGCGTCATTCATCAGGCGCGCCATTTCGTCAAATAAGCGGTTGCTGGTCTGGGTCATGCCTCATCTCCGGCGCAGGACTGTCATCAGAATGGCGATCCGGTCATGCCGCCGCAAGACCCGGCATGCTACCAAATACGGGGTGCTTCGCTTCGCGAATCGGACATCGCATGCCTTTGCTCGTCATTCCTTACCCGGCGTTTGACCCCGTCCTGGTGCATCTCGGCCCGTTCGCGGTTCGCTGGTACGCCCTCGCCTACATCGTCGGCATTCTGCTGGGCTGGTGGTACGCCCGCATCCTGATCCGCTCCGGAAAATTGTGGGGCGGCAAAGCGCCCCTGACAGTGACCGACTTCGACGATTTCATCCTTTGGGTGACGCTTGGCATTATTCTCGGCGGACGCATCGGCTACGTTCTCTTCTACAACCTTCCGCATTTCGCGGCGCACCCGCTGGAGATTTTTCAGCTGTGGAACGGCGGCATGTCATTCCATGGCGGCTTCACCGGCTGCGTGGTCGCGGTTCTGGCGTTCGGCTACATGCGCGGCATTCCGGTGCTGTCGCTTGGCGACATCACCTGCGCCGTCGGCCCAATCGGATTGTTTCTCGGCCGCATCGCGAATTTCATCAATGGCGAATTGTGGGGACGACCGACAGACGCACCCTGGGCGATGGTTTTTCCGAGCGGCGGCCCGGTGCCACGGCATCCAAGCCAGCTCTACGAAGCAACACTTGAAGGTCTTGTGCTGCTCGCCATTTTGGCCCTTTTGATGCGTGCCGGCGCGTTGAAGCGACCCGGATTGATCATCGGAAGCTTCGCGGTCTGCTACGCGATCGCACGGATGCTCTGCGAATTTTTCCGTGAGCCCGACGCGCAGCTCGGTTTTCTGTGGGGTGGTGCAACGATGGGGCAATTGCTGTCGGTACCACTATTCCTCGCCGGCATGGCCTTCATCGTCTATGCGATGAAACATCCGCCGCTGCGGAGCCGCTAGTGTCGGAGCGCTCACCGCTTGAGACCGAAATTCGCCGCCGCATCGCCAGGGCGGGGCCAATGCCGCTCGCAGAATACATGGCGCTCTGCCTGGCCGATCGTGAGCACGGCTATTACACCACGCGTGATCCGCTCGGCGCGCGTGGAGACTTTACGACAGCGCCGGAAATCAGCCAGATGTTCGGCGAACTGGTCGGCCTGTGGGCGGCGACTGTGTGGACGCAGATGGGTGCACCCGAGAACGTGCGGCTGATCGAGCTCGGCCCGGGGCGCGGCACTCTGATGAATGATGCGCTGCGTGCGGTGCAAATCGTGCCCGAATTTCATTCCGCGATTGTCGCCCATCTGGTCGAAATTAGCCCGGTGCTGCAGGCCCAGCAGGAAAAAACACTGGAAGGTGCGGGCGTGACGATTTTCTGGCACGCGAGGCTCGCCGACGTGCCGACGGGACCAACGATTATTCTTGCCAATGAATTCTTTGATGCGCTGCCGGTCAACCAAGCAATAAAGACGGACCGCGGCTGGCACGAGCGTCGGATTCAAATCGACGCCAACGATCAGCTTGCTTTCACGATAGCGTCGGAACCACTTCCGTTTTTTCAAACTTTGCTGCCGGCGCAGTTCGGTTCCGCGCGCGCGGGCGCGGTCTTCGAATGGCGTGGCGACACTGAGGCGATGGAGGTCGGCCGGCGCGTCGCGGATGGCCGCGGCGCCGCCCTGGTGATCGACTACGGTCCCATGGAATCTGGCATCGGAGAGACCTTCCAGGCCGTCGGCCGGCATGCTTACGCGGATCCGTTGACCGCGCCTGGCGAACTCGATCTTACTGCCCACGTTGATTTTCAGGCCCTGTCGCGGGCCATCGAGGCCATGGGCGCAAAAGGGTTCGGGCCGATCGAACAATCGCAATTCTTGCGCCGCCTCGGTATCGAACAGCGCGCGGCTTCTCTAAAGGCCAAGGCCGCGCGCCCCGATGATATTGACCAAGCTTTAGCGCGCCTGATCGGCCGCGAACGCACCGCCATGGGAGAATTGTTTAAAGTTGCGGCTTTCGTGCATCCTTCCATCGGCATGCCGCCCGGTTTCAAGGCTTCAGCGAGTTAGCCGCATGGCCTTGGACGTCCTATCTATTAATGACGCGTGGCAATCGGACACTTGATCGATGCTGCAGGCTTCTTCTTTCGCCGTTCTTCCAGGTATCCGGCACGCCTTCTTCACGCGATCAGGTGGCGTGTCTCAAGGCGTATATTCGTCCCTCAATGGCGGGGTCGGCTCCAGGGACACGCCCGAAAGAGTTGCCGAAAACCGCGCTCGCATGGCGGCGGCGCTGGGCGTGAGCGCGGACCGGTTGGTCACGCCTTTTCAGATTCATTCACCGGACGTCATCGTCGTAAAGGAGCCGTGGACACGCGAGAACCGTCCGCGTGCTGACGCTGTCGTCACACAAATGCCGCGGCTTGCAATCGGCGTGTCGACTGCCGATTGCGGGCCGCTGTTGTTTGCTGACAGTGCGGCTGGTGTGATTGGTGCGGCGCATGCCGGATGGCGCGGCGCGCTGTCAGGAGTGGTTGAGGCAACGGTCGCTGCAATGGAACGGCTCGGCGCCAAGCGCATACGCGTCGCCGCGGCACTCGGACCGACAATCCGGCAATCAAACTACGAAGTCGGCCCCGAATTTATCGAGCGATTTCTTGCAGCTGATACTGCAAATGGGCGCTACTTCAAGCCGTCAGAGCGCGAGGATCACGCGATGTTCGACCTTTGCGGCTATATCGCGCAACGCGTCGACCAAGCCGGCATCACGCAATTTGAAGATCTTGGTTTGTGCACATATGAAGAGCCTGAGCGCTTCTACAGCTTCCGCCGCAGCACGCACCGCAACGAGCCAGACTACGGGCGCCATATCAATGCGATCGCACTGAGCGAATAGTTCTCACGCTATGAGGCTATGACACTGGACTCAAGGATGCGGTTGCCGTTACGGTTTACCCCGGCCGAGGGGTTAAAGAGCAAAAAGCACGGCCGCAGGGGTGTCTATGGAGCGGAGTTGGGGTCACCGCGTGCTCGGCATGCGGCGTGTGTGGCGTGTCGCAGGCTTGCTCACCGTTGCGCTCGCCCTGGCCGCCTGCAATCCTGATAACCAAGGCGTGTCCGCGCAACAGCCGCGCGGGGCCACCGTTGCATTCGACTCCCTCGACGGGCTGCCACCGGGTCAATTTCAGCAACTTGTTAAAGATCTCAACGACGAGGCTCAATCGCGCCGCCTCGCGGTGATTTCGCGCGAACAGCCGTCGGCTTACCGCGTGCGCGGTTATCTCGCGGCGACGGTGGTCAAGCATCAGACGACCGTCTCATGGGTGTGGGATGTTTTTGATCAGGATGAGCACCGTGCCTTGCGCATTAGCGGCGAGGAGGTCGTGAAAGTTCGGCATAAAGATGCGTGGGCTGCGGCCGATAACGCCGTGCTGCAGCGGATCGCGCAATCAAGCATGGAGCAGCTTGCTACGTTTCTGACGTCGCCGGTGGTCGCACCAGGCACCGCGCCCTCGGCAGAACCTCAGATTGCCTTGGTCGGCACAAGCGATTCATCCCCTGAGGCTGCCGGTATTTTCCGTATTTTCCACCCGCAGGCCGACCCCATATCGACGGTGAGCGCGGAGTCGCCCGGCGAGGATGAGACCGGCCCCGTCCCGCTTCCGCGGCGGCGGCCCGCGGCGCTTGTGTCGTCGCGCGAGACATTGACGCTCGCGGCGTCCCGCCGCTAAGCCGGGATTCATCCTTTCCGCCAAAAGCCGGGACAACGATTTCCAGCCGTATTGCCGCGCCCTGCCCGCCTTGTTATGACCACGCCGCTTGTGGCCGGAGTGAGGGCGAGGATTTCGGGATGTCTGGCAAGAACGGAGCGATCAAGCTCGTCGCCGGCAATTCCAATCCTGCGCTGGCAAAGGGGATTTCCGACTATCTGAAGGTGCCGCTCGCAAAAGCCGTCGTGCGGCGCTTCGCCGACATGGAGATTTTCGTCGAGATCCAGGAAAACGTGCGTGGTGCCGACGTTTTTGTGATCCAGTCGACCTCCTTCCCGGCCAACGACCACCTCATGGAGCTGCTGATTATCATCGACGCGCTGCGGCGTTCTTCGGCGCGCCGCATCACCGCCGTGATCCCCTACTACGGATACGCACGGCAAGACCGCAAACCCGGTCCACGCACACCGATCTCGGCAAAGCTGGTCGCCAACCTGATTACCCGTGCCGGCGCCGACCGCGTGATGACGCTCGATCTGCACGCCGGCCAAATTCAGGGCTTCTTCGATATTCCGACCGACAACCTTTATGCATCGCCAGTGATGGTTCGCGACATCCGCGAACGCTTCAAGCTCGACAACGTGATGGTGGTGTCGCCGGACGTCGGCGGTGTGGTGCGGGCCCGTGGATTGGCGAAGCGTATCAACGCTCCGCTTGCCATCATCGACAAGCGGCGCGAGCGCGCCGGCGAGTCCGAAGTGATGAATGTGATTGGCGATGTCGCTGGCTACACCTGTGTCCTGGTCGATGACATCGTCGATTCCGGCGGCACGCTGGTCAACGCCGCTGACGCGCTGCTCGAAAACAAGGCCAAGGAAGTCTACGCCTATATCAGCCACGGCGTTCTCTCGGGTGGAGCCGTGAAGCGCATCTCGGGATCGCGCCTGAAGGAGCTGGTGATCACGGACTCGATTCAGCCCACCAAGGAAATCCTCGCCGCTGGCAACATTCGGATACTCGAAATCGCGCCACTCATCGGCGAAGCGATCGGACGCACGGCGACCGAGGAGTCGGTGTCGAGCCTGTTCGACTGAGCTGCCGCGCGGCCGACTTATCCACTGTTGAGTCACCTTGCCACAGCATTGGTTGTGGAGAGTCAAATCGGTTCGGTTGCCTATGACAGGCAAATCACGGCTGATTAGCTCTTGACGATGCCTTTGGCGGGCGGAATCAGGCGGGATATAGTCGAATCGCTTGGTGATTCGCTCTTGCCGTCAAGGCGTCCCGTAATCCCTGTGTCAAAGGACGGTCCGGACCCCTTTCCGGGTCATTCCTGAGTCGTGCGTGTGGTGGCGTGCGTTTCCTCGCGCTCTAATTGGCAAAGCGGAGACGTCATGTCCCTGACAAGCTACGCGGAAGAGTCACGTATCAATCCCCTCGACGTGGTGGAGCGGCTCGCGACCGGTAACGACTGGTCATTCGAACGCGCCAGCGACGATGAAATCACGATCCTAGTCACCGGGCGCTGGACCGACTATCAGCTCTCTTATACCTGGATGGGAGACATCGAGGCGCTGCATCTCGCGTGTGCCTTCGACTTGCGGGTGCCTGAACGGCGATGCTCAGAAGTGCAGGCACTGATCACGCTGATTAATGAGCGCCTCTGGGTCGGTCACTTCGACCATTGGGTGACCGAGGGCATCGTGATGTTTCGCCACGCCCTTGTTCTCGCGGGCGGCACCGAAGCCTCAGGCAAGCAGTGCGAGGCGTTGCTCGGCACGGCGCTCGAGTCCTGCGAGCGCTATTTTACGGCCTTCCAGTTCGTGGTCTGGGCCGGAAAAACCGCACGTGAAGCGCTCGACGCCGCGATGTTCGAAACATCCGGGGAGGCATAGCGGCGCAAATGGCGATATAATCGTCGCCATGAAGCGAGCGAAACCTACCGATAAGCCGCTGCGTGGATTTTCGGGCCGCCTGGTCCTGCTTGGCGCCGGGAAGATGGGATCGGCCATGCTCGAAGGTTGGTTCGCGCGCGGACTTGATCCGCGCAAGCTCGCCGTGCTCGAGCCGCATCCCACGAAAGCGATCCGGGCGCTGGCGCGGCGGGGAGTGGCTATCAATCCCCGCAAAAAAAATTTCGAGGCAAGCGCGATCGTCATCGCGGTCAAGCCGCAGAACGCGCCGGAGGCCATGCCCGCGCTTGGGCCCTTCGTCGGCAAATCAACCTTGGCGCTGTCGATCATGGCTGGCCGGACCCTTGCCTTTCTGCAGGCCGCCCTTCCGGCAGGAACTGCGATCGTACGCGCGATGCCGAACACGCCGGCCGCAATCGGCCGCAGCATTACCGTTGCTTGCGCCAACCCGATGGTGAGCGCACGCCAGCGCAAGCTTGCCTCCAATCTGCTTTCAGCCATTGGCAAAGTGGAATGGGCTGGCGACGAAATGCTGATGGACGCGGTGACGGCACTCTCCGGCTCAGGACCCGCCTACGTATTTCTTCTGGCGGAAGCGATGGCCAGCGCCGGTATCGCGGCAGGACTGCCCCCCGCCCTCGCAACCCGGCTCGCGCACGACACTGTGGCGGGTTCTGGGGAATTGCTGCAGCATTCGCAGCTCAGCGCCGGAACCTTACGTGAGAATGTGACGTCACCCGGCGGGACGACCGCTGCTGCCCTCGACGTGCTTCTGGGACCGGGTGGTCTTGAGGAACTGATAACGAAGGCCATCGCAGCCGCCACACGCCGGTCGCGCGACCTAGCGGGCTAAAGCACGCCCTAGAACCGTCTCCATTCCGGCCCTACATTCAGAGCAGACGAGTTTGTCATGGGAGGCCGTCATGGCCCGCAAGTCCAAGCGTCCACGCAGAAGTCCGGCTGCAACCCCAACGCAAGGGGGCACCGACCGCGATAAAGCAATTAACGCGCTGATGTCGCTGCTCGCTGATCATTCGTTCGAACAAATCGGGCTCGCCGAAGTCGCAGGCAGAGCCGGCATCAAGCTTTCGCAGCTCCGTGCCGAATTCGGATCGACGCTTGCGATTTTGGCCGCCCATATCAAGGAGATCGATCGCGCCGTCCTTGCTGGTGGCGACAACGATATGGCTGAAGAGCCTGCCCGCGAGCGCCTATTCGACGTCCTGATGCGCCGCATCGAAGCGCTCGCCCCCTACAAAGATGCTGTCCGCTCCATCATGCGCTCGGCACGGCGAAATCCGGGGCTCGCCTTCGCACTCAATGCCATGGCGGTGCGCTCGCAACGCTGGATGCTTGAGGCTGCCGGCATCGGCACAGCGGGTCCGCGCGGCGCCTTGCGAGCGCAAGGCGCGGCGCTGATGTTTGCGCGCGTGCTGTCCGTGTGGATCGACGACGATGAAGAGGGTCTTGACCACACAATGGCCGCGCTCGACCGAGGACTTGCAAGCGCCGAGCGCTGGGCAGGATTCGTTGACGATCTGTGTGCAATACCTGGATGCGTCTTGCGCGGCCCCCGGCGCCGTCGTCGCAGGCGTGACGAAGAGGCGGAAGCCGCCTAGACGGGAACGCGAACGGTCGCGCGTAGTCCGCCCATCGGACTTTCGCCGAGGGCAATGTCGCCGCCGTGTGAACGCGCGATGTCGCGTGCGATCGCCAGTCCCAGACCGGTACCGCCCTCGTCCTGGTTGCGCGCATCGTCGAGTCTCAGGAACGGCTTGAACACCTCTTCGCGCATATCCGGCGGGATGCCCGGCCCGTCATCGTCGATCGTGACGGTGAGATACCGGTGGTCGCGGTGGCCGGAAATTGCAATTGACGGCGCGTGGCGCGCCGCGTTGGAAACAAGATTAGCCAGGCAGCGCTTGAAAGCCGCGGGACGCACGGTGACAATCGGTGGACCGTGGAAAAGTACGGTGGCCTTGTGCCCGTGACGCTCGGCGTCGAGACGCAGTTCTTCCAAAAATTCCGCCATGTCGGTCGGCGCTGCAGCCTCGCCGCTATCACCGCGCGCGAAGGCAAGATAGGCCTCCAGCATCCGCGCCATCTCGTCGATGTCTTTTTGCATCGCTTCGACTTCAGGCGTCTTCTTCTTGATGAGCGCGAGCTCGAGTTTGAATCGCGTGAGCACAGTACGCAGGTCATGCGAGACGCCGGCCAGCATCGCCGTACGTTGCTCGATCGCGCGCTCGATGCGCGTTTTCATCTCGATGAAAGCGGCTGCCGCGCGCCGCACTTCGCGAGCACCGCGCGGACGGAAGTTGGGCACTTCCCTCCCCTTGCCGAAGCTTTCCGCGGCATCGGCAAGTCGCAGGATCGGTTTGATCTGATTGCGCAGAAAAATGATCGCGACGATCAGTAGCACCGTCGACGTGCCCACCATCCAAAGCAGAAAGATTTCCGAATTGGAGACATAGGCCGCACTGCGCCTGGCAAAGACCCGCATCACGGTATTGTCGAGTTGGACGCGGATTTCGAGCAAAGCGGACTTGCCAACGGTGTCCATCCAATAAGGGCGCCCGATCTGCTTGCGCAATTCCTCCGCCAGCGCCTGATCCAGCAGCGAAAAGAATGGCTTAGGGCCGGGGGGCGGCATCTCCGAAAGCGGCAGAAAATCGACCACGAGGCCGAGACGTTGCTGCGCGATACGCCGGATCTGCGCCTGGTCGGCATCCTGGGGATAGCCGCGGTAGATGTCGATCAGCGCGGCGATGTCCTGGACGACACTGGCGGACAGCCGTTGGGTGACGACGTTCCAGTGCCGTTCCATGAAGACGAAAGCGACGACTGATTGCAGGATCACCATCGGCGCAATGATGATGAGCAGCGCGCGGGCGTAGAGACCCTTCGGCATGACGCTGTTGAGCCACCGGCTCGCACGACGCCAACCTTCGGCGACCTGACCGAGCGCACTATGGATCCTGCGCACCACGGGAAGCGCATCGTACCATTCCCAGGCACCGCGCAGCCTCGTCAGCGCAGTCCGCACGCCGTTGCTTATGTCGAGGCTGGTCATGACGTGATCACCAGCCGGTAACCGACACCGCGCACGGTCTGCACGAAGAGCGGATTGGCCGGATTGCGTTCGATCTTCCGTCGCAGCCGGTTCACCTGAACGTCAACCGCGCGCTCACTGACAGCGCCGCCCTGCCCGGCGAGCGACAGCCGCGGAACTGTTTCGCCCGGCGCAGCTGCAAGAATGCGCAGCATCTCGCGCTCGCGATCGGTCAGGCGAATAACTTCTTCGCCCTTGCGCAATTCGCCGCGCGCAAGGTGATACACGAAAGGCCCGAAGCGAACCGACTCGACAACCAGCGCCGGCGCCGGCTGGGTGCGCTTAAGAATGTTGGCAATGCGCAAGGACAGTTCGCGCGGTTCGAACGGCTTCGAGAGATAGTCGTCGGCTCCGATCTCAAGTCCACGGATTCTGCTTTCGGCCGCATCGCGCGCCGTCAGCATCAGTATCGGCACGTTTGAATCGCCGCGTATCGCCTTTGCGAGATCGAAACCCGATTCTCCGGGCATCATGACATCGAGGATGAGCAGATCGAAACTGAGACCATTCAACTTCGCGCGCGCGTCCATCGCGGTTTCCGCCGTCGTGACACGATAACCTTCGCTGCTGAGAAACCGCGAGAGGAGGTCGCGAATGCGGCGGTCATCGTCGACCACAAGCAAATGCGGAGCATCGTCGGGAAGTGTTGCAGGCAAGCTCATTGCCGAAGCTTCTCCCGCCAAATTCAGCTCCGAGTCCTCGATGCACGGTCGGCGCGGCCGATCAGGCGCAGAACATCGTCGCGATTATCGGCATCGATCATCGACGTGAGAAACCGGCGCGCCGCTTCATGCGCGTTGGGTCCGAGTTCGCTGAACGCGCGATTAATCCGCTGCGTCTGCAGCGTCGCAAGCCTGAGCGCCAGGGCCTCGCCTTTCGGCGTCACATACAAAAGACGCTGACGGCGATCCTGCTCGCCTTCCTTCTGCAGCACGTAGCCCTGATCGACGAGTTGCTTGAGGACACGACCGAGCGATTGCTTCGTGATGTTGAGAATGTCGAGCAGGTCCGCAACCTTCATGCCGGGGTTGCGGTTGACGAAATGCAGCACCCGGTGATGGGCGCGGCCGAAACTCAACTTCAGAAGCACTTCGTCAGGGTCACCGACGAAGTCACGATAGGCAAAGAACAGCAGCTCGATGATGTCCCAAACAGGCTCCGCCGCCGTCCCACCCGTCGAACGGCGTTCTGTCAGTCCCGCGCCGGCGACAGCGGCCTTGCTCACATTTATGTCAGCCATGTTGACATATTTTGTTTTTATGTTACAAAAACAGTATCCGGCACGAAAGGATCGTACCAAAAAGGCCCGTTTCGCCTGAACACAGCAAGGCTTTAAGGGGAGTCCTTTCCGGTCGGCCAAGTCATACCGGGTGTCACCGGCTGACGCAAAGTGTTGGAATAGGCGCGAAAAATGCGCCATCACAGCGGCAACACGCGGCCGCTGCGCAAGGCGAAGGAGGAGTTCATGGCTGCCCAATCCTATGACCGGCTCGAAGGGGTCATCTGGTATGACGGCAAGCTCGTTCCGTGGAACGAGGCGAACCTCCACGTCCTTTCGCACGGGCTGCATTATGCGAGCTGCGTGTTTGAAGGCGAGCGCGCCTATGGCGGTCAGATCTTCAGGAGCACCGCGCATTCTGAACGGCTGAAGCGCTCCGCCAATATCCTGGATTTCGAAATTCCTTATTCCGTTGCCGAGATCGACGCCGCCAAAAAGTTGGTGGTCGAGAAAAACGGGAAGAAGGAAGCCTATGTTCGTCCGGTCGCCTGGCGCGGCTCCGAGATGATGGGTGTTTCGGCACAGAGCAACACCATCCATCTGGCCATCGCGAGCTGGGAGTGGCCGAGCTATTTCGACCCGGATCAGAGGCTGAAGGGAATTCGGCTAGACCTCGCCGAATATCGCCGTCCCGACCCGAAGACAGCGCCCTGCACGGCAAAGGCGGCCGGCCTATACATGATCTGCACGATCTCGAAGCACCGGGCCGAGCGCAAAGGCTATGCGGACGCCATGATGCTGGATTGGGAAGGGCGCGTCGCCGAATGCACCGGGGCCAATATCTTCTTCGTGAAGGATGGCAAGATTCACACGCCGATCGCCGACTGCTTCCTCGACGGCATCACCCGCCAGACGGTCATCGGGCTCGCGCGAAAGCGCGGCATGGAAGTGATCGAGCGGCGCATCACGCCGGACGAGCTTGCGAGTTTTTCGGAATGCTTCATCACGGGCTCGGCCGCTGAAGTGACCGCGGTCGCGGAGATCGCGCACTGGAATTTCAATCCCGGCGGGATTACCAAGACGTTGATGGACGACTATACGGCTGAAGTGAAGCCAAAAGCCGCGGCGGCCTAGCCAGCGCCGGCAATAGCGCGTGGCTCCTGTGGCCGCAATAGCGTGACATAACGCACGCGGTTCGCTGCAACAAAACTGTCCATACGTTCATCGAGCACGCGCCCTTTGCTTTGCGACGCATGCCTTAGCAGCAGCTCGCCTCCGCCGCTTAGTGCAACAAATCCGACGTGAAAATAGTCGAGATTCGATCGCCGGGTGATGAATCCGACGATGTCACCCTTCGCGAGCAACGCCTTGTTGTCCAGGAACACGGCACTCGGAATCACCCTGATCGCGAAACGGCGGCGGCCAAGCTCCCGGTGCCAATAGACGTTCTTTTCGATTTCAATCGACCCCGCCATGTCAATCGGCTTGCACACGTTGTTCTCGACGTTGTGCTGGCCCCATTCAAAGAAATAGTGATTGCGCTCGCGCCAGCTGACGACCCCGTCGTGATAGCGGATGCTTTTCAAGGCCGAAATGAAGCTGTCGCGGCTTCCGGCGCGTGCGGCCGCCAAAACGGTTTCGCAAAAGGTAACGCAGTCGAACCCATCCTCGCGCGCGACGAATTGCTCGGTCCGTTGCGGTCCACCGATCAGCGTATAGGCAAGATAGCGCGTGCCGCGCAGGGCGCCCGAAATGAAGTCGATCTTCTGCGAGATTGAGCTTTTGGATTGGGCCTCAATAATGAGGCGGCCTATCCTTGCTTCTGCGGCACGGGCGTGACCTAGGCCGCCCGCCAATAACGCGCCGCCGCCGAGAAAATAAAGAAAATCGCGGCGATCCGGATCCTGAAGGGTCATCAGACCTCCGTGCTGCCGCTAATCTTTTACGACGACCAGCCGATCGACGCCGGACTCCGCGCCCCAAACCTCGCCCGGCCGGCCAAGCAATTGCCGGACCGAAGCACCACGCTTGTCGCTCGGAAAACTCTCGAAGGCCTCGGACGCAGGATCGAACCGGATAATGGCGTTGGCGACGAAGTCGGTGACCCAGATCTTGTCCTTGTTGTCGACATAGATCGCGTAGCAACCGCCTTTACTCTTCGGCAGGCTCCAGACTTTCCATGCCTTGTTCATCGGATCGTAGCGCCCGATTTCTCCCGTATTCCAGAAGCTCACCCATAGGATCCCTTTGGAATCCGACCAGATGCGCCGGGGACCGACACCCGATTTGGGCGGCGGCACCATCAAGGCATCGCCGCTCACAGTATCGATCTTGGCAATGTGGTCACCCGCGAGCGAGGCGTACCAGACCTCACCGTTCGGCGTCGTCGTGATGCCGTAGGGTCCGGTGCCTTTCGGCGCTTTCCAGGCTTCGACTTTTCCGTTCGAGGGATCGACGCGGCCGTAGACGCCGCTTTGCCCCGTGAACCACAGAATGCCTTTGCGATCGAAGGTCGCGGTGTTCAGATTGGCACCAGGGAATTCCTTTGGCAGCGGAAAGAGCTTCACTGCTTTGGTGGCTGGATCAAATCGCGCGATGGCATTTTGCCCGCCATCAGTGATCCATGCGGCACGATCGGGACCGACAATGACACCGTGCGGCGCCGAGTCCGGGCCGAGCGCGATCTGGGTTGCCTGTCCGCTTTTTGGATCGAGGATGCCGAGAGCGCCCTGGGATTGCGCGGTGTACCACACGCCGCCGTCGGGTGCCGGTGCGACATCGTGCGGGTGCGCGCCGCGCGGGACATGAAAGTAGGCTACTTCCGCGGACGACGCCGGGTGAGCAGCGAGCGCCACGGCAGCGATTGCCGCCAACACGACCGGAACCATATTGCCCTCCAGCAGACAGCGGCTATTCCGCCGTTTCACGCTCGCGACGCTGAACCTCCCACCGCTCCGCCGCTACGTTGTCGGCAGTTTTGGCGTTCACCCAGGTTTTTCCGCTTGCCGTTTCGACCTGCTTCCAGAATGGCGCGCGGGTCTTGAGATAGTCCATCAGGAACTCGGCGGCTGCAAAAGCCGCTTCGCGGTGCGACGACGCCGTCACAACGAGCACAATATCTTCGCCGGGCTTTATACGCCCATACCGGTGAATGACGGTTACGCCAAGCAAGGGCCACCTGGCCGCGGCCTCGGCCGCGTGCCGCGCAATCTCGGCTTCCGCCATGTCCGGATAATGCTCGAGCGTAAGTGCTGCAATCGGCTCGCCGTTCTCGGTCCCGCGGCAAATTCCGGTGAATGTGATGAGTGCGCCGATATCGTCACGGCCGCGCGCGAGCTTCGCCGCTTCCGCGGCGGCGTCAAAAGGCTCGCGCTGCAAGCGCACTGTCGGTGTCATAGGCCGTAATGTAACCCGCCGGCGGCCATGGGGCTATCCGCCCGTCATGGGTGGGAAAAACGCGATTTCTCCAGCGCCTTTGATTGCGGTTTCGGGCCGCACGTGACTCTGGTTAATGGCGGCGCGGATCACATTCCGATTTTCGAACGCGTGCGCATACTCGTCGCCGCGCGACGCCAACCAGGTCATCAGGTCACTGACTGTGGTAACACCCGGCGGAATCTCGACCGTTTCCTCCGGCTTGCCGACGCGCTCGCGTACCCACGCGAAATAACGCAATTTCACGTTCATTCGTCGATCACGTAGCGCAGGCCAGCGCGCATGTAGTCCCAGCCAGTATAAAGAGTCAGGAGCGCTGACAGCCACAACAGCATGATGCCGACTTGCGTGACGACCGGCACAATGCGATCGCCGGCATCACCCGCGATCAAAAAGCCGACAGCAACCATTTGCCCGGTTGTCTTCCATTTCGCAAGGCGCGTCACCGGAACGCCGACTCTCAATTCCGCGAGATATTCGCGCAGGCCGGAAACCAATATTTCGCGGCAGAGAATGACGACGGCTGCGAGCAGCGTCCATCCGCGAATTGTCTCCTCCGCTGCCAGCATCAAAAGACAGGACGCAACCAGCAGTTTGTCGGCGATGGGGTCAAGCATGCGGCCAAGCGAAGACTGTTGGCCCCAGGTGCGTGCGAGGTATCCGTCGAGAATATCCGTCACACCTGCTGCGATAAAAAATGCCAACGCAACCCAGCGCAGCCACAACGGCCCGTCAAAAATGCTTTGCCAGTAGAGCAGGCCGACAACCACCGGCACCGTCGCAATTCGGGCGTAAGTGAGCAGGTTTGGCAACGCCAGGGGGCGTGCCGGCAACGGCCGGGAACTGACGGCATTCATGGCCGGAAAGGAACACCCGCAGCGCGGTCAGGTCAACCGGGCACCTCGGTCCAATCCCCCGCTGTTTCTACTGGATCGGCGGTTTGGGCAGCCTGCTCTTGCCGGCCTCCATCACGAAGGTCTGATCAAGGGAATACCATTCGCCCGTCACGTCGCTTGCCGGCGGAGTGTCGCTGTGCCGCACATAGTTGCCGACCAGCGCACGTGTCACCCCGAACTGCACGTCAGTCTCGAGTTTTTCGTCATCATTGACATAAACCTGCGAGATCAGAGTTTTGAAGCCGTCCTTGAAGATCAGAAAGTGCAGGTGCGCCGGACGAAAATTATGACGGCCGGTTGCCCGCACGAGATCGCCAACCGGACCGTCAACGGGAATCGGGTAACCCGCCGGCTTCACGCTTCGAAAACTGAAATGGCCACGTGCGTCGGTCTTGAATTTACCCCGCAAGTTCATCGGGGCCTGCTTAGGATCCTGCTGCTCGTAAAAACCCTCGGGTGAGGAGTGCCAGATATCGACTTCGGCATCCGCAATCGGCTTTCCAGCCTGATCCTTGACCCAGCAATTGACAAACAACGCAGGCCCCGGTGTCGGCGAACGCACGATCGAGCCGCCGCTTTCCGTGCGCGGCGAATTCATTCGCCAGAACGGCCCCAGCAGGTTCGCGGTGGTTTCGGTCTGCCCGTTGTTTCCGTTGTTGAGAAGACAAATAAGGGTTGAAAAGCCGAGAGAGCCTGACATCAACACAACTTCGTTGTGCTTGTCGTCGGTCTTCTGCCCGAGCTTCGCGACGTATTGGACCGCCTTCTCGAACTCGTCCTCGGTGAGGTGAACGTCGCGTGCGAATGCGTGCAAATGCTCCACCAGCGAAATAAGAATCTCCCGCAGCCGGAGGGGCTGCGTGTTCTTGAATGCTTCGGTCACAACTTTTGTGACGTCTTCCTGCCTCTGAATAATCATCTATCGCGTTCCATCTACGGCTGACTCATGGAAGAACTCATATATCTTTCGCGCGGTCTCCGCACTAATTCCGGGCACCTGGGACAGATCGGGCAGGCTGGCCCGCTCGATTGCTTTCACCGTGCCAAAATGTCGGAGTAAAGCCCGCTTGCGAGTGGGACCAATCCCCGGAATTTCCTGCAATCCGGCTTCGCGAATATCTTTCTTGCGACGCGTGCGGTGCGACCCCACGGCAAAACGATGCGCCTCGTCGCGCAATCGCTCGATGAAATAAAGCAGAGGGTCGCGCGGGGGGAGCCTGAAAGGCGCATGGCCCGCCATGAAGAACGTCTCGCGACCCGCATCCCGATCGGGGCCTTTTGCAATCGCCACGACCGGAACGTCAACGATGCCCAGCCCGGTCAATGTTTCCCGTGCGACGTTGAGTTGCCCCTGCCCGCCGTCGATGAGCAACAAATCGGGCCAAGGCTGGTCTTCGGTCCCGCTGGCGGTGAGATCCCGCGCGCCGTCCGCAACGGTGCGGGGGTTTTCTTCGAGCAGGCGTTTGAATCGCCGCTCAAGGACCTCGCGCATCATTCCGTAGTCGTCACCGGGCGTGAGGTCGGATGATCGAATATTGAACTTGCGATACTGATTTTTGCGGAAGCCTTCGGGTCCGGCAACGATCATGGCCCCCACGGCGTTGGTCCCGCCGATGTGGCTGTTGTCGTAGACCTCAATCCGGCCGGGGAGTCGGGGCAGCGAGAAGATTTCCTTCAAGGCACCCAGCAGTTTTTGCTGTGATGATGTGTCCGCAAGCTTGCGTGCCAGCGCTTCGCGCGCATTGGCCAAAGCGTGTTGCACGAGTTCCTTGCGTTCGCCGCGTTGCGGGGCGGTCACTTCAACTTTGCGTCCGGATTTTGCTGTCAGTGCTTCGGCAAGCAGCGCCCGCTCGTCAAAATCGTGCGAAACGAGAATGAGGCGCGGCGGCGGCTTGTCGTCGTAGAATTGTGCGAGAAATGCGCCGAGCACTTCCGCCGGACCGATACTCCGGTCCGCTCTCGGAAAATAGGCACGGTTCCCCCAGTTTTGTCCCGTGCGGAAAAAGAACACTTCGACGCAGGAGTACCCGCCCGCCTGATGAACGGAGAAGACGTCGGCCTCGTCCGTGCTGCGCGGATTAATCCCCTGGTGCGATTGAATCGCCGAAAGCGCTGACAGACGATCCCGGTAGATCGCTGCTCTTTCGTAATCGAGAGCAGCGGAGGCCTTGTCCATCTCGTGTGCCATCTCTTTTTGCACTGACTGGCTACGGCCTGACAGAAACTCATTCGCCTCCTTCACCAGTTCGGAATAGCCGGCGAAATCGATTTCCCGCGTGCACGGCGCCGAGCACCGCTTGATCTGAAAGAGGAGACACGGTCTCGTCCGGGACTCAAAATACGAATCCGAGCAGGACCGCAACAGAAAGGCACGCTCAAGCGCATTGATGGTGCGGTTGACTGCACCGGCTGACGCAAATGGACCGTAATATCGCCCTGATCGTGTACGCGCGCCGCGATGCTTCAGGATCTGTGGCGCCCAATGATCCGACGTGATGAGGATATAAGGAAACGACTTGTCATCGCGCAGGAGCACGTTGAACCGAGGCCGCAGACGCTTGATCAGGTTTGCTTCCAGCAACAGCGCTTCGGTTTCGGTCTTGGTGGAAACGAACTCCAGACTCACCGTCGCTGCAATCATGCGCGAAATTCGACTGTCGTGCCCGGTCGGACGCGCGTAGGCGGTCACCCTCTTCCGGATATTCTTGGCTTTGCCGACATAGAGCACGTCGCCCTGTGCATCGATCATGCGATAGACGCCGGAGGCAGATGGGGCGAGCTTTGCAAACCGCCCGATCGCGGCTCGGCCGGCAGCCAATGTGCCAGCCGTCGAACCCTCCATCTCGAGCTCAGGCAACGAAGGATCTTCGTCTTCCTCGCGCAGCTCGCTCGCTGGGTCGATATCTTTGTTGGTGCCGTTCATGCTGAAGAAGATAATGCGCGATATGCATTTGCGCATGAGCAAGTTGAAAAGCGTCGAGCCGTCCTTATTCCACAGCCTCGTTGCCGGCGATCCGCCATGCCAGATGCTGCCCACCGTCGACGGGGATTGTCACGCCGGTCACGTTCGTCGCCTGTGCAAGGTAGACGACTGCAGCGGCGATGTCGTCCGGCCGCGGGCCGCGTTTGAGCGGCATGCTTTCTGCTTGCGCCGCAAATTGGGCATCGGTCTGGCGCGGGCTTGGAAGCGTCGGCCCGGGTGCCACGCCATTGACCCTTATCCTCGGCGCCAAGGCTTGCGCCAGGGTGGTTGTCGCGGTGAAGAGCGCGCTCTTGCTCAACGTATATGAGAAGAAGCGCGGATTGGGTTTGAGCACGCGTTGATCGACGATATTGACGATTGACGCGTCAATGCCTTCGGGCGCCTGCGCCGCGAAGGCCTGCGAGAGAAATAGCGGCGCCTCGAGATTTACGGCAATCGCGCGCTGGAACCGTGCCTGCGACAAGGTCTCGATATCGTCTGGTTCGAATTCTCCCGCATTGTTCACCAGAAGGGTGAGCCTGCCGAATGCGCTGGCAGCCGGCACAAGGCCGCGAACGGCCTCGTGATCGGCAAGGTCGGCAAGAACAACGCGAGCTTGACCGCCGGCCCCCACGATCAAGGAAGCAAGCCTCTCTGCGTCGTCGCGTGAATTGTTGGCATGCAGCACCACCGCGTAGCCCACACGCGTCAAGGCAAGCGCGATCGCCGCCCCTATTCGGCGGCCAGCCCCGGTTACCAGCGCCGTGCCAGCGGCGCCTTTTGGATTATCAGCCATTGCACCCTGCCTGGCGTCTCCCCGCGGTCGCACGTTGTGCCACCGCACGCGCAAAGCCTGATCGGAGCCGATCGCACATGGTAAAGAGAGTCATACCAAAAAACATAAAACTAAGGGTTCTTTAGGGATGTCACTCTCGGGCTCTTTTGCATTCACAACCGTTTAACCTAAAAGGCCCGATAAATCCTCCACGAAACCGTCGATGTTTTGCCGACGGCTCGGCACGATCGCTCCTTCATTTGCACATTTGGGACGTGCAGGGAGCGGAGTTGAGTGGAGGGTGAGATGAAGAAGACGATCCTGGCGATGGCAATCGCGACGACGGCAGGCGGCAGCGCCGCCGCTGCGGATCTTCCGCGTGGCCCTGCGCCGTATTATCCGCCACCCGCGGCCGTCTATAATTGGACCGGCCCATACGCCGGTCTGAACCTCGGCTACGAGTGGGGCAAGGTCACAAACAACGTCACCGAGCCGAGCGGCATCGCTGGCGGTGGCCAGATCGGTTACAATTGGCAACTAAGTCCGTTTGTGTTCGGTCTTGAGACCGACATTCAGGCCAGCGCCGCGGACGATACATTCGCTCCGTACAAATTTTCGAACCCCTGGTTCGGCACGCTGCGCGGCCGCTTCGGCTTCGCCATCAATAACGTGATGCTGTACGGAACAGCGGGCCTCGCTTACGGCGAGCTCAAGGGCGAGTTTTTGGGCCTCGAGGAGAACAAGACCCTGGTCGGCTGGACTGCCGGCGCGGGTATCGAGTACGGCTTCACTCAGAACTGGTCCGCGAAGCTTGAGTATCTCTACATGGATCTTGGCAGCCGCACCTACTCGATCACCGGGGTCGACAACGGCCTGCACTCGAGCTTCCTGCGACTCGGCGTGAACTACCACTTTTGATCCGCACGCAAAATTTTGAACGCGGAAACCTCGGGCCAAGCGCCCGAGGTTTTGTTTTGGATCGATCAGTTTTTCTCTGCGCGCGAACAGCAAGATCCGAAGACCCCGCACGACTTAAGTATTCGCTTGTGCCTAAACGCACTCGCAAGATCGAGGCAACAACGTGACTTTTCGTCGTTCATAATCTGGCAACTCAAATGTCGACTGTCGGTCAGGTGTGTCTTTGGCGCACTAGACGCGAACGCATTTCTGAATATTTTCCCGGCACCAATCGGGCGGGTGGGTAATTTACGGAGGTTCTTGAAATGAAGTGTTTGTTTTTGGCGAGTGTCGCTGGGCTCGCCGCGTTGACAATGATGCAGTCGGCGAATGCAGCAGACATTGCGCGGCGACAAGCCATGCCGACGAAGGCGCCCGCTTATTTCGCTCCGTACAACTGGTCCGGCTTCTACGTTGGTGTCAACGGTGGCGGCGGATGGGGGAACTCCGAATGGACAAACACCGCCCTTGGCTCCACGGGCTCGTTCGATATCTCCGGCGGTGTGGTTGGCGGCACGA
>Ga0310811_10002447_pt1 | contig 23254 bp, 29 predicted proteins | sample YCmetagenome_FD_207642 | JGI IMG/M metagenome (GOLD analysis project Ga0310811, IMG submission 207642) | Soil microbial communities from experimental microcosm in Duke University, North Carolina, United States - YC | ecosystem: Engineered > Artificial ecosystem > Soil microcosm > Unclassified ... | reverse complement strand
TCCTATCGGCTGGTATCAAATTATTTTGGTGACTCCTAGCTGCGACGCAGCAGATCTGATTCTTGCCTGTGGGTCTTTCCAATCTTGTTATACAAATTTTGATGTTCCAGAAATGATTGATCAGAATCTGGCGTTTCGTGTGGGCAGACTCCACATGACCTTTGACTAGTAGCGAGCGAGCAGTGCTAAATCATCCAATCCAGTCGTTCCCTTCAAGCTTATCGCTTACCAGGCACAGCTTTTCATTATCATCTACATACGTAAACGTATAGTTCCTGACGCCTCGGATTATGCTATCGACTGCTCCGCCGCACGGCATAAAGTCGACGCTGTCTCGACTTATATGCAAGCCTTCGCATTGGAACTGACTTCCTTCTCCAGGGTCTCGCAAAAGGAGATCGATTCGATCTTGAGACAGTCGTGATGACATTGATGTACTCACGGCCATGACATGGTGAAAGAGGATTGGCATGTTAGATTTCAAGTGGTCATTTGAATATCTCAATGTATGGGTGCTATGGCAATGTATACAGCATCATAATACGTACTCCAAACCAAGTCGAACCGTTCTACCGGCACTTATAGCCTCGGGTGACAGGGGTCTCTTGCAGTTCGTGACTCAATGATCCATCCAAAATTGTTTTCCATCTACACAACGCTGGCATTCGTCCATATAACCTGCGTCTGCCAGTTCTTTTTCTGAAATTTTCAGCTTGTTATCTTCCCTCTTAGTCTTGGGCTCTTGTGCTAGCGCTGCGTGGCCGTAGACTATTTCTGGAGAAATTGAGGTGTGATGTTGGGATCAAAACTTGATGGGATTTATCTGCCTTCCTCTTCGTCTACGAATCCGTTAGCCTTGCGTCAGAACAACACGGATCCAGAAGCAAAATGGATTGTTCAGAAGTATGGAGGTACTAGTGTAGGTAAATTTGCAGTTGATATTGCTCGTAATATCGTACCGTAAGTCTTAGTGTTACCATACACTTTTGGGTGTCTTGACTTGGTCTTTCAGGAGCTATATTAGCAAACAAAAAATTGCTATCGTCTGTTCTGCACGGTCTGGGACCGCAAAGGCTCTTGGAACTACCAATCTCCTCCTCAAAGCTGCCTCCGAGGCACGGCAACGACACAAGTTTTTCAATGGTTCCGGTACCATGACTCCGTCGACAAATGGCATCTTCAGGAGATCATCCGAAACTTCTCCCAACTCCCCAATCCGTAGATCTTCGTCATTTTCATCGCCGTCGTCTCCGTCCACGGGTCCATTAACACCACTGATCACACCCCAGACTGGCCAGTCTGAACCGGCATTTAACGTTACCGTCGACCTTATACGTTCAGAGCACATGAATGCTGCAAAAGCATCTGTCAAAAATCCAGAGATTCTCCAAGAACTTGAGGCTGAGATAGATCAAGACTGCGACTGGCTTCGTAGTTTCTTGTTTGCTGCTCAGGTGCATTCAGTTCATTTGACTCATCGTCTAACCTTACCTGAATGCTAGGTAATAAATGAAATATCACCACGTTCGCGAGATAACATCATAGGTTTCGGTGAACGGTTAGGTTGTAAACTGATGACAGCCGTTCTCCGCGACCAAGTACGTTTCTGGCATCAACAATTCCTTAATAAGACTAATCTACAGGCTACAGGGTATTGACGCAGAATACGTATCGCTGGAAGACATCATCCCTGTATCCGAGGATAGCGACACCATACCAGAAGGCTCCCTCAATCAGGCTTTCTACGACAGCGTGGCCGCTGCTGTCGGGGAACGCATCAAGGGATGTGCACCTCGCGTACCGGTTGTTACTGGCTTCTTTGGCCACGTACCAGGTTCGCTTCTTCGGCAAGTCGGCCGAGGATACACAGATTTGCTCGCTGCTCTTCTGGCCGTCGGCCTCGAAGCATCAGAACTGCAAATATGGAAGGAAGTTGACGGGATATTTACAGCGGATCCTCGAAAAGTGCCTACGGCACGACTAATACCTGTCATATCGCCCGACGAAGCCGCTGAATTGACGTATTATGGGAGTGAAGTCGTACATCCGTTTACGATGGAGCAGGTCAGAAGGGCCATGATTGAATCCCAATTTTTGCTCATCCCTCAAATTGCAGGCCATTCGCCAAAAAATTCCCATAAGAATAAAAAACGTGCAGAACCCCCTAGGCGGTGGCACAGTTATTCACCCCGACCCAGATCTTGAGCTATTGCAAGATGATGGTCCCTATGAAGCGCCAGTCGCGATACCACAAAGCCTCTCTCCGTCTAACGACGAATTGCCTAGGAACAAGCGATTACCAACCGCCGTAACAATAAAAGAACGCATTGTTGTGCTTAACGTCAATTCGAATCGAAAGAGCGTGTCCCACGGCTTCCTGGCCGGGATATTTGGAACCCTTGATCGGTTTGGCGTGGTCGTAGACCTCATCAGCACCAGCGAAGTACATGTCAGTATGGCTATTGAGGACAGTTTGTCTAGGACAACTATGGAGCGGCTGGTGGGGGAACTAAAAAGGAGTGGAACCGTGAGTATCCGTGATAACAATGACCGCTTAACCAACACGAGTCCCAGGTTTCCGTCCACCGTGAAATGGCCATCCTCTCCCTTGTTGGCCAACAGATGCGCAACCTGGTTGGTATATCGGGACGCATGTTCACTTCCCTTGGCCAGGGTAATATGAATATCGAAATGATTAGCCAAGGCGCCAGCGAGATCAACATATCGTGTGTTATTGAGGCCCGCGACGCCGTTAAGGCACTCAATCTCATACATCAAAGCTGTTTACAGATAAAGCCCGAGGGGCCTAGAGGACGAGGTTGGTTTTATCGATTCTTGATGTTCGTTTTCAAGGCTGACGTGATGTGATAGTCGGTCCATGGCTTTTCTAGCACGGGTTGTATTTAGAAAGCTACTAGAGTCCTGCGTGTTTCGGTTCAACCCCGACCTCAACTTCGTAGAGTATGTCTTCATACCGAGCGAAATAAGCACGAGATATTACTGCCCACAGCTTTGCGGCAACGTGCTGGCCTCATTGCGATTTATTGTGCTTTATCTGGTAGTTCCTCCTGCTCATTCCGACTATTACAGACGTGGAGTAGATACTTGATGAATACAGTTAAGAAACATATTTTCATCACTTCTTGGTACTAGACTACAAACCCCACTAAAAAGCCCGGAATCGCCACCACTTCTTAGAGTACTTGTCAGGACTTAAAGCGTTGGTACATCACAAATATTGTGAGGTGAGGATGAACTAGCCGAGTCGGGTGACTCAGAATTCAGGTTTCTCTCCCTCAAGACTGTAAGTCGGCGTTCGACTCTCGAGTACGAAGGGGTGTGGAGACCGCTGGAGGATGTACAAGCGCTAGGGAGTTAGATAGTTGTCAGCGAGCGTTTTTAGACTATAATGAATGTAATAATTCTGGGACGTTTAGATGATAGTTAGTGATAATGATGAGTGCGAGAACGAGACTAGATCTGATTGCCTGAGTGTAGGAACTGTACATGGCTATTTTATCCTGCGAAGAGCTAAGGGTCCTCGGGTAGGGATAGTCCGACGATTATGTGAAAACGGAGGCAGAAGGGAGTGGCGTTTGAATAGGTATAGAATAACGAGACTCGCGTAGCGGTTTGACAGAGCGGCGAACTGAGAATGGAGAGAGGGTACGAAATATTAGGTGAGCGACAGTATGAACGAAGGTGGTATCGATAGAATAACGAGAGTCCATTACGATTTGACAGGTTTTGGGCAGTTCAGCTGCGAGCAGGATAACGGAGACGAGGAGAGTGAAGGGTCGAATATACGAGGCCTTGATGGGAAGCAACGATAGGATGAAGACGAGGTCCATGTTGAAGATCTTGATGATGGTAGAGGTGAGCGGTACTTCGGCTAATTCCGGCGTCAAACGATTGGTAATCCTTACAAGACGGAACAACTGTTTCCCCCTAGGCATAGAGGATACCCCCTGCCGAATAGAGCGAGGCCCTGAGCATGGGGGGTTAGCACCTAGAAGTTAGTCAGCCACTCTTTGTCGTAGCGTGCTCCCAGAGTCTTCACTTCGCTTGCTAGGCGCAGGCATAGTCGCGGATGGACCGCTCCAGTATCTAATTGAATTGCGGGTAATGAATGTACGGGCCCACATACTGTAGCGTCGATACATCGTCTTTTGTAAATCGGATATCAAATTTATACTCCTCAGGCAAAAGCACACCTTTGCGGGAACTTCCATCCTCCCAATCAAAACTGGTGTTTCCCACCCACCCTTCCCTGACCATTATCTGATTGAACAACTGTCTCAGCAATGTGTAGTTCGGCTTTTCGTCGAATTTCAAACCACGGCAGTGATCAAAGTACGTAGTGAACTCCACAGGTGAGCGCGCAAGCAAGTCACGGAATGCTGAACCGGCTTTCATCTCCCCCATTCGAAGTAATTTGGCTTCGAGGCTTGGTGAGTAGATGCCTTGCCAAGGCAGACGTCCATGCAAAAGAAATAGTAGGACGTTACCCAATGCTTCAAGATCGTCTCGTCGTCCTTGTTCTGCTCCCCGCTCGTTAGCCCTGGGCAGGAATTAAATTAGTTTCCACAAACCTCGTCCAAAATGCACGTTATAGCTTGCATATCGTGGAGTTCCAAGCCCAACGCGGCCTTCGCGGAAAGGTATGTGTGTTCCGGTGGATGGGTCAACGTAAAGTTTCGCCAAACCAAAGTCGAATAAATAGACGGTATGAGAATTCTCCCCAACGCCCATCGCGAAGTTTTCAGGCTTGATGTCCCGCAGGATAACCCCTCGCGAATGCACGAATTCAATTCGATCCAACTGGTAGAATTAACCCAAACTCGTGGGAAAATGTCCAGCACGCTTACCATTTCGACAGCGAGCATAACTACCGTCTTCAAAGAGAGCTCGCCCCTGCAGAGTCTTCGAAGCTGTTGAAGATTTGCACCTACTTGATCGAGAATCAAAATATGAGACCCTCGATCGATACCACTCCATTTGCACGACGGTATCCCTGGGTGTCCGCGCAGCAGGTTGTACACTAGAGCTTCGTAAGGTAACACGACGGGCGCGGTCGGTGTGTCCGAAGGAACCTCCATTTTGATTGCAACCTCCGAGCCGGTGAGAACGTGAAAAGCACTTGACACATTTCCTGTCGTGTCAAAGCGTATCAGCCAGTTTAATAAGGAAAAGTAGACACATGTGAACATACCAAAGCTTCCCATTCCAAGCAATTTCGTTACCTGATACATGCCACAAACGCGAAATTCTTTGACACGAGCCTGAGTGTGCTCTACTGGTGAAGGATGAAGAGTAGACGAATTTTGTAGCTGCATTTGTAAAACTTGTAGTCCGTCGACAGCTAAGGTTGGATCGCTTGTGCCAAGTTTCACGTCCGATTCCAAGCATCCAGGACGTTGAACCAAAATGGTTGGGAAACCCGCCATACTTGCTGGCTCCATCACCCGGTAACGACTGGATGTTACTACAAGAATCTGAGTCTTGTCGATGGTTCCACATTTCAAACGACAGCGCTCCCAGAGGTCCGAAAATATGGAGTGGTTTTGACCAAAGAGATCCGAAAGGGGAGCAGGTTGACCATGCAAAGTAAGGCCAAATGGAAGTCGTGGTAGTGAGAATGATGTCATGCCCGGGATCGGAAGACAGACCATCACATAACCCTCGGCTAGGAGCGTCTCCACAGCTGTTTCTGCGTCAGCATATAGAGCAGGTTGCAAGATGGTCTGTACAGCTTCCCGGAGAACTGCTTCACTTGGCGGCGCTTCCAGAACAGTGCAGACATCCTGCAGAGCGTGCCGTACAATGTCATTATAGGGTGCGTCAGTATGACCTCTGTGTCTCATAAGTTCGCATTCGAGATACGCTTTAGACAGACGGCGAATGTCTGGATGGGTTGGTGATAGCAGCCGCATAGCCTCATTGATGGCACCGTCACGATCCTGATTACATGTGAGCAACTTGCGCATATACGACAGGAATATGAAGCTCACCAGGATGGTGCCAAATATATCAAAGGCGATGGCTCTAGTGGATGGGGCGAACACAGGAGGCATGTAGTTCGGGACAAAGTCGAGGTCGATATTGGGCCCATCATCCCAGTCCACTTCTTCCGTTTCCGGCGCGTTCACAACAACTGGGGGGTCACCGTCAAAGGGGATCTTCATCGACCAGAGAGTTTGAGCATGTGCCCTGAGGTTTGCGTCGAAGGTCGGCAAATTCTCGACAAATGAATAACCTGGCAGCAGCGTGCCGCTTCGTCGGACCCCATACGCACGAAAATGCTACAAAAAAACCTTTTGTCAAAAATCGTGAGCAATATTTCGTACCGTCCTGACCTACATCCCTCGACTTCAAAGCCCATTTCACAGCAGCGGTGATACCCATCCATGAGTAATCTGCAGCAAGTCTGAAGCATCTGAGGACTTACGAAGTCACTAATCGAGGGCGACTTACTGGTTATACAGGAGTAAATCTTGATATATGGATGTCGCTTCAACAACAGTTGACATGTCGAAATTCTCAGGTTCCAGATGTTCAAAAACGTAACCCCCGCGGTCATGCTCATACTCGTAGGGCGACTTTCCACTCCACGAATCCCACCCATCCTCCACGAGCTCGCTTCCACCGGACGAACGAGCATCATTCGCGCATTTCAGAAATTTGGTGTAAATTTCCAAGACTGAATTACAGAAGGCAAGAAAACTAGGTTCGTCGAGTCGATGCGGGAGGTGAGGCACAGTCACTGGCGAGATTTGGAATTGCGCATCTTCAAGAAGCCTCGGAAAAGTATGAACGTAGAGAGTGTGCCCACTGGGGCACAAGGAAGGTTCAACGCGCAACATCTTCCTTTCTATGCTCAGCGACGATCCCAGGGTAAAGTAGCACCCGTCATTTACTCCTGTTGGCTTTTCGGAGGAGATAGCAAAAAGAAATTGTCCTTGACGGCCTAAATCTTGCATCCCAACGTCGGTTCGTGAAACACGCAACGCTAAGAAAGGGAGAGGTTTCAAGGATGCGGCCCTTTCGAGCCCATAGTACGATGTCCAATTAGCCGAACGTTGGGGAAGAAATTTTGCAACGACGAAAGAGTGAGGCATTTGACGAAATCATTTTATCAAGCAAGGATTTATAACATTATTGACACTGGCGGCTGCCCACAAGTAGCTTGGAGAGTCTGCGGAGTTAAAACTGAACAGCTGTAGCCCGTGGGTGACGCCCATTTGTGGCTTAAACATTTACAAGCCTTGGGATCCTGATGGCTCCTGTCAGCGGCCTGATGGGCCACTGCTGTGTTCCGGAGACCAGTTCCTAAATTTGCGGAATTTCGAAACAGGGTACTTATGTCAGCCTGGTGCTGACCATCAAAATCTTGCCAGCGGCAGCCAGCTACTTGAACTTGACCCCCCGAGGTCGCCTCTTTATCCTCATGCTTCACCTTTCCTTGTCCGCCGCTCTGTCTCACATATCTTAAAATTTGCCAGTAAGGCACCAGTAATCCATTTGGGCACCACGGACTTTATACTATAGGCTTTATTTCGCAGTCACAGTCTTCTATGACTCGGAGTCTCGTGTTCGAGTGACTCGAGTCGTCGGTTATCACCTTTAGTTTTTTTTCAGCATGCTTACTAGACATACTTCTGATCACTTTTCTGATCAGTGATATCTGGGTCATGGATGTACGTATCACGTTGATTATTTTTCCGTAATTCGGCAAGTGAAAAACGATTGTGCTTCCTAGGTCTCCGTAAAGCCCCAGAATTACCCATATCCAATTGAGGTGCAATCAGACGTGTACTTGTGCACACACAACATGTCACGCACGTAGGCATTCTGATCGGCGCCACATCAATACAAGCTGCTATGAGTTCTTCAGTGCTCAGCCCTCGGATATCACCGCTGATCCTGACGAGTCATGGATTTAATGAATCTACTCACCTTTGAAAATGACTGATTATGTGGCATGACCCCGGAGTGAATGCTGACAATTTCCTGAGGTCCTGAGGCACCATCTGACGAAGAATGCGCCGGCTGGCAGGGAACATCGAAACACCTGGAGATCAACTTGGGAGATGAGTCATTTATCCCCGAGATAAAAAAAGTGCTTACCGTAAGCTCGAAACACACGAACGGTGCTTAGATGAGATATCCGAATGGAGAAGAAGGCCACCAGACGATCAACAAGTGATTCACAAAAAGGCGGCATAGCCGATAGGTATTCCCTCATCCATTAGATTGGGTGTCACAAACGCTATCAGAGAAACAGAATAAAATCACCGAGACTGGACTACGAACTAGAAGCATGATATAGGGCTGATGGAATCATATATTAAACCAACAAGAACAAGACGAAAAAGGATGACGCCGAACGCTGCGCTCTCGAGGTGGCGCCGCACTAGGAGATAGGGGCGATAAGTGGGCCAGAAATGATGGAGGCGGAGACAACTAGTCGATGTGTCGCCGGCGAAAGTCCCCAAGTGGTGGGAACACTTCAAATATGCTGGTGATTAGTAAACTGATGCTGTCTATGAGGCAGGTTGATCCGACCACCGGTCAGAGTAACTTTCATGTGCGGGTGATAATATGTGGTCCGTAAATATGAATGATCACCGACTTGCGACTGGTGACCTCACATGACTCGCCAATTTTTTTGCTTGCTATTCTTCCTGCAAAAGAGGACACGGGGATGCTTCGCATCGCGCTCACAAGTACTGGTAATCTCATATAAGTCCTCCGACTTTCAAATTGTCTATTTCAGCAGGCCTCCCATCTCTTCCACGGACCACGGACCACAACCTATCCAGCAGTCTCCCGTCCTGTCTTCCAATTCTTCCAATGATACAGATGAGACAGTTGCTGACTATCTAGTGGAAGAATACGACAGGTGCTGATGTCCATCCCATATGCAGAGGTGGGTATATCCTGATGAGCCGAATCAGATACTTAATAGCTTTTGCAATGATCAAGGTCTTTTACAAATTGTGATATTCCGGATCAGCGCTCAGCTGGCTTTTTTCTGCAAAGGTGGCGGTCAATGATTAATTGATCGCCGTCTTGAACTTCAAGGGCTGGCGCCACAAGTGAGTATTACTTGATGACAGGATGGCGAGTTTCTCTGCAGCTCCGTATGTACTATCCGTTTTCTGTGGCACCTCTATCCATCTACTGGCCATCTGTTTGTTTGTTGGATATCGATGTTCGCGTCCCTGCATGGCACTCACACAGTTTTCAGACTTCATTTTTGCCTCCTATCTTTTAGATATAAGACTTCAAGCTGAATTCCACTCCCTGTATATCACTTTCTCTCTACTGTTCTTCAGGTGTCATCTCCAGGCGAGATGGTACAGCCGGTCGTCCCTGGAGATATTGTGATGTACAAACCCACGCGCATCTACTTGGCGATTTCCTCAGGTTCCTGGACGGGAAATCCGGCACAGAAGAAACGTCCGTGCGCTGTAATTTACGTCGACCAGCACACCACTATACCTATAGTAGCTCCACTATGCGGAGCGGTGTATATGAATACAGGTTGGCAAAGACACTATCAGGTGCATCACTTGCTTCGGAGATAATATTGATGAGTACTTACGTTTCAACCTTTTTTGACCAATTGCAGATGGTCGCGGATTGGTGGCACCCCGTACTATTCGCAAACACTGGCGTCCCCATACCTGCAGATGGTGCTAGTATCCAACGTCAGCCGATTATCATCACCCATAACCCCTCATATACAAAGCCACCATTTATACCGCACTTCAAGCCAAGTTATATATGGGCTGGAGATTCCGGTGAATGGGTAGCACATGAAATGTTGCAGGAATTAGAATCGGCAGGTGGATACTTGCGAGTCGATGCCGCGCAACTCAACCAGCTATTAGCGTGGCGGAATCACTGTATGTTATTTCACCTTTTTATGGCCGCCAGCTGACGAATTTTTAGGGTATTACTGGAATCGTCCTCCTGCATAAAGTAATAGGCTCGAAGTCAGCCATGGTAGACTATCATGATGGTCAATGCATTAGACCTTTTATTGCTGAGAAAAAAATAGGAAAGATGTAGCACCCGGTACCCTCTGAATCCCAAGATAAATAGTTTCCCCTCGTCTATGATGTTCCAATAAGTGATAAGCCTCGGCTGGGCTTGGCGTTTATGAAACCGCAGATGTAGTACAAATTTGTTTTTGGGGGATTAAACAACTGCATCTGATAAGATCATCTTCTACACGGAAGAGCACTGTCTGAATCTTTCTAGCCACTGAAGAGCGCACAGGCCGTCGCGGAGCAAGTCACAGCAGAAGCGAACAATTATTTTCATTCTTAGCATAACCCTTGTCGGCGAGTGAAAAAGAATCCTTTGCACTAGTAGTAATACAGCATCCTCACTGCAAACATTTGATTCCAGTGCATCATGTATAAAGTTGGAAGATACCCGCGGTTTGTCATTCTCAACGATGCGAGAACTCATTAAAAGTTATGAAATATGGAACCCTACAACTAAAAAGCTGGACCATATTGTCATTGTAAGGAAGGAGAACGATAATTACTACCAATCCGAGCATTGCCAGTGGGCAACAAATGAATTATTCAGCCTCGACAGTCTTTCCACCTTCGAGTCCATCCCTATTCCCATACAAATTTTCAAGGGCCATTGGCACCCATTTTTAACCGAATCACCTCCTGTGGCTCCCGCAGGCTCTTTTCTAAAGCGCCCGTGCATACTCCTGCCTGATGACTATGACGCAGACAAGTCAGAAAGGCCGGGCTTGTGGACACCTGGAGACCATCTGGCCAAGGAGGCTAAAGTCTACGAAATCCTGAAGCAGCACCCTCGCCTTGATACCTGCGTTTACTATGGATGCGTCCGTGATGTTGATCACATCACTGCCATATGTTTGAAACGATATGGACACACATATGAATGCAGTTTGGGAAAGCGATCCCACCCTGAATCATGCCGCGATTCTTGACGGTATTTCGAAAGGGCTCACTCTACTGCATGACACTCAGTCTTGTGCACAATGATATCAACCCCGCTAATATCATGCTCGTCAACACGAAAGCATTGGGCCGTAGAAAAATCAGTACAGCTTCAAGTGCACACACCGCCTTTTCAGTAACTTTTTGTGTTCGACAGAGCCCTCCTCCCACTAGCGTTGGGATTTCATCTGACAGAATCATTTCTACACACAGAGCACTCTCTTTCTAGCCACCGAAGAGCCCGCTCGTCGTTACGATCCATAGGGATGCAGCACCCTTGGAACCCCATGTATTAACAAGATAGATGGTTTCCGCTCGTCCGTCCCATCTCATGATTCAATGAGTGATAAGTCCCGGCTGGGCTTGGTATCCGTGAAAGCGCTGATACACAAGAATCATCTTTTACACAGGAGAGCACTCTCTTTCTAGCCACTGAAGAGCGCGCAGGTCGTTACGGAGCAAAGGTCCTACCTTCTCCAGTATCTCTGTATGATACGAGTTAAGCCACTCCTTTTCCTGCGCGGTCAGAACCGAGAAATCGATCAGCTTCGTTTGAATAGGACACTACTCCAGCGTTAGTTTATCGAGACGCGACCCTTGTCATTCGAAGGCGCTCACCATCGTTACATGTTCAAAGCTAAGGTACCCGTTTCCAAAGTTATTTGGTGTCTCAGCCTCTTGAACGATAACAACGTTTTCGATGCGGATCCCGTAGCGTCCGTCGGCATAGTAGCCAGGTTCTTGGCGCGAATGTTGGCTCGTTCTTTGCATTACTCAGTTCACTCACCATTCGAAACGGTCATGCCCGGTTTCAAAGAGGTATTGTTGTACGCTGGAGCTGTGGGTAAGTAGGAATACGAGGAAGCGCAGGATGGAGCACACCTATGCGGGTGCCAATGCCGTGCGGGCCTTTGCAGCATCTCAATATTCTATGCCATGTGAAAGGAGCCTGACTGACCTTCGTGAACATTCAGGAAGTGACCAACGCCATGGCCAGTCCCATGTCTATATTCGGACGTCATGAAAGTTCAACGACTTTGAGCAATGAGGAACTACCTGTAATCTGTAAATTCGATTGGGACATTGCAGTGAGGCTCAAGAACGAATAGCTTACCCCATCCCTCTTGCCATAGAGCTCGTCTTGCAAACGAGTCACTGAGGCAAAATCAACTTGAGCAACTCAGTCTGATGGTGTCACAAGTAAATCATTCACATGATGTAGCCTAAACGACATACGGTCAGGCTGAACCGAAGGGAAATAGAAAAGCGGGGGTACCTGACGTGCCAGTTGGGAAAACAGCAGTGTCGATTGAAATATGACCTTGCAAAACACGCGTAAAAGCTCGTTTCTCCTCATTAGTAGGGGTGCCAAAATGCTGTGAGGATGTCTTAAGTTAAATCCCTCTCATTACCATCGGCAAATTTGCCTACCAATGTCCGGGTCACATCAGTCGTTCCGTCAAGATATTGTCCTGATGATGGCCTCGTGAAAGATGTATCATTGTGAACAGAAAGGATCTCACCTCCAGAATCACATAAATATATCTAATATTATCTATATAAGCATAGTTCACGCCGATCTGGACGACATACCTGATCCTTCCTGATAATCGCGCAGTCATCGGGGTTTGGTGAATAGTGTATCACGGCTGTGCGATGATCAGTGTCTGTTTCGTCTTACTTGAGTTCGCGCACCAGCATTAGGCCCAGTAGACGAGATTGTTGTGAACGACAGTCCACGGAACAAGTCCAGCTCACTATCTAGAGATGAGCTGCAGCAACATAAAATACCGTCCACACTGACGATCTAAATTCTTCGAGCTTAGTCGCGGCCTGGCTTTCGTTCAGCTCAACACCTTCGTTAAGTTGTTCCTCCAACCACGCGAAGTAACGGATAAGGGCAGCGCCATCGCGGACGTGACATTTCCGGAAGCCCTCGATCTCCGTCTCATTCTTTATTGCTTTCATAGCAGCCACTGGTGAAGGAATGAGAACGGCATTCTCCTGTATTTAGTCGGAACAGTTAGCGGTCTTCACGGACTGTCGCGAAGTACGTACTTGTCCGACTGCTTCAACCACGGCTAGACTAGTTTTATCACCCAGTAGCATGGGCTAAAGCGGACAAGAATCAGAATTGATTCTAAACATGCATGAAATGCCTCACTTTGTCTTTGTTAGCTCCAAGGGTCGCAGTGAGCTGCCTCAAAGAAGGAATGAAAGACTCATATGAACGGATCTCAACATCGGAGCCCAGGAACGTCTTGATACTGTGCTGGACCTGAGCGTCATTCATAAAAAGTATTGCCTTCGTTGGGGTCACAACAGCATATGCAAAGAAGACTAGAGAACGTTCCTTGAGATACTAAATCAGCGTGACAATGGTCTGTAATCACCAGGGTTGAAGTCGATATCTGTGCCACGAAGGTTGAAAAGCCATGCAACTTCGTCAAGAAGTGTAACGACCGAGGCAACAGCATTTTTCTTGGTAATCTCTTCCCGCAAACGCTGAAGTTTGCTCTGAAATGTCTCTCCTGCTCAAAACGTTAGTCTCAAACTATGCACGGTCATGCCATGCTGACCGGCGTATTTGATGTCCAAAGGGAAAACACTGTTGTGAGGATACGGAGGTCGGTCCTTGCCCCAGACAATATCGACAGGATTTTGCTGGAGAGATACAAGCTCAGATCCCCTAGGTTCGAGAGATTTCTTGAGACTTTCAGCATCCACTATTACCGGTTAGCTAAATAAGGAGAAGTAGTAGTATTCATACCAGCTGAAATAAGCGTGGGGTCAATCCCAATTCGGGTCCCTTGCTCGAGGTGCTGTCATAGTACTCTATCAGTGCAGGGTCACAGAAGGGCAGGAATGATTGACTTTGGAGAGAAATTCCTGCCACGTGGGCACGTCTTCCTCTCGAGTAAGTCAAAAAGTATGGATATGATAAACAAAGCACTATACCTGGCAAACCCTGTTTCATAAGCTTCCAGTTGCTGAGGACATCTCTCGTGAGGAAGAATATAATCAAATGACCTGAACAGTACCTGTCAAGCTGTTCAGAAGCTTGCAAGAAGTATCTCCCATCTGTGAAGAGGAAAGCATCCCTGAGGGTGATAATAGCGCACCCTACATGAATCTCATATCAGATATCATCAACCCGAGATCATGACATGCTCTCACCGGCCGAACCATTGAAACCTGAAATGAATGCCCTACGCTCATCCGAGTGCGAAGGATACTCGCTGAAGTCTTCAGAACAAGGAAGGTTTAGCAATACTTCTCCTGGACAGGTAGTGTATGCCTACGCTGGTCCTCGCTGGGAACAATGAAAACCTTGACGTTGTTCTCTGGCTTCTTCAACAGCTCTCGTAACTTTGCCAGCCGCTCGGTAGTGTCGACAGTGCGAGTCCCACTTGCGCCCATGGTCGTTGTTAAGCCAGAGGAGAATCGGACAGTCTGAGCGAATGTAGGGGTCAGGAGATATCGATGCCTGTGCGCACGCAAGGCCCTGAGACTACATCGAGACCACATGTGTTCTACAAGATCTTTCTAGGCAAAGACACCTGAACCAGGAACTTGTTCTCACATCCCAGTGCTGCAGACTGTTCGGTTCACTCAAGTACTTAGTCAGGCCCTTCACAATTTTTGAAAAAGTTAGAGGAGAAATCAATATCTATTATAATAGTCCGTTGATAGGGTATGACTATGTTAGTTGCATCAGGGTCGAGGAGAATTCCGTGCACTGCCCTGCAGCGCTGGGGAATTGCTATGACTTCGAGAGACACTCGGTCGTATCCGATGCTCTGAATGCAATCGAGTCCGTTCATCTACATCACTATCATACTCGTACTCTTCTTCACTCTCCCGCAACTGAGATAGCGGCATGTTATCAGTTGTGTCCTCCTCCTCAAAGGCGTTGAACAATGCGGTACTCTGTGCGCGATAGATCGAAGAACGACGGCCGTGGCCAGAGGACTGCAGGGCGCCATCAGGTTGTACTTCAGATAAACCACCCCACCCATCAAGAGACATGCGACCCTGGAGGCTCATGCGGGGATTCATGAAACCGCTTTCTAGGGTGGAGGGACCGTTGGGCATGTTTTGGGGATCAGGTTTCCGTGATAGATTCAAGAGGTGAACACCGAGGAAAGTGACGATAAACCCAGCGAGGAGTGTAACGGTATTTGTGCCGTCTGTCGTATTAAATCCTTGGAATAGGATAAGAGACGACACTATCGTCGCCGTAGAAAACCCAACGTAATACATGGGATTTACACTGTAAAATGGTGAACATTCCATTAGAAAAATGTGAGGACGGACGTACACATTGGTAGAGAATGTGTCCAATGCTTTATTGAAGAAGTTCATCTGCACCAAAATACACCCAACAACGACTATGCCGAACGCATATGTACTTGGATGGGTGAACTGGTTGTTCCCACCGAATGTGAGTTTGACGGCTACACCAAAACCCTTGATGGCCATGACAGACACGGAACCAACTAAGGAGCATATAGATATGTAAACAAGAGGATTAGAACGCCCGTAGCGTGGGGCAACGCCGAATATCATGACGAGCGAGAATACAAGAACCGTGAAACAATACAGCATGAATCCTAAAAACCGGTCAGTCTGTTACAGCGAAAAGAAAAGATTATGACCAACCGGGCTGTATGGCATATTGTAAAATCTCGTCCACAGTCTGAACCTCCTTGTCTGGTGGTGCGTGGAGAACAATGATCAAGGAACCAATAAGGCACAGGGCACATCCCGTCCGCCCAAGATGACCCAGCTCCTCATTGAGCAGGAAGGACGCTAGTATGGCACTACATAACATCAGCTGATGAAGCTGCAACACCTATAGCATGCTTACCCGATCAACACGCTAAGTGCGCCTAATGGTGTCACCAGTATTGGAGGAGCAAAAGTGTAAGCAGCGAAGTTTGCGACTACGGACTTCATTATCAGCTGGACCAAGGGATAAGAGATGATTATCACTTTCTCCAAGCACCACTATACAATCGTTAAGATGAAGTGATATTTCGACGGCTAGATTGGTGAGACTCACAAGTTGAAATACCAGCCCACCATATTGGATTCCGGAGGTAAGCATACTCGTCGGAAGCAGATGTATTTCGTGCTCCTGCATCAGTGAGTCCCTGCATCCAAGACCACTCAGTTTCCGGGGAATTCAACAAAGCTCGACATGTAGAACCTTCTTAGTAATGATGAAGCTTGTCCCGATGGCTAATGAGCTGGAGACTGCCAGAGCCAATCCGATGTACTTGTCCTCGACCATAATGTGACAGAAGAACAGGAAAGCGAGGGAGAGGAGACGCGGTCCTACCTAGCTGCGCGAAAAAAGAGTTGAGGAATTTCAAGCCAGTTCACGAGGACTTGCTTGTATCCCAAATTTAGACAAATGCAAACACTGCCCAGCGTCGGCGTGAGACAGTAGCAAAATCTGAGCACGCAAAGAAACAGAGCATTACATTACATTACATATATGAAAATTACAATCGGAATATCCAACATAACAACCGCAGTAAGAAAGTCTACTCCAGTTCCCTCCACGGCTTGTCAAAGTTTGCATCATTGTCGTCATCATCATCTTCGTTGGCCGTGCCAGTCTGAACATTCTCCGCCACAACCGCCTCGATTCTCCGAGCAAGAAGGTTCATATCCGTCATTGCAGCGGCTCGAATGTGTTGATCGTATTCACCACTCTCATCCACTGTTTCTGTTGTATCCCATGTTGGTCCAGGACCAGCCCACCCGCCGTTCAAGTGTACATAATTCAGGAACGACCGCCAGAGGGGATCCAGGGACAAGACGTTTGGATCTCCGATCACAATCAACAGAGCTTGTGCTCGAGTCACAGCAACTGAGAGCGATGTGAGTAGAATTTATACCGAAAACGACGATCCACCAACCATTGAAACGCCTCGGATTCGCAACGAAGCCAAGGGTGTGTTTGAGATCAAACTCAACGAAATTCCGACTACTCCTGACCGTCGATATAATGATGACTCGTCGCTCCTAGCAACTAGCATTGGTCACAGAACGACAAAAACTTCGAAATTTGCTCACCTGACCCTGAAACTCTTCTACACTACCGACTTTGACTTCGTCAGCCACGGCACTGAGCATCTTGCGAATCTTGACACATTGAGCGTGATAGGGAGCGATCACGCCAATCTCATTGTGCGCTGTCGTATCATTTGTAAATTTTGAACAACGAGTGCATGTATTCACTTACAAACTCTTATCTGTCGATCGTCTCGGAGGAGTTGAATGTATTTGCGAACTTGAGTAACCTCATCAATGTTGAAAAACGAGGGTGACGAAGCTTCGCGATCATCCTTCCCAGATATCGAGTGGAAGATAATCGGGAATTTCTTTGAAGGTAGCTTCTTCCAGCCTTCGAAAGCGCGTATGACATTCTTGTTGCCACAGGACTCGAGATCATTCGCGTAGAATCGCTCATTGGGAAACTTCAAAATTGCGGGATGCGACCGGAAGTTTTTCACAAGCTTGACGACGCTGCTCATAGATTAGTAACTCGAAGGAAATACACGAGCTATGATCACCTCAGGCCATGGCCACTTTGAGCTTCGTATGCATCCATCGACATCAGACGTTCGAGGTAGCTCCGCTCCAGCCCAAGCTGCCTTGCAATATTAGATCGGATGATAGGTCCTAACTGCTTCGGATCTCCTGCCAAAACGATGTTCGTCGCATTGTCAGCCATAGTTTTGATGCCGATCATCACTTCGGGTTCAGTCGCCTGACCAGCTTCATCAACGAAAATATGCGTGAAATGTCCGCGAGGGATGCCAATACCGTACGGGATAGATGCGGAGACACATGTGCACACAATGACTTTGAAGCGCTTGAGGATGGGGATGGGAGGGACAGAGAAGCAGCCCTTGTCTTCTCCATCCAGTCTCTTTTTGTATGTATAACGTTGCAACTCATCTGGGACTTGGACTTGGTCTCTTGAGGGTGCATATAGTCTGAAAAGTTCTTCAGGTCCGACGGTGGACGCCAGCCGGGATGCAATGATGTCAGCGGCTGAGTTGCTGGGTGCAGTAGCAAGAATACGTGTATTTGGTTTATGCTTGAGCAGCTGTTTCATGGCTTCTACTATCGTTATAGTCTTGCCAGTGCCCGGGGGACCAAAAACGGCAAACGGCGCCGAACCCGGTTGCTGAAGAAGGATAGATGTGACAGCTTGAAGCTGAGGTGGGTTCGTAATAATCAACGAATTAAATGGCATAATAGGGCCTATGCCAGGACGAGAAGCAAGCGGTAAAATGTGCGCCTTTTGAGGGAACAAAAACTTATCGGATGCAAATGCAGTATCTAGCGCTTGGTGTTGACGACGCATAGGAATGCGGTTGAGCTTGAATCGTACGGTATACCGCTGTTGCTGAGACCAGCCACGAAATGACCCGTCGAATCGTAACCCGACGGACGCCTGTCGAACAAAATGGACATGGCCTTCGTACCAATGGCCTTCGACAGCCCCATGTTTTTGAACAAGGAAACGATCCCCTGAGAGCAGGATAAATGATAGCAAGGAAAAATAAGGAGACGCCCAAACCAATCAAAACACTCGGGCGTTTTTCCGCCAACCCAGGAACGAGTAAACTACAACACGATGAGCTCGAATCCTTGCGAAATATCAGTTTGCTCACTGATAATACAGTCCATGACGTTCTAGCTTAGCGTCATGAATATCATAGAGTTCCGAATCATGCCTTGAAAACTCGTAAGAATAGAAATCAATCAATCTACAACACTACTCACTCCATGCGTTGCTCCTCCGTCCAAAGCAGTGTCTTGAAGTAGCGCGAATACGTTGAAGAATTGAATACCTTCGGGAGGAAGACTCTCCTGACATGGTCCAGTGCCTTTCCAGATGACGTTTCTGACAATGCAGCTAAGAGTGATTCTGATGGTTTCGCCCCAGGCAAATTGATAATGTACGGGATGATGTTTTCGGAAGGTGGAGGGACACCCGATACCACCTGTGTCTCAGGCTGTGCACGAGTTCTCCGGCGAGGTTGAAAAGGAGCAATTGGTTTTAATAACTCATAATCGGCTTGGCTGCCCACAATGGCCTTCAGTGGCCTAGAGATGACGAAGGTTACACGCAGTGCTGTGTCTTCGAAGAGGATTTCAAGACGGTCATCCATGCGCCCAGAATGAGGTGTTGAAAACCGTACACCAATACTAGTTGGACGACGACATGCCAATACTACCCCCTCCGCTGTAGTTGTAATAGCAAACCTACCAACGAAGTCATTGACTTGGGTGATCAAATCAACAAAAGAGGAAAAGAGCTCACGGGGATTGCCCGCTCACAAACGAGGAGGACAAAGATACCTTCTTAATGGTAACTCGCGATGAGGGCACCGTGGACTCTATTGTCAACGTTCGTGATGCACCCCGCGCAGCATCAGCATTTTCCATAATTCCAAAATCTAGTCCATCCGAGAGAACGATGCCATGTTTGTCCTTCTCAGCTTCCTCAAGGGCAGTTTTGAACGCAGCGTAACCCTCCTTCCTACGATGTTCGAGGGATTGAGGATGAGAAGGCCACAGGCCTTCTGGGATCTGTTTGTCACAAACACCACAGAATACCTTGCCGGGGAACGCCTCAGGAATAGTGGGAGCTACCTCAGGCGATACACCTTTATTCTCTGCGTTTTTGCGGTGTCGTTTTCCTTGGACATGTTGAACCCAAGACTTGTGACCGAAAACGAGAGTGCCACAAATTGTGCAACGGTAATGGCCTCCATCTTGGCCAGCCAATTTACGGCGATGTTTTTTACTGGCTAGATGCGCTTCGTACCACTTCGTGGACGCGCAGAAAATGCCACATAACTGGCAGAGATGGACGTCATGGTACCCTGTACACAGGGGATCGGTGCAAGCTCCATGGGTTTCCAGCTGCGGGCAAATTATGACCATAGCAAATGAGCGATAGGTCCCAGGACAACTTGGGAGGGTGCTCCAAAAGTACTTATTCCTTAGCGTCCGCTGGATAGCTTTCTTGTATCCTCTCGTATCGGAGCAACGTGTTTAACACGAGGCCAAGTAATGCAAATTTAGGATGCTTCGATTCTTCGAACCTTCAGATTAGAATACGACCGACTCCAAACGACTCGGAGCTTAAGTCGACAATAGAGACGACTGAGAACAAGGGTTGTCTGAGTAAGAGTTTAGAACAGAGTGTAGCAAAGTTTCACGTAGTCGGAATAGGTCGGAATGATATCGAGTCCGATAGGAAGGCGGCGATGGTTCATTGCTAAATGCGTTGAAACTACTCTCTTAAACACTCCCGGACCAAGAAAGGGTGTAACAAGAAAGAACCAAGTGGACAAAGGCGTCGCAACCAAGACAGTCACAGAGGCGAAGAAGTTTGGCCTTTGATTCTTGAAATTGTGGAGACGGTAACGAGTGTGAAATGTAAAAGATAATTGTGAACAATCAAAGGAGTGATCACGGTTCCGAAGAAGGCAAACGTTCAGAAATCAAACTGTCGTCAGCATCTTAGATTCCAGGTCATCCTGCAGGGCTTGATCAAGATACCTTTGATGTATTATGGCCATTAATATTGGTAGCTATCACTGGTCATGGCGGAGGCGCAGAGAGAATTATGTAACGCGTTACATTTGCATAGTCGATTACCATGGTCGGCGATCATCGATCATCGATGATCCCATCCAAGTTGGCTCCTATCACTAGCTAGTACTTAGCTTTCTTCTACTGTTCTTTTGCGATTTGATCACACTGTCAACATAACTTTTTCAGCCTAGTTTGGCCTTGGATAACCCTCATGAAAGGTTGTCAAATTCCTCACTCTTTTGTTATCACAGAATTTCTTCCTAAGTGTTCAGCTACTTCAATGGATCAAGTTGGAGTCAGACCACATATACTTTGAGGTACATTAAACACAGTAGCTCTCACTGACTGAGGGTGACCAACATTCTCCAATCACATACACCATACCAGACAAAGCGCCATATTGTGTAATCATACAGCTATTTTGTACAATTGCACATCCTGAATCTACCTTCACAGACCTTTCAAGCAACCTGCACCCAATTAAGGTCTTGCTGAAGACAAGCGGATCAGTGGGATTGCTACAACAACATAACAGTGAAACATACGCAAGCGATGATTTGAAGTTATTTCAAGAATGGTTTTGGTTAACTGCGCCTTCGCACGAGAGCACAAAGCTTGTTGTCCCTGCTCCTGAGAGCATTCGAAAGCTTCTCCTGCCTTCCTCTTGAAGCACTTAAATGGTAACTTCGCCATCCAACCACGGAATTTTCCTTCATATGTGTAGACAACAGTCCTCGCAGCTTCTTGATTTGCGGGGACGGCAGCAGTCACAGCTTCTTCATATGCATGGACAGCAGCGCTCACACCTTCCCTGACAGCACATACATGCGGAGATGCAATGTACTGCTCAAGAGCGACACGAAAAGAGGAAACTGACTCTTGCTGGTCCCGAAGATAGCGCTGCTTGTCGAAGATGTAGAAAGAATGTTCCAAGACAATGACAACAGCTAAAAATTCAATGATAAGCAAATTCATTGCAATGTAGCCTCAAAATTCACCCGAACCGAGCTGAACAATGTTCCCCAAGGGTGATGAGCCAGAGGCCTGGCGCATTCGCAGCATGAGAAACACGGGTACAATCTGTGACCAATTGGACAAACCACTGAGAGTAACCTAGACCCCATCTCTGTGCGATCACTCGGATAAAGCTGGGTCAAATCATGATGGAAAGTTAAACATCATCTACATCTGCTGAGCATCGATATACTCACTTTCTACCAATATGTAACATCTTTGGTCACCAAGGCCCGAAGTCAAAGAAAGATGAAGAAACTAACCTCCTATTGATGGATCAGCGATGTTGTTCACGGGCAAGGCTCTGGGATGAGATACTCACTTTCTATTAAAAGATGTCCGGTTTCAGTGGTAAGCAAAGCTCGAGCTCGACAAAGGATCAGCGCACTGACAGCCTGTGAGTGGATGAGCAATGACATTGGTTAGCAAGTCTAAAGCTCGACTGAGGATGAAGAGACTCGCCATCTGTGAAAGGATCAGCGATGTCATCGATTAGCAACACTCGACCTCAACAGTAGATGAACAAACTCACGAGCTGTCAACGGGGATCGTCAATTTCATTGGTCAGTGATGCTCCAATTTCACTGTGGTTAGATGAGCTTACGTGCTGTGAACGGATAAACGATGTCTTCAGTGAGTATGACTCGAGCTCGATGGTGGATTCACCAACTCACCATCTGGCAACAGAGCAGCAATGATTGGGGTCAGTATGACACGAGGACGACAGAATCAGTACACTGACATCCTGACAATGGATCAATGATTGCGTCGGTGAGGAAGGAAGGAGGTCAACAGAGAATGATTACACTCACAAGCTGTGAACAGATCGATAATTTTGTTGGTCAGTGGCTCGAGCTCGAAGGAGGATCAACACACTCACTTCCTGCGAACAGCGGGCAACGACTGCAATCAGCATGGCCAAAACTCAAAGGAAGATCGACACACTCACGGTCTGCGAACATTGGATAACGATTTCAATCAGCATGGCTCGAGGTCGAAGGAGGGTCGGCACACTCACGGTCTGCGAACAGTGGCAAACGACCTCAATCAGCCTGGCTCGAGCTCGGAGGATCGAGATACTTACATGCTGCAAACAGTGGGAAACGACTTGGATCAGCATGGCTCGAGCTTGAAAGAGGGATCAACAAACTCACCACCTGCGAACATTGGGCAGCGAATTTGATCAGCATGGCTCAAACTCGAAGGATGATCGACACACTCACATTCTGCGAACATTGGGCAGCGAATTTGATCAGCATGGCTCAAACTCGAAGGATGATCGACACACTCACATTCTGCGAACAGTGGGCAATGACTTTAATCAGCATGGCTAGAGCTCGAAGTATCGACACACTCACATACTACGAACAGTGGGCAACAACCTCAATCAGCATGGCTCGAACTCGAAGGAGGATCGACACACTCACATACTGCGGACAGTGGGCAAGACTTCGATCAACATGGATCGAGCTCGAAGGATCGACAAACTCACCACCTGCGAATGGTGGGCAACGACTTCGATCAGTATATTTCGAGTTTGAAGGACGATTGACACACTCACATCCTGCGAAGAGTAGGCAACAACTTCGATCAGCATGGCTGGAGATCAAAGA
>Ga0310811_10002446_pt1 | contig 23256 bp, 25 predicted proteins | sample YCmetagenome_FD_207642 | JGI IMG/M metagenome (GOLD analysis project Ga0310811, IMG submission 207642) | Soil microbial communities from experimental microcosm in Duke University, North Carolina, United States - YC | ecosystem: Engineered > Artificial ecosystem > Soil microcosm > Unclassified ... | reverse complement strand
CGGTAGCGCTGCCCTTGAAGCTTCGCACCCCGAAATTCACCGGAATCTCGCCATCGATCCGGTCGAGATGCATCCGGTCCGGTATCGGCGGCAGGGGCTGGGCCTTGCGCAGGATGTCGGCGGCGGCTTGGTCGAGCCCCTTGTCGCCCGACGATTTGCTGATCTCCAGCCGGTCGATCTGGCCATTGCGGCGCACCGCGAAATGCACGGTCGCCACGCCGGTGGTGCGCGCAGCCAGCGCCGCGTCCGGATAATAAAAGAATTGGCGCACCCGCTCGGTCACCGCCCGCATCCAGACCGGATCAAGGCAGCCCCCCAATGAGCCGCCATTGCCGCCGGTGCCGTTGCCGGAAGCCGCCTGGCCCATGGGACCGGTGCCGGCGGTGCCGCCCAGCAGGGGCGAGGTCTGTGCCGCCGATGCCGGAAGCGGCGCGGGCGCCTGGGGCGGCGCTCCGGTTGCAACAGTGAACACCGGCAGTGCGGGTTTCTCGGCCTGTGGCTGGATCAGGCGGGCAATGAAGGGCAGCGGTTCAGCGGACCGCTTCTTCGGCACATCCTGCAAGATGGTGGCGGTGATTTCGGTTTCCGCGGGCCGCGCGGTTCTGTTTGCCGAAAACCACCAGGCGATCAGAACGAAAAGCCCATAAAGAACTGCGGTCAGCAGGCCTGCTGTCACGCGGCTGGAGGTGTCGGCGCGGGCCGGCAGAGCCGTATGTGGAAATTCCGACAGTTGGATGCTCATGGCGGGGCCGGTATCGCTGACCAGGGCTCGTCCCATTTCGCCCTGTACCAGGCCCAATAGCTGCCACGGGCACAGGCGACGGCCGGCAGCAGGCGGTCGGAAAGGCCCGGGTCCAACCGGCAGGAGATCGCGTTCGGATCGCCCGGCACTGTGTCCGTCGGCGAGGCTTTCGCCGGCGAGCGGGCGGCCGCCTCCAGCGCCGGACTTGTTGCCGGAAGATTGCCCAATAGCGTGCTCTGCACGCACAACTCTTTGCCAAGCTTCCTGGCGAGCGCATCGATTTCGGGCGCCTGGCACAGCATGTAGCTGGTGAAAGACTGAGTCTGCGGAGCGGAACGCTCGGGCGGATCGGCCGCCACAACGGCATTCTCGGCGATCAGGAATTCGGCGAAGAAAAGGGGATCGCGATCCTCCTCCGCGCTTTTGAACCTGGCCGTTACGGACACGCGCCTTCCAGGGACCATTTGCACGGCATCGGCGGGGTTGCTGAGCTGGATATTCACCAACACATTGTCATGTCCCCGCCGGCCGCAATTCATCTGTTTCACCATGATCAGGCGTGGCGAGACCACCTGGCCGGTCACTTTCTTATAGGGGCAGTCAAGATAGTTGGCCGGGTAAAGCGAACTGAAGCGGCCGCTGGCGCTCTGCATGGGGATGGGCGTCACCGGCGCAAACGTAACCGGCGGACCGGCCGGCGCATTCTGAGCCAGCGCGGGAGCACAGATGAGCGCGAACAGCGCGGTAAGAGCAAGCTTCATGGCTCCTCCCAAGTGCATATATGTATAATGATACTATGCCGCCGCGCGATCCGTGGCAGTTCTGCGGCAAGGTTCCCTGATGAAACTTGCCGCCGACGCCGCCGCCGCAACAAGGGCTACGCGACGCACTTTTCCATTTTTGCGAAGCGGCTTGATCCCAGCCAGGCGGGAAAATTCGCTTGCAGTTGCCGGTCGCCCGCCAGCGTGAGACGGCCTTCCGATCTCGCCCGCGAGATGGGGGCATAACCCATCCAGACTTCCGTCATGGTGCGCAGGTCGGTCGTGACATAGAGATCGACTTCATATCCGGGATCGACGGAGCAGAGGTCTGTCCCTTTGCCCGGTTCGACAAGCAGCCACCAGTTCCGCTTTGCCGCCGGAAGGTCGCGATAGACCAGCTTGATCGTGCTGCGCCGCCGGGGCAGGGGATCAGGGTTGATGTTGCGGCGCATGTTCCACATCAAAAGATTCACATCGAGATTGGCCAAAGTCGCCTTGGTCGTCACCCAGCGGTGTCCCCAGTCGCCAATGGCATCCACGATCGGTTTCAGCGCCCGGCCGGCCTCGGTGAGTTCATAGGTATAAAGATCCGGCCCTTTGGTATTTTTGGTCCGTTTCAAGACGCCGGCGGATTCCAGATCCTTGAGGCGTTTCGACAGCAGGGCCGGAGACATTCTGGGTAAGCCGCGCCGCAGGTCATTGAAGCGCGTCGTCCCCAGCAAAAGCTCGCGCATCAGCATCATCGTCCAGCGGGTGCAAAGCACTTCGGACGCCATCGCAACCGGACAGAATTGCTTGTAGCTGCCCTCGGACATCGGAGCCTCCTGCGCACGGACCTTGAGCCTTCTACACCCGGCCAGGGGACCAGGCCAGTTCAGTTTCTGTATCACCGGGATTCAGTTCCTGAACTGGCATTCGGGGCGCGGGACCTTCATCTGTCCCCCCGAACGCGCCGGGATGGTCCCGCGCTCAAGACAAAGGAAGATCACCATGCCCCTCGTTGATATTCAACTTATCGAAGGCGTTTTCGACAGGAACCAGAAGCAGGACATGATCCGCAAGGTCACCGATGCGATGGTCGCGGTGGAAGGCGAGGCCATGCGGGGCGTCACCTGGGTCCGCATCCAGGAAATTGCCGGTGGCGAATGGGCCATCGGCGGCAAATCCCTGACGGCTGCGGATGTCAAAGGCATGGCCGCACGCTGAAGGGCCTCTCACCAATGGGGGAAGTCCGGGCCTTGCCTGGACTTCCTCTCATGCCGCCTTAAACTCCTCTGCCAGAAGCAAGACAGCGACGTTTCAAATCGCGGCGGCGGGGGAATGACTTCAGTCAGCGAGAGCCGGATCTACGCCGCCGCGGCGTGGCGCATCATGCCGCTGCTGATGGCCGGCTGGCTGTTCGCCTATATCGACCGGGTCAATATCAGCTTCGCCCGCGCACAGATGGGCGAACAGCTCGGCTTTTCCGATGCGGTGTTCGGCCTGGGCGCCGGATTGTTCTTCCTGGGCTATTTCGTCTTCGAGGTCCCCAGCAATCTTCTGTTGTACAAGATCGGCGGACGGCGCTGGATCAGCCGCATCATGATCACCTGGGCCATTGCCAGCGCGTTCACCGCGCTGGTGCGCACGCCCACGCAATTCTATGTCATGCGCTTCATGCTGGGCGTGGCGGAAGCCGGTTTCATTCCTGGCGTCGTCTATTATCTCGCAAGCTGGTTTCCCGCCCACCGGCTGGGGCGGATCTTCGGCATCTTCTATCTCGCTTTGGCGGGATCGGGGCTGGTCGGTGGGCCGCTGGCCGGATTCATCCTGGCCACCTGTTCGGGCCTTTTCGGCCTGGCGGGATGGAAGTGGCTCCTGATCCTGGAGGCAATCCCCTCGCTGATCGTGGGTATCGCGATCCTGCGTTTCCTGCCCGACGGCATCGACACGGTGAAATGGCTGAGCCCGGCGGAAAAGGAATTCGCCCGGGAGCAGCTTACCAGGGAAGAGACAGCCAAGACCGCGCTGCCGCTCGCCGCGCTGGCGGCGAACCCGGCTTTGTGGATGATGATCGTGATCTACTTCCTGCTGAACTTCGCCGCCTATGGCCTGTCCTTCTGGCTGCCGACCTTTATCGGCGATCTTGGGATCACCAATCCCATGCGGGTGGGCCTGTTGTCGGCGCTGCCCAGCATCTGCGCCATGACCGGCGTCGTGCTGTTCGGCCTGTCTGCCGACCGGCATCGCGAGCGGCGCTGGCACCTGACCGCCATGTTCCTGACCGGCGCCGCTGGATTCTTCGTCTTCCAACTGGCGGGCAGGGACGTAGTCCCGGCGATGGCGGGGCTCTGCCTGGCCGCCATTTGCACCCAGGCCTTTCCCTCGCTCTTCTGGGCCTTGCCGAACCGCGTCTGGAAAGGTGTCACCAGTGCGGCGGGCATCGCCACCATCAATGCGATGGGCAATCTGGCCGGCCTTGTTTCGCCCGCCCTGATCGGTTTCATGCGCACCCGTTTCGGCCAAGCCGATATCGCCATATTCAGCCTGGGGGCCGCGCTGGTCCTGGCCACCATCCTGGTCCAGTGTCTGCCCACGCGGCTGATCGACGGTTACGGCAAGCCATGAAGACCATCAGCGGAAACATCAGCGCCGCGCCGGATGCGGTCACCCTGATCGATGCGCACCATCATCTGTGGGACCTTTCGATGCGCCGCCATCCCTGGCTGGGCGATCATCCCGAAACCGGATTCTTCCTGGGCGATTATGCGCCTATCAAGCACAACTATCTTCCGGACGACTATCTGAAGGGTTCTTCCGCCCACAATGTGCTGGCCACCGTGCATTGCGAGGCAGAATGGGATCGCAGCGACCAGGTCGGCGAGACGCGCTGGATTTCGGATATCCATGCCCGGCACGGCTTTCCCAATGCCATTGTCGCCCATGCCTGGTTCCACACAGCCAATGCCGCCGAGATTCTGGAGCAGCAGGCCGGATTTCCGCTGGTGCGGGGCATCCGGTCCAAGCCCGTTACTGTCGCCAGCCCCAGCGAAAAGCCGGCCGGCGGTCCCGGCACCATGCGCGACGACAAATGGCTGGGCGGCCTGTCACGGCTTGCGCGTTACGGACTGTCGTTCGATCTGCGCGTGCCCTACTGGCATCTGGCGGAAGCCGCGTCCGTTGCGGCGCAGTTTCCGCATATTCCCATGGTACTGAATCATACCGGCTTTCCCTGGGACCGCAGCCTCGAAGGCCTGTCGGCCTGGCGCGCCGCGATGGAGACCATCGCGCGCCAACCCAATGTGCATCTGAAGATTTCGGAATTCGGCTTGCGCGACCAGCCCTGGGACTACGACTCCAACCGCGTCATCGTGCGCGACGCGCTGGCGATTTTCGGGGTGCAGCGCTGCATGTTCGCCAGCAATTTTCCGGTGGCAGGCCTTCGCATCGGCTATGACGATCTGGTGCGCGCGGTGGCGCGGATGGTGAACGATCTGCCTGCGTCCGACCGCGACGCCCTGTTCTGGCGCAACGCCGCGCGGTTCTACAGGATCGCTGTAGAGCCGGGCACCCGTGGATGAATGGCCCGGCCTCACGCCGTGCTTGATTGCACGGCGTTGCGGCGTTCGCCGGGACGAAAGGTCCACCGGACCTTTCGTTGTTCCCGGCTCACTTGCTCAAGAGTGCGGTGCTTGTCGGAAGCGAGGCCGCGACCCGCGCCGTGATCCTGGCGGTGGAGTCGGCGACGCAGCCGGCATGCCACTGCTTGTACAGAAGCGAGGTGCGGTACGAGTCCAGCAAAGGGGCACAAACACCTTCTGCGGCCTGGTGGATGCGGCTGGTCAAGCTGGCGTCCATGGTGGGACCGGCCTGGGCAGCCGTGGTCAGGCTCAGGGCGAAAAGGGTGGTGACTGTGAGGGCACGCAACATGGGGGATCTCCTTTAACGATAGCAGTAAAGGCGTCTCACCCTGTCACCGTCATAATTACGTATTTCGCGGTGCAACATTACGTTGACCCAAGAAAACATGGTCGTCAACTGTTTTTACTGCACTGCAACATAGCAGTATGCCGCTTTCCGAGGCAGCCGGTTTTTCATCGGAAGGATCGCCGTTACCGGCTAGCTATTCGCCGCCGGATCCGTCCTGCGGAAGAGTTCCCAACTCACCATGAAGATGGCGGCACTCAGCGGGCCGACGACGAATCCTTCCAGGCCGAACAGCTCAATGCCGGCGAGGGTTGAGATAAGGACGACATAATCGGGAATCCTGGTGGACTTTCCGACCAGAAATGGCCGCAGCAGATTGTCGACCAGGCCGATGACCAGCACGCCATACGCGATCAGGAACAAGCCCTGCCAGATATCTCCCGTCACCAGGAGATAGAACGCAACCGGCGCCCAGACGATCGCGGCCCCGATGGCGGGTAGCAAGGAGAGGAAAGCCATCACCACCGCCCAGAGCAAGGGCGCCGGAATGCCGAGAAACCAGAAGGCAAGGCCGCCCAGCATGCCCTGGACGAACGCCACCGTGAAGCCACCCTTGACGGTCGCGCGCACCACCAGGGCAATTCTGTCGGACAGAAGTGTTTTCTGTTCATCCGCCAGGGGCACCGCGCCTTTCACGTGCGTCAGCAAGCGGTCGCCATCCCGCAGAAGATAAAACAGCAGGTACAGCATGACACCAAGGTTGACGGCGAAATCGATGATGCCAAGCCCGATGCCCAATGTCCTTGTTGCAATGAGCTGGCTTGCCTGGACGAGGGTTTCCGTCACTTTGCCCTTTACCGAGGCCAGGTCGGTCACGCCGAAATAGGAGAGGATTTTCCGCATCCCCGACGGCAGGGCATCCAGGATGCGCTGAAGATAAAGCGCAACATCCAGCTCGCCCGTCTGAACCATGTGAAACAGACGCGTCGCCTGCCGGCCCAGAGCGGCGCTGATCAGGATGAGCGGCAGTATCACGATGACGATGACAAGCAGCACCGTGGCAAACGCGGCAAGGCCGTTGCGCTCTCCCATCGCCTTGCGCAAACGCAGATTGACCGGATTGAACAGGATCGCGGCCACCAGGCCCCACAGGATCGTGCCGTAAAAGGGTTGAAGCACCCAGGCAAACGCGATCGTCGCCAACGCAACGAGCAGCAGGAAGGCGCGATCTTCCGTCTTTTTCATGGTGTTCCCGAATCGCTGACTCCGGCCGAACGCGCATTCTGCCCGGCCCATGGAGCAGCTTCGCACGGGCGCTGGTTAAACCGCTACCGGGACATGCACCATTGCGTCAGGATATCGGCCCGTAAGGCCGGGCCGGTCAGCCGCTGACCATCACGATCAGAGGCATGTTGCCATCCGTGGCCGTACCTTCCGTGATCAGCATGGTCTGGCCGGGGGTGGCGGCGGTGCGCAGGCCGGCGAGGAATTCGGGCGCAACGCGGACCTTCATGACATGATCGGCATTCGGCGGCTGGCTGCGGCCCGCTTCGCGGCCGGACGGTCCTGCATAAAACCACTGGGGTTCTCCCGGCGGCCCGCTTGCCAGAATTTGCAATGCCCCGGGATCGCGCACCGGCGTTTGCGGAATTTCCATCCGCGCGCGGCCGATCATCATGCCGTCGCGCAGGATCAGGATCTGCTGGGTCTTGAAGCTCGCCAGGATTGTCACCGGGCCGATCGGCGACCGCTCCGGCTGCCAGCGAAAATCGGCATCCCCCAGCGGCAGTGCCTGTTCGGCAACGGCCTCTGCCCAGGGACTGCCTTCGGTCAGTATCACCGTCGTGCCCAAACTGGTCTCCTTGAACAGCGTCTGTGAGAAAGTCATCGGCAGGCGCACGCAGCCATGCGACGCCCGGTGGCCGGGCACGCGGCCGCCATGCAAGGCGATGCCGCCCCAGGTCAGCCGCTGCATGTTGGGCATGGGCGCATTGTCGTATTTCCGGGAGCGGTGGACTTTGGCCTTTTGCAGGATGGTGAAAACGCCGGTGGGGGTCTCATAGCCCCGCCGTCCTGACGAGATGGTTGTCACGCCGATCTCCACGCCGCCGCGATAGACATGGGCCCGTTGTGCCGCCAGGTCGACGAGAATGGTCATCGTGCCGGACGGTGCGAGTTCGGGTGACCAGACAAACTGGCCTGGCTTCAAATTCTCGACACTCAGCGCAGACGGTGTGTTTGCCAAACCCCGGGCAGGAAACGCCAGGCAGGCCAGCAAGAGTCCGGTAATCAAATTGCGCATATCTTCTGCTGCTTTCCGGCAGGGAACCCGGCGGGTTCCCGCAAGGGGGTGGGAACTGTTGGAAAGCTGGCCCCAACGGACATTCCCCTGAGGGCCCAGGCGCCATATTTTGGGCGGGTGCGATGGACCGCGGCGGATTTTCCCCCCGCCGCACGAAGCCGAAGGAGATCGACGTGCTGTTGACGCGCCGCAAGGTGCTGGCCGCAGGAACTGCGGCTGGCGCAAGCTTTGTCATGCGCCCCGCCTTTGCGGCGGCGCCGGCTATTTCTGCAGAATTGCTGGCCCGCGCCAGGGCTGCGCTGGACCGCCATCACGACAAAATTCCCAACCGCGATGTGATCGCGGTGGCCGATTTCGCGCGGCCGTCCCGCCTGCCGCGCTTACACCTTGTGGATATCGGATCGGGGCGCATCAACTCGCATCTGGTGGCACATGGCCGCGGTTCCGATCCCAAGCACACCGGCTGGCTGGAACGTTTCTCCAACGGCTTCGGATCGAACGCGACATCCTCGGGCGCCTATCGCACCGATGATTTCTATGTGGGCGCGCATGGCCGCTCCATGCGGTTGAGCGGGCTGGATGACAGCAACAGCAACGCACTGGATCGCGGTATTGTCGTTCATGGCGCTTGGTATGTCAGTCAGGACATGGCCACTTCGCGGGGTGTGCTGGGCCGGAGCGAAGGCTGCTTCGCGCTTGCAGCCGGGAGTCTGGAAGAGGTTTTTGAACGGCTTGGCCCTGGTCACTTCATTTATGCCGATAAGATCGCTGCTACCTAGACGCTGAAGCCGTCAGACTAGGGCAGCGCTGCCGCCCCGTTCATTGGACTGTCGCCCAATGGGATTTGCCGGAACCAAAGGCTAAGAAGCTGAAGGTGGGAACAGGCGTGCTTTCGCCAGGATCGGGCGCTGGGCAAGATGATAGTCGAGTGGCTGAACACCGCGCCGGTCCCGCTGCTGGGACTGATATGCCTGATCGCGATGTTCACAGCGGCCTCTATCGGCCGGCTGATATACAACCACGGGCCCCGGCCAAGAAGCGACAAGGACGGCGGCGAAAGCTATAGCGTGTCCGCCATCCTGGGCCTTCTCGCGCTGCTCACAGGATTCACCTTCTCACTCGCAATCGGCCGCTTCGAGACGCGGCGGGAGCTTGTCCTGGAGCATGCCAATGCCGTGGGCACGGCATATCTGCGGGTTCAGCTCCTGCCCGAGCCGCATCGCGCGCGGCTGAGCGGCCTGATCGTGGAATACACCGACAATGCCGTCGCATTGGCCAGCGCGCCGCCGGACAAGACGGCGCCCCTGCTTGCAAAGGATGACGACATCATCACCAGGATGTGGGCGGCGACGGCGGCGGGCTATGACAGCGTTCAGGAAAGGCCCTATGCCGGGACGTTCGTGTCCGCGATCAACACCCTGATCGACAATGACGGCGCGCGCCGGGCGGCGCGTACGGCCCGCCTCCCAACCGAAATATTCCTGGTGCTTCTGGTCTATCTGCTCGGCGCTGCCGGTATTCTTGGCTATCTGCTGAAGTCGGGACCGGGACGCACCGCCGGCATGTTCCTGATTGTCCTGTTCACGTTGTCCCTGCTGCTGGTGCTGGATATCGACCGGCCGACCACCGGAACCATCCGCGAGTCGCAGCGCCCCATGGAAGACTTGCGCGCCAGCCTGCGGAACCAGCCGCCGGCCGTGTTCGATCGCTGGCGCGGCCAATGATGTCAAAGACATGGGGTGTTGGAGGGTAGGGGCGTGTCCCTTGCCCGGATTATCTTTCGTGGCGGTTTGGCAGACGCCCCTCCGTGTCGTGTGCTATGATGCGTGAAGGTTTTGCCGGGGGGCAAATCTGCAAGACGCTTTGGATCATCACCTCCTCTTGGCAGCGCAGCCGCCGTCAAGACTGCAGCGCCGGTTGGCATATGGCGCCATGGTGTGCCTGCTGGCGGTATTCTGCATAACGGCGCGTTACGCACACCACCAGCTGCCGATCGTCCCCGCATTCGTACCGATCTATGCCTGCCTGATTGTCGTCAACGGCCTGATCACCACGGTCTTGCTGTTTGCCCAGTTCTGGGTGGTGCGCTGGACATGGTTGCTGGTGCTCGCCAGCGGATATCTGTTTACCGCCCTGATGGCCGTATCGGGCGTGCTGGCGTTTCCGGGGGTATTTTCACCGACCGGCCTTCTGGGCGGAATGCAAAGCGCCGCATGGATCGGGACAAGCTATCAATTCGGGGCTCCGGCAATCCTGATAGCGGCCCTGCTGGTCAGGGAGTGGCGCGGGACTGCCGGCACAGTCCATTACACGCCAGGTCTGGCGATCGCGCTGAGCGTTGCGCTGGTTGCTGCTGTTACGTGCGGCTTGACCTGGGCCATTCTCGCGCATGAGGAAATCCTGCCGCGGCTTTTCGAGAACGGCGTCCAGCAAAGTCAGAATATCATCCTGGTCGTCGTGCCGATCATGGCGCTGGAAGCCGCCGCGTTCCTGTGGCTGTGGCGCAAGGGCCGTTCCGTACTGGATCTCTGGCTCATGGTCATGTGCGCTGCATGGCTGCTGGAGCGTTCGCTGAGCGGACCTCTTGCGGGGGCCCGCTACAGTCTTGGCTGGTATACCGGACATATATTCCACATGGCGGCGACATTCACTGTCTTGCTGCTGCTGCTTTCCGAAGCGACCGCGCTGTATGCAAACATGGCCAGGGCGTCCATGCAGCGGCGCGGGGCCCGGCAAACCCGGCAGATCGCCATGGATGCGACAGCGGCTTCGATCGTGCACGAAATAAGACAGCCCCTGATGGCGCTCAGGGCAAATGCAAGCGCAGGCCTGTTCCAGGCGGCGAAAGCCGAACCGGATATGGCGGAAGTTCGCGCCATCCTCTCGGACATGGACGCCGAGGGACGGCGGATAGGAGAGATCATCGACGGCGTCCGGATCATGTTCCGTGAAAGCACACACGACCGGCGGCCGCTGAACCTGAACACCGTCGTCCGGGATGTACTCCTCACGGTCGAACTCGATTTGCACATTCATGACGTGACCGTCAAAACGAACCTGGAAAATGATCTTCCGCTGATCCTTGGCGATAGCGGCCAGCTGCATCAGGTGTTCCTGAATTTGATCACCAACGCCATCGAGGCCATGACCGATGCCGCAGGCCGGCCGCATGTCCTGACGGTTTCCTCCCGATACCTGGCAGAGTCTTCCAAGATCGCGGTTGCGGTGGAAGACACCGGCATCGGGATCGCAGACAAGGACGGCAGCCGCATCCTGGAGCCGTTCTTTTCGACCAAGGCCGGTGGAAGCGGGGTCGGGCTTACCATTTGCCAGGTCATCGTAAAGGCGCATGGCGGAAGGCTCGAAGTCCGCGCCAATCAGCCCTGCGGGATGGTCTTTTGCGTAATCTTGCCCATGGGTGGAGATGAATAGCGGAGCCCAATCACGGCCGGCCTGATCCAGGCGATTCCCGATACCGAACTGCTGTCGGATATCAGCGCAGTTGAGATGGTATAGCCGGCGCGGTCAACGCCGGCCCGGAAAGATGTCCGGAAAGGACATGCCGGTCAGGCCCGCTTAAACATCCGCACCAGCAGGAGCAGGATAACGGCCCCGATGGTTGCCATTATGATGGAGGCGACCAGGCCGCTTCCGATGCTGACGCCCAGGACGCCGGCAAGCCATCCGCCGATAAGCGCGCCTATGATGCCGACAACGATATTGCCGATAAGGCCAAATCCGCCGCCTTTGAGAATGATGCCGCCAAGCCATCCTGCAATGGCCCCGATGATCAGCCAGACGATAATCCCGTGAGCGTCCATAACACCTCCATCAAAATCGCCGGCATCGCCGTTGTTCAGCGGCCGGTTTCAAAGGAAGTATAATTTGCCGATGGTGCAGGTTAGTCGAGCGCCTGCGATGGGCTCTATGTCCAATTGCAAGCCGTTCCGGCCACCCTTTCGGGGACGGCCGGCGAAGCCCGGTTTTGCCTGGACGTCCACGTGGGAAGGCCGCCAAACGGCTCCGATTGCGAAGCAGGCCATGCTGTGGTCAAAATCGTTCCAATAATAGGCCGAACGGCCTGATTCAAAAGCGCTGGGGGAGTTTTGACAAGTTACACCGCCGCAGGCCGGCTGAAGGCCATCACAGCCGGCTCGATCGGCAATCTGGTCGAATGGTACGACTGGTATGCCTATTCCGCCGCCGCGCTCTATTTCGCGCCGATCTTCTTCCCCAAGGGCGACCAGACCGCGCAGCTGTTGCAGACGGCGGCGGTGTTTGCGGTGGGGTTTTTCGCCCGCCCCGTGGGCGCCTGGATCATGGGCCGCTATTCCGACCGCTTCGGCCGCAAAAAGGCGCTGAAGGCATCGGTGGTGCTGATGTGTTTCGGCTCGCTGGTGATCGCCTTCACCCCCGGCGCCGCCCAGATCGGCGTGCTCGCCCCGGCCATCCTGCTGCTGGCGCGCATCCTGCAAGGGCTGGCGCTGGGCGGCGAGTATGGCGCCAGCGCCACCTATATGAGCGAGGTGGCGGGTCAGGCGCATCGCGGTTTCTGGTCCAGCTTCAATTACGTCACCCTGATCGGCGGCCAGTTGTTCGCCCTGTTGGTGCTGATCGTGCTGCGTTATTCCATCGGCGCGGAGGCGATGGCAGTGTGGGGCTGGCGCGTGCCCTTTGTGGTGGGCGCGATCCTGGCGGTGCTGGCTTTCTATCTGCGCAGCCGGATGCAGGAGTCCCAATCCTATGTCGAGGCCAAAAAGTCCGGCAAGGAGTTGGGCAGCACCAAAATGCTGTTCCGCCAATATCCGCGCGAAACCTTGACGGTTCTGGGCCTGACAGCGGGTGGTTCGCTGACCTTTTATATCTACACCACCTATATGCAGAAGTTCCTGACCAACACGGGCACCTTCACCCGTGACCAGGCGACCGAGCTCAGCGCAGCGACCCTGTTCTGCTTCATGCTGGCCCAGCCGCTGATCGGCTGGATCTCAGACAAGGTCGGGCGAAAGCCGCTGCTCTATATGGCGTTCGGCGGCGGTGCGCTGCTCACCTGGCCGGTGATGACCACGGTTGCGGGCGCGACCTCGATGACCGCGGTGTTCTTCATCCTGATGGGCGCGATGCTGGTGCAGGCGGGCTATACCGCAATCAACGCCGTGGTGAAGGCCGAGCTGTATCCGTCACATGTGCGCACATTGGGCGTGGCGCTGCCCTACGCGCTCGCCAACGCCACCTTCGGCGGCACGGCGGAGTATGTCGCGCTGTGGTTCAAGTCCGCCGGTATCGAGAGCGGCTTTTATATCTATGCCTCCACGATCATGGCGCTGGGATTTCTGGTGGTGCTGGCCATGCCGGACACCCGCCGCCACAGCCGGATTTTGGAGGACTAGCGAGCGGCTTTTCACCGGCAGTGTGACAGGAAGAAACGCCCGCTTTTGACCAAGGCGGACATTCGAAGATCCGCCCGCTGCTGGGACAGTTTTATCCAGGGTGTTGGAGGCAGGACTAGCCAATTGCAGCCGGTTCTGGACCCATCCTGCTGAAATTCCTCGGCGTTTCCCAAAGCTGACGGCTTGGTTGCCAGTAAAGTTCCCATCTGGCTCAATATCCGAGACATAAGGCTGTGGGGGCCGGGATGTCTGAGGAAGCTGAGGGGACAGGTTCTGTTCCCGCAGGCAATGGCGCGGGCGTTGATCCGACGGCAGTTGCGCTGGCGTTGGATGGCGCTAGCCGCGAGCGCGCCGACTCCTTCTTGATCAAGCTCGCCAACCAGAAAGCTCCGCACTTTGCCGATCCACTCGAACAGCGGGGTGAGGCGCTGATGGCCAAGAACCGGTCGCACCGGGCGTTGGCGAAATTCGTTGAAGCGGAAAAGTACGCGCCCAACTGGGGTCGCCTGCATTTGAAATGGGGTGAGGCGCTGGTTTATGCGGGCAAGAAAGCTGAAGCGAAAAAGCAATTCACCCGCGCGGCACGGCTTGACCTCACGCCCTCCGAACAATCCGAACTGGCGCACCATCCATGAGCGACAGCGCTGAACCCTCGCAGCCGGCAGTGCCGCCAGCGGAATCGCCACCACCGGTGCCGCCTCCAGCATCGCCGCCCCCGGCACCCGAGCCACTGACATCAGCGCCTGAGGACCCGCCCATGGAAATCCACAAGCCCAAGCCCGTCCACAGCTGGCGGGAATTGCTGACCGAGATCGGTGTGGTTGTGATCGGCGTCTCTATTGCGCTCGCCGCCGAGCAGACGGTGGAATGGCTGCACTGGCGGACCCAGGTGACAGAGGCCCGGAAAGTCCTCGCCTCCGAAATTGCCTACAATGTGCGAAATGCCATATGGCGCATGCGCACGTCCACATGTGTGGAGCGCCGCCTGGATGAACTGGCGGCGATACTGGACGCGGCGGCGAAGACCGGCAGCCTGCCTGCCGTGGGCGACATCGCCACGCCGGCGCGCTCCTATTACCTCGACGGCGCTTGGGACAGCGTGGTCGCCTCGCAGACCGCGACGCATTTTCCTGGCCAGCAACTGGCCAACATCACGCTTGTCTACAAGGTGATCACCAGCCAAGGAGCGCGCGCCGTCGAAGAAGGGGCCGCCTGGCAAAGCCTCTATGCCATGGTCGGACCCGGCCGGCGCCTTGATGCCGCCTCTGAAGCTCGGCTTCGTGAGTCCCTTAGCCAGGCTCGAACCCTCAACCGTTTGGCGGCGGCGGCTTCCAACTTTATCGCAGTGCGTGCGAATACGCTGGGGCTATCCTTCAGTGCTGCCGACCTGGCGCTGATTGCCCAAGGCAAGCATCGGCCGGTGCAGCCCACGCACGATCCCAACCCAACCCTTCTCAACACTTTCGCCACGCCGTTTGGTGCGATCTGCGCGCCCATCGGCGGCGCGCCTTCACTTTATGGCCAGGGCTATTACGGGGCAGTGCCACCGCTCATCGACGATGCGGTGAAGAACCTGCCCGACTATGCGGGTGGAGCGCCATGACCGATGCGCCGCAATTCTCCCCGTCTCCGAAACGAACCGCTAATGGAAATCCACGAACCCAAAGCGCGCCAATGTCTGGTGAAACCGCACGCAGCGAAGCGGGCCAGGCCGGACCGGACTCCAGCGGCCTGGCCATGGATCTCGCCAAGGAGGAAGCGCGCTCCGATCCCTCAATTGTTCCCGACGGGGAGGCAAAGCAAATGTTAGACGTAAGAATGCCGCACGTTCATGCGCCGCATGGTGAAGTGCAAAGCTGGCGAAGCTTTTTCACGCATATCGCGATAGTCGCTATCGGCCTTCTCCTGGCGCTCGGCCTGGAACAGGGCGTCGAGTACATTCACCATGAATTTCAGCGTGCTCGGCTTGAAGAGCAAATGCACCAAACCTTCGAGTCAAATCTTCGGAGAGCCGACAGAAGTGTCAAAACACTCGAGAACTTTCGAGACTATCTCATCGAATTGCGGGCCGCTGTCAGTTCTCGTATTGCAGGGGGCTCCAAGGTGCCGCCGAAAGTTTCTGATCCTCGCAATTTCGCTTATGTGCCACCACCAAATCTGGGACCTTACGAGGCTTCCAAATTAGATGGCTCAGTCAGCCTTTTAAGCTTCAATCGAATCCAGATTCTCAATCGCATAGAATTTCAGCACGGCCTTATGCAAAACAATTTTCAGCACTTCTTTGAATCGCTTGCTGATCTTCGCGGATTTGCAGACCGATTTCCTTCCGCGAGTGACATGCGGACCCGGGGAATTCCCCAACCCGACATTAACTCTCTATCGGCAGCTCAGCTTATCGAATACCAGGTGGTTATAGGCAAGGCTATCCAAAACTCTCGGGCGTATGCCCAGCAGTTGGAAAATCTGAAATTGTCCTACCAGCTTACGCTGGAAGGTCTTGACGACCCGGATGTTCTGACGGATTCGCTCATCAAAGTGAGGCGCGTGAACTAGTCGGACCGCTTTTGATTTGCCCAGACGATCTGGAGGACGCCGGATTTTATAAAGAAAGGTGCGCCAATGACGATGAGCATCCAACTGAAAGAAGCAGCATGGACAGGATTGCGCTGGTTGTTTGCCCTGTTCTTTTTTGGAGTCGGGCTGGTAATCGCTTATTGCGTGGTCACCGGAACCCCGAGTCCCTGGGTTCAACCTACGGCGGCCGCAGCCGCTCTGGACCGCGCGTTCCATGAGTCCGGCATTATCGATCCACCGCTCGCCGCGAGCTATCTGGCGGGTGGCGCGGCGCTCGCGGTCCGGCGCACGGCTCCGCTGGGGCTATTCCTTCTGGCCCCCGCCGTGACGATCATTATGCTGTTCGATACCGTGCTTGCGAAGCTGCCGATACCTGGTCTTTCCGTGCCATTGATTTGGGCCATGCTGGCCGTGCACCATTTCGAAGGGTTCCGCTGCCTCTGGAATTTTGGGCAAGACCATTAAGGCGAGCGGCTTGACCGCTCCAATCTCACCAAAATAGGGGGCTCCATGCGCAATTTATCGCTCACGGTTTTGGGACTGGTGTTGGGTGCGATCCCGGCGGCGGCGCAACAGCGTTGCTCTGGACCGCAGATTGGAACGTGGAAGCTGAAGTCTTATGTGACCACATACTCGGATAATGGCCAGAAGGCTGAAACGTTTGGGGCCCACCCCAGTGGATTTATCAGTTATGGGCCAGACTGCCGTATGCAGGCAATCATTATAAGAGAAGGACGAAAAGTCCCTGCCAATTCGGTTCCCACAGATGCGGAGCGCATTGATCTCTATAATGGCCTAATTGCTTATGCCGGGAGTTACAGCATTAAGGGAGATATTGTCAGCCACCACATGGATGCAACATGGGTCCAGTCGTTGACCGGTACAACACAATCGCGCCGTTTCAAGATTGTTGGCAAAACCTTGCGCATTGAGACTCTGCCTTCCAAGAGCACGTTGACGGTAAGGGATAATGTCGCTGAGCTTATTTGGACCAAGGTCGAATGACCGCGGGATTGTCACGACGGCGATAAGCGGCGGATGAAAACAGCGGGGTGGAAGAATGAAAGTCTGCTTTGGGTCAAAAGCGTCACTGCCGTCGATGGACAACGTTCAATCCTGGGGGCAAGCGATGCGTAGCTTAATGGCGATGTTGGCGATCATCGCGTCCATGAGTGTTTCCGCCAGTGCGCAAACTGCGCCTGACATTGCGCTCACCCGCTTGGATTGCGGCACAAGCAATGCTCCCGGCGATGTGAGCATAAGATTCTCGGACACCTATGCGTATAACGGTCTGAAAGTCCAGATCGTCTTCTCATGCTACCTGATCAAGCATGGAGACGATTACATAGTGTGGGACGCAGGTCACGCGATGAGCGCTGGAGCAGTCGCACCTAAGGTCAGCCTGGTTGACCAGCTGGCACAGCTCAAGCTCACGCCCCAACAGATCAAATTCATAGCAATCAGCCACTATCACAATGATCATGTCGGACAGGTCGGCTCGTTTCCCGATTCCACGCTTTTGATCGGCAAGCGCGACTGGGATGTGCTGACGAAAAATCCCGGTGACCTGGCAAACCCGGCACCGTTCGCCCATTGGATCACCGGCGGCGGCAAAGTCGAGCCTGTCGAGAAGGACAAGGATATGTTCGGCGACGGTACCATCGTGATGTTGAATACGCCCGGACACACGCCGGGCCACCATAGCCTGCTCGTGCGCCTGAAGAACAAGGGACCGGTCCTGCTGACGGGCGACCTTGCGCACTTCCGGGAAAACTATGACGGCGACGGCGTACCGAACTTCAACGCGGACAGGACGGAGACGCTCTCTTCATTCGACCGCTTCAAGAAGATCGCCAAAAATGTGAAAGCGACGGTCATCATCCAGCACGATGCTCGCGACGTCGCGAAATTGCCTCCGTTCCCGGCTGCAGCTGATTAGCGCCGCCTTGCGGGACCGAATTGCAGCGTAGGTGGCAGTAGACACGAACGAAGGTATCGGTGGTTGACGAATGTCCGCTTTTGGCGCGAAGCGGACGTATGCTTGGTTGGCCTACCCATCAATTCCGTCACACCGTCACGGCCATATCTGGCCGCGCCGACCGTGCCCATTGGACCTTAGTCAAACAAAAAGGAGTGCTGTAGCCGAAGCCTATTGATTCTCGGTGCGTTTCCATACAGACCGGAACGCATGCGACAGGTGGAACACCACCAGGACGCCTCGCAGGCTCGTCTTGCTTGTCCTGCCCAGGTCAACGTCGCTCTTGTGCGGTACCGGCCTTAAACCCCTAATAAGGAACATCCGCATGCAACTTAGCCCGGAAGCCGTGACCGCAATCAAAGGCGAACTAGCGCATTTCGCATCCGATCTAAACCTGTCGGACGATCAAAAAGATCGGCTGAAAGGCGCGCTCGAGCACGCTCGCGAGAAGTTTGAGACGATCAAAACAAATAATCCCAACCTTTCCATGGCGGACATCGCGGCCAAATTGAAAGAGGCGCGGGGGCCGTTACGGCAGCGCGTAGAGAGTTTTTTGACCCCAGATCAGCTTGCAAAGTGGGATGCCGAGGTTGCGAAAGCCAAATCATTCTTGGGTTTCCCAATGCACTGATTTGGCGAACCCAGCGCCTGAAGGCTCTGGCGTCGGCGCGTAGGACTGGCTGCCGCAATTGACAGCGGTGCCGGCCTGCCGACTGGGACGCTGAGGCGTCAGTGTCTCTATGCACTTCTGGAGGCCCGGTCCGACTCACCCTCGCGCCGGGCCTTTGTTTTTGTTGAAACTCGGCACGCGAACATGCAGCCGCCGTGCGACGTCCTGCTTTGTATCGACTGCATTGTGACGGCCTGAATTAATCTGCGCGCAGTTGGTGACGATTTGGGTGACGATTTGTCAGAAGCTTTTGCGAGCGAAACGCAAGAGAGATAGGCGATTTGTTCCGCCGAATACGACCGATTGAGGCCTCAGCCGGCGGTGGTCGTAAGTAATCCTTAAGCGCGGGCGTGAATTATATCCGCGGGCTTCCGGGGGGAAGCAGCGCATGGGTACTGATCGCTCTGTCCTGCTCCTTAGCGCCATGGGAGGCGCCTCGACCAGCCGCGTGCTGAACCTCCACCAGATCGCGCTCGAACATTCAGCGGATCGCGAATTTCAGCAAAAGCCCCTTTTCGCTTCCCCAATCATCAACCGCAGCTTTTTGATCAAACATCGTGTGCGTGGCAACGAGGGATATTTATTCGATGGCCGGCCCTCGGTTGCAACCAAGATCATCGTGCCGTTCGACAATTCGGATTTGAGAGCCGGCGGCTATAGCTTTTTCGTGGAAGAGCGCGGTTATCGCGACATGCTGCGGCAGGCTGGTCATTATACGGGCGACGCCCTGGAAATGGATCTGGCGATCCTGAAGCGGGTGAATGCTCTTCCCTCGCTCGACCCGTTTCTGCTGCGAGAGCATCTGCGGCTTCACAACATTGAGGTCGCGGATTGCTTTTTCCCCTTTTCCGAGGGCGATCGTCATCGGATGCAAAAGTTTGCCGAGCAGGAATTGTCGCGTCTCGTGCTGCTTGCCGGCGGCCAATCCGACATCTCGAGTTTTGTGAATGCGATGCTGTCAAGTCAGCTTAACGAAAAGCTCGCGCCTCTGCGCGAAACCCTGGAGCTTTCCGGGGACGACTTCCGCCAGGGCGTATTCAGTTGGCGCGGCTTTATCTATTACAAATGGTCGACATTGGACTTCTGGCCGGGGGTGATGAAAGTGCTGCGCGACCTCAACAGCTTCGAGCCCGTCGGTGCAGTGACCCCGGATCAGAAAGCTTTTTTCATGGGCGCCCGCCGCACCGTTATCCAAGGGGTGCGCGATAATAGTGATGCGGTGACAAAAGCGCTCGAGGTCTACGAACATGCTTATTCCGACCTCGTCGCCAACCAATCTCCCAGGGCGTTTCGCGATTTTCTTCTGTCGGCGCACTACATGTTCCATGATCTGGGTGAAAAGCTGGGGGCGGTCTCCCATATTGTGAGCTTATGGAATCATCGCTTTGCGCCGGCCGTTCGTGGTTCGGTCACGGCAGACGACCTTTCAGCGATCTTCATGGATTTCATGGGCGGCTTCGGCGAGCGTTCCAGCCAGGTCAGCGCAGTCAAGAAGCCGGTGGTAATCGACTGTACCACTGGCGCCGCCTCCGTTCACTGAGCTGCGCGACGCTCTTCCGAAAGACTATATCACCTGAATTTCGGCCAGCGCGTCCGCGGATGCATGCTGCGCGCTAAGGCGATCCTCTGCAATCCGCTTCCGATCGCCACCGCTATGGCGGCTATCCAGTTCTCTGCAGACATCCAGTGTGGCCTGCATCACGCGCTGCTTCAACATGGTCACGTCCGCGAGCCGGCTGAGATCAAGGTCATGAAAGTCGACGTCGCGGCTCACCGACACGGTTTGAATAGCTCTTTGTCCTGTCTCTTTTTTCACGACATAGGGTGCGAATACCCTCACAACCTCGTCAGGTTCGGTGGCTTGCTGTGCGGCGGTGGGACTGTTCCCGAAAGCGAGAAAGAGAATTGCGTCCGCGATATGAGATTTCTTGGCTCGCTTTGCGTGGTCGCAAATCGGATGTGACATCAGGAACGTCAACTGACGCCGGCGGGCGCAAACGGGCATTTCATCCAGGATGTCATCCAGCGGATGCACGTCGTGTCGATCTAGCGCTCTGTCCATCTCAAACCCGTCATCGTTGGGGCGCGAAATCGCATCCACCTGTCAAGCGCGGGGGGAGGGCAGGCAGATGCAACTCTCCGGTACTGACTTAAACGGCTTGGACAGTCTTCTCTAGTTGGACTTTTGTACTATTGGCCTTTGGGAGGAACCCGGGAAACTTGCTGCTCTGTAAGGGGCTTTTATGATGAATTTTCCCACGCACGTTCCTACTCACGGCAATTTCGAGGATTTCCTTTCCCATATTCAATCCCCGGCGTTGCGGGCAGTCGCCAAGCATTGGAGCGTGGCGCGCGGACTTACGCGTATGCCTTCCTGGGCGGACCTTCTGTCTGATGCCCTTCTGCCCTATTCCAAAATGCTATGGGGATTCGCGTATGACGCTAAGACGGGGGAGTTCCATGGTCACACCGCCGGAGACAAACTCAGCACCTGGCTGAACGCGAAGTTCACCGGTGGACGTTTGCAAGATCTCGCCCGTCCGCCCAACTTCGGACAGATCGAACAGCGCCTGGCCAAACTTGTCATAACACCCCTGGCCGGACGGTCCAGCGGACGACTGTTCGCTATCGGAGATTTTGTTGTCAGTGGAGAACGTATAGCGCTTCCGATAGCAGAGAATGGCGAGACCGGGGATGGAATTCTTGGAGCGTCTGACTATGTGCAGCCACCGCTATTGGGACCGCGGCAATTGTTCCATGAGAATGTGGAGTGGTACGAAATCTAGAGGCTGACGGCTCGGATCGCGGTTGGTGCGATTGCCCTCGCGATCGTGTGGGATCCATGGATTGGGCTTACGCCTATCGGGCTTTGGTCGCCTTGTGATGCCCGCGCCAGACCGTCAAAACACCGTTCCAATGAGAAGGAATTCGGTTTGCCCCGAATGCGATGGCCGGAAGGTGGTAACCTGTCCGGCATGCTTGGGCCGCAAAAGCGATCGGATTTGTCCCACTTGCGCAGGTACCGGAAAAATTGCCTGCCAAGCCTGTAACGTTTGCGGACTGCCGTCGATCTTGGTCCATTGACGATCGCGTTGTGCTTGAGACTCGAGTTTTTTGAATTTCGGACCTTTGTCCGCTATTGGCGCAAAGCGGACGTCCGGCTCATGCCCTGAAGCGGGTACCGGGCCTTGCGCGGGTGTGCTATGTAGGCCCGCTTCAACCGCTTCGAGGGGGCTCGATATGAGGTACGCGTCAGGCTGGTGCGCGCTGATTGGATTGATCGCCGCTCTTGCTGCTGCGCCCGTTCTGGCGGAGCAGCCCCAGCCAGGTCCCCGGCAATTGCCCGCCAGGACGATCCCCGTACCGAGCACGGCAAGTCCCCAGATGCAGGCGATCATTGCGGGGCCGCTCAATCCGATCTGGAATGTCGTTCCCAAGACGGCGGCCGAATGGAAGGCGCTGGTAGCCAAGAATGCGGCGGATACGATTCCGACACTCCCGGCGATGCGTGCCGCGCTGCACGTCAAGACCGAGCCCGTCACATTCGGGGGCGTAAAGGCCTACATCGTCACGCCGGAGGTGATCGCGCCCGCCAACAAGAACCGCCTGCTGATCTATTTCCATGGCGGCGGTTTCGTCTTGCGTCCGGGCGAAGCGGGCCTGGCGGAGGCAATCGAGATGGCCGGGTTCGGCCATTATAAGGTCATCTCGGTGGATTACAGGATGTCGCCGGATTTCCCCTATCCCGCCGCCATGGACGATGCGATGGCGGTCTATCGCGAGGCGCTGAAGACAATCAAGCCGCAGAATATCGGCATTTTCGGCACCTCGGCGGGAGGGAACATCGCGCTGGTGATGGTGCTGCGCGCCAGAGCGGAAAAATTGCCGTTGCCGGGCGCCATCGCGCCGGGGACGCCCTGGTCCGACATGACCAAGACGGGCGATACCTATTTCACCAATGACGGCATCGACAATGTGCTGGTTTCGAACGACGGTTTCTGGGGCGCGGCTGCGAAACTGTATGCCAATGGCCGCGACCTCAAGGACCCGCAGCTTTCACCGATTTATGGCGACATGCACGGTTTCCCGCCGACCATCCTGACATCGGGGACACGCGACCTGTTCCTGTCCAATACCGTGCGGGTGCATCGCAAGATGCGCCAGGCCGGGGTCGAGGCACAACTTCAGGTCTTCGAAGGCCTGAGCCACGCGCAATATTACAGGGACATAAAATCGCCCGAGACCATCGATTATAACAACGAGGTCGCCAGATTCTTCGACAAGCATCTCGGCCGCTGATATTGAGTCTGGCAAAGTGCTTTGGCCCGGAGGAATGGAATCGTGATTTTGAACATTGTTGCGCGCACCGTTGCCGTGGCGATATTTTGTGCGGCTGCTCCGGCATTTGCCGCCGAAAGTTACCAGACCGACATCGGGCCGACGCCGAAAAACGGCAGGCAGGGCCCCAACGTCCAGGGCCGCGGCACGGTGCTGGCCACGCTCGACAACAACACCTTCTCGCTGCAGGGCAAGTTCTCCGGCCTGTCCTCGCCTGCGACCGTGGCGCGCCTGTATATGGGCAATGTGATGGGGGGCACCGGCCCCGCCATCGGCGATCTCAAGATCGTGCAGGCACAGAGTGGCGAGATTTCCGGCACCTTCACACTGACGCCGGGCCAGGTCGCGGCTTTGAAGCTCGGCAAACTGTACGTCATGCTCGACAGCCAGAGCGCACCCACTGGCAATCTGTGGGGCTGGTTTCAGCCTGCGCATGTGACCGTTCCGCCCGGCGTGCCGCAGATGGACAACTGGTATATCCCGAACTTTCTCAAAGACGACAAAGGTCCGGCGAGAAAGAACAATAGCTGACGGACGCGACGCGCAGGTTCAGGCGACAGGAGCAGTATAAAGTCATGATCAAAGGCCAGAAAAA
>Ga0310811_10002445_pt1 | contig 23257 bp, 19 predicted proteins | sample YCmetagenome_FD_207642 | JGI IMG/M metagenome (GOLD analysis project Ga0310811, IMG submission 207642) | Soil microbial communities from experimental microcosm in Duke University, North Carolina, United States - YC | ecosystem: Engineered > Artificial ecosystem > Soil microcosm > Unclassified ... | reverse complement strand
ATGATGTCTGCCGGCCTGCCCGGCGCCGACGGCACCGCGATGTTCCCCTTCTTCCAGAAGCACGGCCTGCGCGATCCCGCCATGGTGGCCGAACTGGAAGGCCGGCGTAGCTACTATCCGGCGATGGCGCCCGGCATGCCGACCAGCTATGTGCGCATGCAAGATGGCGACACGATTCGCATCGGCAAGCATGACTGGCGTGTAATCACTGGCTTCGGCCATTCGCCGGAACATGCCTCGCTGGTGTGCAAAGCGCTCGATATGATGATTTCCGGCGACATGGTGCTGCCACGCATTTCAACCAATGTCTCGGTGTTTGCAATCGAACCAGAGTCGAATCCGGTGCAGCAGTTTTTGGATTCGCTGGATAAATTGGCAGATCTGCCGGCCGATATGCTGCTCCTGCCGTCGCACGGCAAGCCGTTTCGCGGAATGCACACGCGTATTACCCAACTGCGCGATCACCACGCAGCGCGCCTGAAGGAGGTGTTGGAAGCCTGTGTGACGCCGCAATCTGCGGCGGATATTGTGCCGATCATGTTCAAGCGGCAGCTGGATGCGCATCAACTAACGTTTGCAATGGGCGAAGCGCTGGCGCATTTGCACAAGCTTTGGATAGATGGGGCCCTGAAGCGAAATATTTCTTCCGATGGTGTGATCAGATTTGCGATTTTCTGATCAGCGGGCAAATGATCTTGTCGCCATCAAAACGCCGAACGCACGACACCGCCATCCGCGCGCAATGCGGCACCGTTGGTGGCCGACGATGCCTCGGAACAAATATAGACGACCATGTTGGCAATTTCTTCCGGCGTCGTGAAGCGCTTGATCAATGAGGTAGGACGGACTTTTTCGAAGAAATCCTTCTCGAACGCTTCGATCGAGTTTCCTGAAAGTTTTTCGACAAATTCGGAGACCCCTTCCGATTTCGTTGGCCCGGGCAATACCGAGTTCACCGTAACGCCGGTACCTGCGCAATGCTCTGCCAGGCCACGTGCAAGACTGATCTGCGCAGTCTTGGTCACACCATAGTGAATCATTTCCAGCGGGATCTGTACACCGCTCTCGCTACTGATAAAAACTACGCGCCCCCAGTTCCTTTGCTTCATTCCCGACAGGTAAGCGCGCGATAAACGCACACCGGACATGACATTCACATCGAAGAAACGTTGCCAATCTTCATCTGGAATGTCTTCAAACGATTTGGGGTCGAAGATTCCCAAATTGTTGACGAGCACATCGACCGCAGGATACGCAGCAACCAGTGTATCGATCTGACGTGGATCGGAAAGATCGCCGGCGTAGCCGAATACCTGCGCGTTCGGGACTGTCTTGCGCAAGGAGGCCAATGCGGCGTCGACCGATTGCTGCGAGCGGCCATTCACAATCACCCGTGCTCCTTCTCGTGCGAGCCCCGTCGCTATGGCATAGCCAATACCTTTTGTTGAACCCGACACCAAAGCAAGTTTGTTTTTCAAGCCTAGATCCATGCCGCTCTCCATTTGATTTGAGGCCACGATGTTTGCAGTCTATGACAACTAGGCAATCGATGCTCGCGCCCGCTATTCATTACAAATTTCCGGCGAACGAAGAACAATCACGCGTTCTTGTCGTGGCATCCCAGTTTCCCGGCGTATGCCGCCGGTTCTGGACGGAAGAAACGTTCCTATTCCAATGAGACGTCCCGCGTCTTGCGCGGCGCATTAGCAAACAACATGTCGTACAAGCAGTTCGGCAATGAGCACAGCAATTTTCCTACCAAACCCATCTGCCATGGAATCACGCGATAGCTGGCACCCGCCGCGATCACCTGCACCGCCTTTTCGGCAAATTTCTCCACTGGCATCAGAAACGGCATCGCGTAATCATTCACCTGCGTCATCGGCGTATCGATATAACCGGGCGCAATCGTAACGACTTTAATGCCACTTTTTTTCAATTCCACACGCAGTGATTCGCAATAGACGCGCACGGCGGCTTTGGATGCGCTGTAGGCGCCCGCGCCGGGCAGACCGCGTACGCCGGCAACGCTCGAGATGCCGACCAAGCGGCAACCGCGATCTCCGCGCGACGCCTGCGCCTGCATCGCGACGATGAATGATGTGAAGGTCGCAACGGTTGCGGTGACGTTGGTGGCAAAGACTTGTTCGAATACCGGCAAGTCTTCCACATGATCAGTCAGCGTACCGCGCGAGATGCCAGCATTGGCGATAACGATATCGATGCCCTCGCATGCGGCGATGAAATCGGCGGCTGCCTTAGCAAGCGCGGCGTGATCGTTGACATCCACCACATAGACACGGTGGCGTCCGGAATTTGGCAAACTGGCGACCAGCTCATTCAACTTCTCGCGCCGCCGGGCGACTAGGCCAAGAGTCGCTCCCTGCAGCGCATAGCGGCGCGCAAGTGCTTCGCCGAGGCCGCTGGACGCGCCGGTGATAAAAACTCGCTGTTTTCCAGACATGCCGGCTCCAAAAGAAAAGTCCGCACTCTTGCGAGATGCGGACTTCGTATCAAAACAATCGTGCTGAAAAATTCAGCAGTCTAATTTACTTGCCGGCCGATTTGCTAACCAGGAAATCAGCCACTTGCAGGGCCGCTTCATGCAATGCGGCTTCCGGACGATTGCCGACGCTGGCAGCAACGATGGATGGCGAGGTCAGGTATCGGCCGCCGATCGCAAGCGTCGGCACGCCATCAATCTGGTAGTCGGCCTGCAATTGCGTGGCACGCTTGGCCTTGGCCTGCACACCGAACGAATTGTAGGCATCCGCAAATTTCTTAGCGTCCATGCCTGGCTGCTTGGCGATGAAGGCAGCGATCTGGCTATCCGTCTCCAGTTGCTGGCGTTCGACATGGATCGCACGGAAGATGCGGGCATGCAGCTCATCGACTTTGCCCAGCGCTTCCAGCGCGTAATACAACTTCTGCTGCGGGATGAACGAATCGCGGAAGGCGACCGGCACGCGCTTGAAAACAATCTTGTCGCCCTGCTTTTTCACCCATGCTTCCAGCGACGGCTCGAAGGCATTGCAGTGCGGGCAGTCATACCAGAAGAATTCCGTAACTTCGACTTTTTTGCCGCTCTCTGTCGGCTGCGCACGTTCCAGCGTGCGGTAATCCTTACCGTTGACCGGTGCGGTTGGCGACGCGCTCGCCGTCACTGCAACCAGACTAAGACCGACGACCGCCAACAGATGTTGAATGAAACGCATACGATTCCTTTCGCTTGTTTGCCTGCTTATTTACTCACGCACTACTCGTTTATTTGCCAATACGCACGACCGCGACGTCGACTCCATTGTCTGACAGCTTGCCGCGCACCCGATTCATCGCTTCCGTCTGGCTGAACGGGCCGATACGCACGCGATGCAAGGTGCCATTGTCGGTTTGCGTGTCCGATACTTTGGCTTCGAAACCAAGCAGCGCCAGCTTGGCGCGCAAGCTTTCGGCATCCTCGGTCGCGCGGAAGGCGCCGGCCTGCAGGTAGTAAATATATTTCGCATCATCGTTGCCTGGCTTGACCGCATCGACCTGCGCCGGATTCTTGTTGATCGCGGTATTGGTCGGCGGCGCCGGCTGGTCAGCGTTCGGCGCTGGATTCGTCAGGTCAGTGCCGGTGTCCGGCAGAGTGGGTTTTTTGCCGTAGAGCGCCTTGTTCGGGTCAGGCAGATCGCCCCGCGGCGCCGTCATCGGCTTTTCCGGCGTGGTGAACTTATTGGTAAAGGGCAGCGAGGATTTGGTCACGTAGAGGGCCACGCCAACCGCGATACCAAGCCCCACCACCAGGCCGAGAACCAGTCCCAGCAAGGTGCCGCCGGCCTGCTTGTTTTTGTTCGTCATCATCATGTCCATTACATCCGCGCCGGGGCGGAAACACCAATCAGGGCCAGGCCGTTGCGCAATACTTGCCGCGTCGCATGCAGCAATGCGAGGCGCGCCAACTTCAGCGCTTGGTCATCGACCAGCACGCGTTCTGCATTGTAGTAGCTATGCAATTCGCCCGCCAGATCGCGTAGATAGAACGCGACCTGATGCGGGCCAAGCTCTTCCAGCGCACGTTGCAGCATCTCCGGATACTCCGCAAGCTTGCCAAGCAGCGTGACTTCGCGCGCCGCGGTCAACGGCGACAGGTCGACATCGGACAGCGCCGCTTCATCGCCGTTCCATTGCGAGAATACCGAACAGATACGCGCATGCGCATACTGCACGTAATAAACCGGATTTTCGTCGGATTGCGCCAGCGCCAGGTCCACATCGAACACGAATTCGGTATCGGCCTTGCGCGAGATCAGGAAGAAGCGCACCGCGTCGCGGCCGCGTGTCAGGTCGCGCGCTTCGCCTTCCGGCGTCTCGCCGGTGGACCATTCGATCAAGTCGCGCAGCGTGACGTAGGAACCGGCGCGCTTGGAAATCTTCACTTCCTCGCCATTGCGCATTACGGTGACCATCTTGTGCAGCACGTAATCCGGATAGCCTTCCGGAATACCGATGTTCAATGCCTGCAGACCGGCACGCACGCGTGCGATCGTGCCGTGGTGGTCACTACCCTGCACATTGATCGCCTGCGTGTAGCCGCGCTGCCACTTGACCGTGTGATAGGCGACGTCCGGCACGAAGTAGGTGTACGTGCCATCGGACTTCTTCATCACGCGATCCTTATCGTCGCGGTAGTCCGTCGTGCGCAGCCACAGCGCGCCGTCCTGCTCGTAAGTCTTGTCAGCCTTGATCAGGGCATCGACCGTGGCGGCGACCTTGCCGTCCTTGTACAGCGAGGATTCGAGATAGTAGTTATCGAACTTCACGCCGAAGGCCTGCAGGTCCAGATCCTGTTCGCGCCGCAGATACGCGACAGCGAAGGCGCGGATCGATTCAATGTCGTCGACATTGCCGCTGCCCGTCACCGGCACGCCATCGCTGGCGGCGACGGTCTTCTTCGCGAGGAAATCGTTGGCGATGTCCTGGATATAGTCGCCGTTATAGGCCGATTCCGGCCAGCCCTCGACGCCAGGCTTCAAACCCTTGGCGCGCGCCTGTACTGACGTCGCCAGCGTGGCGATCTGTACGCCGGCGTCGTTGTAGTAGAACTCGCGTGTGACGTCGTAGCCTTGCGATTGATACACGGCCGACAGCGCGTCGCCGAGCGCACCCTGACGTCCGTGGCCAACGTGTAGCGGGCCGGTCGGATTGGCTGAGACGAATTCGACGATGATTTTCTTGTTGCCGCCGAGATCACTTTTGCCGTATTCCGCGCCTTGCTGCAGCACGGTCTTCACGACGGACTGGCGCGATGCCGCAGTCAGGCGCAGGTTGATGAAGCCCGGACCAGCAATCTCCGCCGATGCAATCAAGTCCTTCGCTCCAGGGTCAGCCTGCAAGGCATCAACCAGCGCCTGCGCCACTTCGCGCGGATTCTTTTTCAGCGGTTTCGCGATCTGCATCGCCAGGTTGCAGGCGATATCGCCATGCGAAGGATCGCGCGGGCGCTCGAGGACGATGTTCGGTTTTAAATCGGTGCCGGCGATCAGCGGCGCAAGTGCGGCCTGGAAGAATGCGGTGATGCGTTGTTTTTGTGCTGCGAGCATGAGGATAAGCGCCGGAAAAGGCGCTGCATGTTGATCGAGAAACGTAGGCGGCATTATACCGACTCGCCGTCGGTGCGCCGTGTGGTTGCCGCCGCAACAAGGCGATTGGCGCGGCGATTTTTACCTGTTACTGTTGCAGGACATGCCCGCGGCAGGCATGCATATCGGCAGGACAATAAAAATTTTGCGTCGCGGCACCGACCAGCGGCGCGCATATTTATATCAAAGGAGAATTGCCCATGCTCGAACTCTTGGCGGATCCGCATGCGTGGATGGCCCTCATTACCCTGACCGCTCTGGAACTCGTGCTGGGCATCGACAACATCATTTTCATTTCCATCCTGGTCGACAAGCTGCCCGAAGAACGCCGCGAATTTGCACGCAAGCTGGGCCTGTTCATCGCAATGTTCATGCGCATCGGGTTGCTGATGGTGCTGGCCTGGATCGTCGGGCTGGTCGAGCCGCTGTTTACCATCCTCGGCCGCGACATCTCCGGGCGCGATCTGATCCTAATTGCCGGCGGTTTGTTCCTGATATGGAAGAGTACCGCCGAAATCCACCAGTCGTTGGAAGGCGAGGAAGGTCATACATCGAGCGCTGTGAAGGCGACCTTCACCGCCGTTATCCTGCAGATCATGGTGATCGACATGGTATTTTCGCTGGACTCCATCATTACTGCAGTCGGCATGGTGGATCACATCGCCGTGATGGTCGCAGCGGTCATCCTGTCAGTCGGCATGATGATGATGTTTGCCGGTCCGATCGGGCGCTTCGTTTCCAACCATCCGACCATCAAGATTCTGGCGCTCGCCTTCCTGGTCGCGATCGGCGTGGTACTGATTGCCGACGGTTTCGGCCATCACATTCCAAAGGGTTACATCTACACGGCAATGGGATTTGCGCTGGTGGTCGAGCTGATCAACATCCGCATGCGTGCAAAGACGTCGCGGCCAGTGCATTTGCATGCACCGTATTCAAATAAGCGAAAAGACTGACGCAACCGACAGGTGCGCGCCGGTGTTTGCGCGCACCTTTATCGCCACGACAGGCCCGTACGGCCGTTCAATTGCAATCATCAGCATTCGGTTGCCTCCCTGCGCGGTCTGCTTAACGACCGACTTGTTTTTTCCGGCGTGCCATCCAGCCCATCATGCCGAGGCCGGCCAGGAACATGGCGTAGGTTTCCGGCTCGGGCACCGAAGACACTATCGGCGGCCAGTCGCAGAACGGGGAGTCGCCCCAACGCCAGTGATCCTTCAAGTCACCGATGATGTCCTTCAGGTTGCCGAATATCCATCCAAGGTCGTGCTTCGCCTTGTCATGATCGAACCCGAAGAAGTCGCCGATATCGAAGCCGCCGCGCGAACCGGTAATGATTTCATGCATCACGTCATGCGACGGCGGCTGAATCGACCAACTGTTGTGGTGACCGCCGTTGTTCGCAGATGCGTTCAAGGTGACACCGAGGAACAGTAAAACCAAAAAATATCTGATCTTCATATCGAACCTCATGTTAAAGAAATGGCAATATGCCGTGGATGAGCTTAATCCAAAGATCAGTTAACAGTTGTCAAAAATACATTACTTTTAGACATGATTGCGCGGCAGAAAATAGCGGTTGCGGGTGCCGCTTTGCAGGCAGGATCGTTTGCAATCTAAGGTCGTATCGACCGCGTAATGTGAGTACACACTACGCTATTAATGCACGAGTGACATGTAGTTGCGGCTGAACCGACCGCGTCTGGAGCACGTGAGTTTTGCGCGCCCTTGCGGTCCGCCCCGGTAAGCGTCTTAACTTGAGCGCCGCAGGTCCGTCGAACCGGCCGTCAGCAATGCGACGAAATCCCCGGCTGGTACGGGGCGGCTCATCAAGAAACCCTGACCTTCGTTGCAGCCGTTTTGCAACAGGAACTGAAACTGCTCGGAGGTTTCAATTCCCTCGGCCAGCACGGTCAGATTCAAATTGTGCCCGAGTGAAATGATAGCCTTGACGATGGACGCACTGTCCTGGTCGCTGGCGATGTCGCGCACGAAAGAGCGGTCAATCTTCAGTGTGTCGACCGGAAAGCACTTCAGGTAGCTAAGGCTGGAATAGCCGGTACCAAAATCATCCAGCGAAATCTTCACCCCCAGCGCGCGCAGCCGGCTCAGCATGGCAAAGGATTTGTCGACTTCGGTCGCCATCACGCTTTCGGTAATTTCAAGCTCCAGATATTGCGGCTGCAAACCGGTTTCTTGCAGCACAGTCCGCACGACCTCGACGATGTCGCCGCGCGCCAGCTGCCGCGGCGACAGGTTGACTGAAATGACCAGCGGCGCATGACCGGCATCCTGCCATGCGCGGTTCTGGCGGCAGGCAGCGCGCAGCACCCACTCGCCGATCGGGATGATCAGCCCCGTTTCTTCCGCCAGCGGGATGAAGGTACACGGCGCGATCATGCCCGAGTGGGGGCTATTCCAGCGCAGCAGCGCTTCTGCACCAATCAAGCAGCCGTTATGCAGACTCACTTTCGGCTGGTAATGCAGCACCAGTTCATCGTTGGCTATCGCCTGCCGCAAACGGTTCAGCAGCGCGAGCCGGTCGGTCGCGGTGGAATTCATCTCCGCGGAAAAATACTGGAAGTTGTTGCGCCCCAGTTCCTTGGCCTTGTACATCGCCGAGTCCGCATTTTTCAGCAAGGTTTCCACGTCGTTGCCGTCACTCGGACAAAGCGTCACGCCTATGCTGCACGTGATCTGAAACTCCAGATGATTGACGTGCCACGGTTTCGCCACTTCGTGCAGCACGCGTTGCAGCGTGAGCGTGATCGACTCTTCGCTTTCCTGATTGGTCAGCAACAGCACGAATTCGTCGCCACCTTGCCGCGCCACCGTGTCGCTGCTGCGCAGGCAATGCATCAGCCGTTGTGCCGTGATTTTCAGGAGATGGTCGCCAACCTGGTGGCCGAGACTGTCGTTGATGAACTTGAACTGGTCCAGATCGAGAAAGGCGACGGCGGCCAGATTACCGTAGCGCTCCGCATGCAGAATCGCCTGCTCCATGCGGTCGTGCAGCAAGGTGCGGTTAGGCAGCCCCGTCAGAGCGTCGTGCGTTGCCTGAAAGCGAATTTCCGCTTCGTGCAGTTTGCGCTCGGTGATCGGCTCGACCGTACCTTCAAAAAACAGCAGTCGACCTTCGCTGTCGTGCACCGCACGCGCGTTTTCGGAGATCCAGATGATCTCGCCGTTGCGCCGATACACGCGCGATTCGAAGTTGGAAACCACGCCGTCGCGTGCCATCAGCTGCCGGAATTCACTGCGGCGCTGCGGCTCAACATATAGTTTGTGTTCGATGTCGTGCAACATCGCGATCATTTCCTGCGGCGACTCATAGCCGTATATGCGAGCCAGCGCGGGATTGACCGCAAGGTAACCGTTGTCCGGCGTAGACTGGAAAATGCCTTCGATCGCGTTCTCGAAAATATCACGATAGCGGCGTTCGGCTTCCCGCAGCGCCTCATCGGCCTGCCGTCGCTCGGTGATGTCCTGAATGAATCCTTCCAGCATGTCGCAATCATGGTCGCCGCGCGGAATACTGATACCGCGCTCCCACACCCAGCGCACGGCACCGTCGGCGCGCACCAAGCGGTATTCCAGATCGAAGCGGCGGTTTTCGCTGATCGCCTGCTCGATGGCCATGCGCACGTAGCCACGATCTTCCGGATGCACGATGTCGTCATACGACACGCGCCTATTGAGCAGCAGCTCTTCTTCCTTGTAGCCCGTCAACGCAAAACAGCCTTGGCTGACGAATTCCATTGTCCAGTATGGATCCTGCCGGCAGCGATACACCATGCCGTCCAGATTGGACAGCAAGGTGCCAAGCAACTGGACTTGCATCAATGGATCGGAAGGATTGGATGGAGGCATGTTGGTAATCCGGTCTCGGTACGTCGCGGTAGACGTTTCCAAAAAGCAAGGATGATGCCACGGACGCGGCACTGGTCCCAATTGATAGACTCAGATATAAGCCAATGATTGCAGACGGAGCAGACAGCGGAGCGGCCGCTTGCAGAAACAGACCGCCCGAGCGCCGTGTCAGGGCACTGCCGCCGGCCTATCTATCAGGCCGGCGCAGGAAGGAGAGTGATAGGGTCAATAGCGGCTGGCGCAGCGGGCATCCTTGTACGGACCGCCGTCCTGCACCCAGCCATTGCCGGGCGAAAATTGCGCGCACACGCGATCGTTGGTGATCTTGCTGCGCCAGTAGTACCAGGGCGCCGGCTCGGCAAACGCGGCGGCACAAAACGCGGCCAGCACGCCGAGCGCCAGCGCGCGCCTGGCGGAATAAAACAAAGAGGAAGCTTTATGGTGTTGCATCGTGTTCTCCAGACGACTCGTCTTTTGCCACTGCCGCATCTGCGGTCGGCACATGCCAGCCGCCGCCGAGCGCCTTGATCAGCAGCACGCTCGCCGTCAATCGTCGGTTCAGGATATTGACGGCATTAATCTCACTGTTCAGGGCCGTAGTTTGGGCAGTGATTACCTCCAGATAGCTCGTCACACCGGCCTTGTACTGATTGGTCGCGATTGCGACCGACTGGCGTGCCAGTTGCACCGCTTCATCCTGCGTCTGCGCTTCCTGCTCGAGGATGCGCAATGCCGCCAGATTATCCTCCACTTCCTGGAAGCCGGTCAGCACAGTCTGCCGATAGACCGCGACGTTCTGATCGTATGCGGCGATTGCCTGGTCGGTTTGCGCACGACGCGCACCGCCGTCCAGCAAAGTCAGCGCCAGCGACGGGCCGATAGACCAGAAGCGATTCGGCAGCGATAACAGATTGGCCATGGTGCTGCTCTGATATCCGCCGTTGGCGGATAAGCCGAGCGAAGGGAAGTAGGCCGATTTCGCTATGCCGATTTCGGCATTGGCCGCAGCGAGCCTGCGTTCGGCGGCCGCGATGTCGGGACGCCGTTCCAGCAGCGCGGATGGCAGCGCCAGCGGCACGTCGAGAACGCTTGCGGCGAGCGCAGCCGGCGCGATACTGAATTCCGCAGGTGCCTTACCGACCAGCAGCGCAATCGCGTGTTCGAGCTGCGCGCGCTGCACACCGATGTCGAGAGCCTGCGTCTGCGCATTCTTCAATTGCGTTTGCGCCTGCACGACATTAGCCCTGGCGACCACGCCAGCCGCGTATTGATTCTGCGTCAGCTTCAGCGAGCGTTCATAGTCCGCCAGCGTACGATCGAGCAGCTGCTGCTGTGTATCGAGCGCACGCAGCTGAAAATAATCCTGTGCAAGTTGCGCCTGCATGCTGAGACGTACGTTTTCCAGATCCGCAGCACTGGCTTGTGCACTGTTGCTGCTCGCTTCGACGGAACGCCGGATGCGGCCCCACAAGTCGGCCTCCCAACTTGCATTAAGCGACAGCGAATGATTAGTGCGCGCGCCGCGCGTGTTGCTGGTGCTGGTGCTGGTAACCTGATTGTTGTTAACCGTCGCGCTGCTGGAGCGCGTGACGTCGAAGCTGGCGCCAACCGTCGGGAAGTATTCAGAGCGCGCCGACTGCACCGCTGCCTGCGCCTGCCGGTAAGCTGCCTCGGCCTGCGCCAGCGTCAGATTGCCGACATTTACTTGCTGCTGCAACGTATTGAGCAGCGGATCGTTGTAGGCCTCCCACCAGTTGCCGCGAATTTCCGCATCGCGCGGCTGCGCGGTTTTCCAGCCGGCCGCTTCCTTATAGGACGTCGGTTGCGCGACGTTCGGCCGCACATAGTCCGGGCCAACCGCGCAAGCGCTCAACAGCGCAAGCGATGCGACGGCGGCAAGCAGCTTCAGGCGATGCGCATGCATTTTCTTATTCAATTTCATTCCATCTCCACAAACTTCGATACGCATGACTGGCGAAAATCAATTTGCCGCATCGGGTGCAACACCGGGCGCAGGGTGGCGGCGCAGGCGTGCCCAGTTACGTGTAGTCCATGCGCGCAAGCGATCCATGTACAGATACACTACCGGCGTGGTGTACAGCGTCAGCATTTGACTGACGATCAGGCCGCCAACGATGGTGATGCCGAGCGGCCGGCGCAACTCCGAACCGGTGCCGGTACCCAATGCCAGCGGCAAGGCGCCGAGCAGCGCAGCCGCAGTCGTCATCATGATCGGACGGAAACGCAGCAGGCAGGCCCGGCGAATCGCATCGATCGGCGCGAGATGATCGTTGCGCTGCGCCGACAGCGCGAAATCGATCATCATGATCGCGTTCTTTTTCACAATGCCGATCAGCAGGATGATGCCGATGAAACCCATGATCGACAGATCGAGATTAAACAGCAGCAGCGCCAGAATCGCACCGACTCCAGCCGAGGGCAGCGTCGACAGAATCGTGATCGGATGCACGTAGCTCTCATACAGCATGCCGAGCACGATATAGATAGTCAGCAGCGACGCCGCGATCAGGAACGGCAGGCTGGCAAACGAGGCCTGGAACACCTTCGCCGTACCCTGGAAACTGCCGTGCACGGTATTCGGCAGGCCGAGTGTGGCAACCTTGTCGTTGATCGCCAGCACCGCGTCGCTCAGCACCACGCCGGGCGCCAGGTTGAAGGAAATGGTGGTTGCCGCGAACTGTCCCTGGTGATTGACGCCGAGCGGCGTATTGGTTGGCCCATACCGCGAAAATGCAGACAGCGGCACCATCGTATCGTTGCTCGATTTTACGTAGATATCTTTCAGTGTCTCCGGACTCTGCCAATACTGCGGTGCCACTTCCATGATCACGTGATACTGGTTGCGCTGCGCATAAATGACGGATGCCTGACGCTGGCCAAAGGCGTCGTATAGCGTGGCGTCGATCGCCGCCTGCGTCACACCAAGCCGCGATGCCGTATCGCGGTCGATATCGAGAGAGATTTGCAAGCCCTTATCCTGCTGCGTCGTGTTGGCATCGACGATTTCCGGCAAGTTGCGCATGGCTTCCAGAACACGAGGGCTCCAGACGCGCAACGCGTCGAGTTCGTCGCCCTGCAGGGTGTACTGGTACTGCGAATTGCTGGAGCGGCCGCCGACACGGATATCCTGCGAGGCCTGCAGGTAGAGCGTCGCGCCCGGTACGCGCGCCGTTTTCCCGCGCAAACGGTTGATTACCTCGTCCGCCGTGACGTTACGTTCATTCAGGGGTTTCAGCGTGATGAACATGCGGCCGGTATTGCGCTGGCTGCCGCCGGTAAAACCGGTCACCGTGGCCACCGCCGGGTCGGCACGAATGATATCGATGTAGGCAGCGAGCTTGGGGCGCATCGCCTGGAACGAAGTCGCCTGGTCGGCCTGAATCATGCCCATGATGCGGCCGTTGTCCTGCTGCGGGAAAAAGCCTTTCGGTATCATGCCGTACAAATAGAAGTTGAAGCCGATCACCGCAACCAGGCTCAGCAACGTAATACGCGAGTGGCGCAAAGCCCAGTTCAGGCTGTTTTCGTAATGAAGGATCAGCCAGGCAAACACGCGCTCGCTGGCCATGTACCAGCGACCACGTTTCTCCTCCACCGGTTCGTGTTTGAGGATGCGGGCGCACATCATCGGCGTGGTCGTCAGCGACACGATCAGTGACACCATCACCGCCACCGACAGCGTGATGGCGAATTCGTGGAAGTAGCGGCCGACCAGTCCGCCCATCAGCAGCATTGGAATAAACACCGCCACCAGCGAAATGCTCATCGACAATACGGTAAAGCCGACTTCGCGCGCACCGAGCAACGTCGCTTGCAGCGGCGACATGCCCTTTTCAATGTGGCGCATCACGTTTTCCAGCACCACGATCGCATCGTCCACCACAAACCCCGTGGAGATCGTCAACGCCATCAGCGAGAAATTGTTCAGGCTGAAGCCGAGGAGATACATGATGCCGAAGGTGCCCAGCAAGGAGATCGGCACCGCCACGCTCGGGATCAGGCTGGCGCGCACATTACGCAGGAAGATGAACACCACCATGATTACCAGCGCAATGGAGATCACCAGCGTGCGCTCGACGTCGTGCAAGGAAGCCCGGATCGTGGTGGTCTGGTCCAGTACGATGTCCATGTTGATCGCAGCCGGGATCGATGCCTTCAAATTCGGCATCAGCGCGCGCACGCGGTCGACGGTGTCGATGATGTTGGCGTTCGGCTGGCGGTTCATGATCAGCAGTACCGAAGGCTTGCCGTTCGCCATGCCGGCGTTGCGCAAATCCTCGACCGAATCGTTGACCTCCGCCACCGTGCTCAGCTGTACCGGCGCGCCGTTGCGGTAGGCAACAATCAGCGGTCGATATTGCGCGGCGGTCTTGGCCTGGTCGTCGGTCGCGACCTGCCACTGGCGATCACCGCTTTCGACAAAACCCTTAGGCCGGTTGGCATTGGTGCCGGTCAATGCGTTGCGCACTTCTTCCAGGCCGATGCCGTACTTGTTCAGCGACATCGGATTGAGTTCGACGCGCACGGCAGGCAGCGAACTGCCGCCGACGCTGACCTGGCCGATACCCTGCACCTGCGACAGCTTCTGCTGCAGCACGGTCGACGCGGTGTCGTACATCTGCCCCTGCGTCATGGTGTCCGAGGTTAGCGCAATGATCATGATCGGCGCGTCGGCCGGGTTGACCTTGCGGTACGTCGGGTTGCTGCGCAAGGTGGACGGCAGATCGGCGCGCGCGGCATTGATGGCCGCCTGCACGTCACGTGCAGCGCCGTCGATGTCGCGGCTCAGATCGAACTGCAGCACGATGTTGGCCGAACCGAGCGAGCTGTTGGACGTCATCTCGGTAATGCCCGCGATGCGTCCGAGCGAGCGCTCGAGCGGCGTCGCTACCGTGGATGCCATCGTTTCCGGACTTGCGCCCGGCAGCTGAGCCGACACGGAAATCGTTGGAAAATCCACCTGCGGCAGGGGCGATACCGGCAACAGTCCAAAGGACACGATGCCAGCCAGCGCGACGCCTATCGTCAGCAGCGTAGTGGCGACCGCGCGGTAAATGAAGGGCGCTGACAGGTTCATGGCGCGCTCACGGTGGGCTCATGGAATCGTCCGGCTCGCTCAAGGGCACGTCCGGAGTGGCGCGCTTGCGGCCGAATCGTTCGGCCAGGCGGTCGAAGGCCAGATAGATCACCGGCGTTGTGAAAAGCGTCAGCACCTGGCTGACAATCAGGCCGCCGACGATCGAAATACCAAGCGGGCGGCGCAGTTCGGAACCTACGCCGGTGCCTAGCATCAGCGGCAGTGCGCCGAGCAGTGCGGCGAGCGTTGTCATCATGATCGGACGAAAGCGCAGCAGGCAAGCCTGATAAATCGCGTCGCGCGGCGACAAACCTTCCTTGCGCTCCGCTTCCAGCGCGAAGTCGATCATCATGATCGCGTTCTTCTTGACGATGCCGATCAACAGGATGATGCCGATCACCGACACAATGCCGAGGTCGCTGCGGAACAGCATCAGCGCCAGCAGCGCACCCATGCCGGCCGATGGCAGCGTCGACAGGATCGTGATCGGATGGATGTAGCTTTCGTACAGCACCCCGAGCACGATGTAGACCGTGACAATCGCCGCCAGGATGAGCAGCAGCGTATTCGACAGCGAAGCCTTAAATGCCAGTGCCGCGCCCTGGAAGCTGATCTGCATGCTTTCCGGCAGACCGATCTCGGCCTTTGCCTGTTCGATCGCATCGACCGCATCGCCGAGCGAGGCGCCGGGTGCGAGGTTGAAGGAAATCGTCGTTGCCGGGAACTGGCCGACATGATTGACTACCAGCGGCGTTGCGCGCTGCTCCAGCGTCGTGATCGTCGACAGTGGCACCTGCGCGCCATCGGCAGTGGCCACATAAATATGCTTCAGTGCGTCCACGCCCTTTTGGAAATCGGGTTTGACCTCCAGCACCACGCGATATTGATTGGTCTGCGTGAAGATGGTCGATACGATGCGCTGGCCAAAGGCGCTATACAGCGTGTTATCGATTGAGGCGGGGGTAATGCCGAGACGCGACGCCGTATTGCGATCGATCACCAGCGCTGCCTGCAAGCCGTTGTCCTGCAGGTCGCTGGCGACATCGCGCAGCTGCGACAGGCCATTCAGCTTGTCGACCAGTTTGGGCGCCCAGGTGCTCAGCAGCTGCGGATCCGCGTCCTGCAAGGTGAACTGATATTGCGTGCGCGACACGCGCGTTTCGATCGTCAAATCCTGCACCGGCTGCATGAACAGCGAAATGCCGTGTACATCGGCCAGCTTGTCCTGCAGCCGGTCAATGATCTCGGAAGCGTTTGCGCTGCGCTCTTCAAACGGCTTCAGGTTGATCTGGATGCGGCCGCTGTTCATCGTCGTGTTGACACCGTCAACGCCGATGAAAGACGACAAACTTTCGACATCCGGATCCTGCAGGATCACTTTCGCCAACGCCTGCTGGCGCTCCGACATTGCGGCAAAAGAAATCGACTGCGGCGCTTCCGAAATACCCTGGATCACACCGGTGTCCTGGATCGGGAAAAAACCCTTGGGGATAAAGATGTATAGCAGCGCGGTCAGCACCAGCGTGACAACTGCAACGATCAGCGTCGCGGCTTGGCGATCGAGCACCCAGTTCAACCACTTACCGTAGCGGGCGATGGTACGGTCGAAGAAGGCACCGGATGCGTGATAGAAGCGACTCTGTTTTTCTTCCGGTGTGTGGTGCAGCAGCTTGGCGCACATCATCGGCGTCAGCGTCAGCGACACGATGGCGGAGATGATGATGGTGACCGACAATGTGATCGCGAATTCCCGGAACAGGCGCCCAACCACATCGCCCATGAAGAGCAGCGGGATCAGCACCGCGATCAGCGAAATCGTCAGCGACAGGATAGTGAAACCGATTTGCGCCGAACCTTTCAACGCCGCCTGCAGCGGTGTATCGCCCTCTTCCAGATAACGCGAAATGTTTTCAATCATCACGATCGCGTCATCGACCACGAAACCGGTCGAAATCGTCAGTGCCATCAGCGACAGGTTATTGAGACTGAAGCCCGCCAGGTACATCACCGCAAAACTGCCGATCAGCGACAGCGGCACTGCCACGCTTGGGATGAGGGTGGCTGGCACGTTACGGAGAAACAGGAAGATCACCAGCACCACCAACGCAACTGCCAGCATCAGTTCGAACTGCACGTCCTTGACCGAAGCGCGGATTGTGGTGGTGCGGTCGCTCAGCAGCGAAACCTGCACGGAAGATGGCAGCGATGCCTGCAACTGCGGCAACAGCTTCTTGATTTGATCCACCACCTGGATCACGTTCGCCCCCGGCTGGCGCTGGATGTTCATGATGATGGCAGGCTGCTCATTGACCCACGCCGCCTGCCGCACATTCTCTGCGTCGTCGATCACATCGGCGACATCGGTCAGCCGGACCGGACCGCCGTTCTTGTACGCGACGATGATTGCGCGGTATTCATCAGCGGAACGCAATTGATCGTTGGCATCGATGGTGTAGGCGCGCGCCGGGCCGTCGAAACTACCCTTTGCCTGGTTGACGTTGGCAGTGCCGATTGCAGTGCGGATGTCTTCAATATTCAGGCCGTAAGCCGCGAGCGCGGTGGGATTGGCCTGGATGCGCACCGCCGGACGCTGGCCGCCGCTCAAGCTCACCAGGCCGACGCCGTTGACCTGCGATATCTTCTGCGCCAGCCGCGTATCGGCCAGCGACTGCACCTGCGGCAGCGGCAGCGAATGCGAGGTCAGCGCCAGCGTCAGGATCGGCGTGTCAGCCGGGTTGACCTTGCTGTAGATCGGCGGTGCCGGCAGATCGCTGGGCAGCAGGTTGCCGCTGGCATTGATCGCGGCCTGCACTTCCTGCTCGGCGATGTCGAGACTGAGATCAAGACTGAATTGCAGCGTGATGACCGATGCGCCGCCGGAACTGGTGGACGACATCTGGTTCAAGCCCGGCATCTGGCCGAACTGACGCTCCAGCGGCGCCGTCACTGAAGACGTCATCACGTCGGGACTGGCGCCCGGATACAGCGTGACGACCTGGATCGTCGGGTAATCCACTTCCGGCAGTGCCGATAGCGGCAGCATGCGATAGGCCAGTATGCCGGCCAGCAGGATCGCGACCATCAGTAGCGAAGTCGCCACCGGTCGCAGGATGAAAGGGCGCGACAAACTCATGATGGATTGGCCGGCGTGGCTTCCTTGGAAGCCGGCGTCTTGCCGGCTTCATCGGTGTGCTGGCGGCGCCCACCCTGTCCTTCCCTGCGTTTGCGCTGTTCGCCGTTGCCGCCCTTTGCATTGCCGCCGACGGCCTTGCCATCTTCCGTTGCAACCACAACCTTGGCGCCTTCGCGCAGTTTGTCCGCGCCATCGATCACAATTTTCTCGCCCGCCTTCATGCCCGACAGCACTTCGGTATCGTCACCCTGTACGGTGCCGGTCTGCACAGTACGTACCGACACCGTGCTGTCGGCATTCACGACGTAGACGAAGGTGCCCTGACTGCCGCGCTGGATACCCGCCGACGGCACAATAATGGCATTGCGCTTGACGTTGACGAGCAAGCGCGTATTGACGAACTGGTTAGCGAACATGCTGAAATTTTCATTCGCGAACTGCGCCTTCAACTTGACGGTGCCGGTGGTCGGATCGATCTGGTTATCGACTGTGACCAGCGTACCAGTCGCCAGCTTGTTCAATTGCGCGCGGTCGTAGGCATCGACCGCCAGCTTGGCGCCAGCCTGCAGACGCTGCATCACTTCAGGGATGTTGTCTTCCGGCAGCGTGAATATCACGCTGATCGGCTGCAGCTGTGTGATGACCACAATGCCGTTGGTGTCCGAGGTCGAAACGATATTGCCCGGATCGACCTGCCGCAGACCGACGCGGCCGCTGATCGGTGCAGTGATTCTGGCGTAGGTCAATTGCAATTTGGCGGCATCGACCTGGCCCTGATCGACCTTGATCGCGCCTTCGTACTGGCGCACCAGCGAGGCTTGCGTGTCGAGCTGCTGGCGGGCGATCGAATCCTGCTCGAACAGCGTACGGTAGCGCTCCAGATCAATCTGCGCATTCTTCAGCAAGGCCTGATCGCGTGCCATCTGTCCCTCGGCCTGTGTCAACTGCACCTGGTATGGCCGTGGATCGACTTCCGCCAGCAAGTCGCCTTTCTTCACCAGCTGGCCTTCATGGAACAAGACCTTCATCAACTGTCCGTTGACCTGCGTCTTTACTGTCACCATGTGCAGCGGTACGGCGGAGCCCAGTCCGTTCAGATAGACATTGATATCGCCCGTACGTGCGGTGGCGACCACCACCGGCATCGCGCGATTGGCCGGCGGGCCGCCGCGCCGTCCGCCGCCGGTATGCGCAGCCGCTTCCTGCTGCGCCTTGCGCTGCGAAATGATGTGCGCCAGGCCAAGGCCCAGCGCAACAATAATCGCCAGCAGAATTAGCCAAGTCAGCCAGCGACGGCGCGGTTTGCCAGTCAGGGGATCGAAATGCTTGTCGGGCGGCGTCAGCTTGGTCATCGGTGTGGTCAGAAAAAAGTCGTCGGGGGAATGATCGGTCACGCGTGTGACGGGCTTATGTAGATTTGTGTACTTTTATGTACTTGTCCTGCTTCCTTACTTCGGCAACGTCAGGATCGCTGACAGACCGCCGCCTTCGCGCGGCGCAAGCTGCAGATCGCCGCCATGCGCACGCGCAATCGCGCGTGCAATCGCCAGACCGAGGCCGGTGCCGCCGGTATGGCGCGCGCGCGAAGACTCCAGTCGCACATACGGCTCGAACACGCGTTCCATTTCGGAAGGCGGCATGCCGGTACCCCTGTCTTCGATGCGGATGGTCAGCAGATCGTTCGTTTCCGCTACCGACATGTCGATTTCCGGACTGCCGTAGCGGCGCGCATTTTCCAGCAGATTTACCAGGCAGCGGCGCAGCGCCTGCGGCCGCGCCAGAACAGGCTGGCTCGCCTGGCCAGTCAGCCGGATGCGGGCTCCGACCGCGAGCATATCTTCATTCACGCTTTCAAGGAATGCATTCAGATCGAGGCGCACCGGATTTTCCTGATTGGAGCCGGCGCGCAGGAAGGCCAGCGTACCGCCAATCATGTCGTCCATCTCGATCAGGTCGTGTTCCATCTTTGACTTCAGTTCGCTGTCGGCCAGCTTTTCCATGCGCAGCCGCAGCCGCGTAATCGGCAAGCGCAGATCGTGCGAGACAGCGGCCAGCGCCTGCGCGCGTGTTTCGACATAGCGCTTCAGGTCGCGCTGCATAGAATTGAACGCTTGCGCAGCGCGCGCCACTTCCAGCGGACCGCTTTCCGGCAGCGGCGGCTGCTCCAGATTGCGTGCCAGCCCGGATGCGGCGTCCGCCAATGAGGCCAGCGGCCGCGTCAGCCGGCGCACCGCCCAGCCAGCCAGCAAGGCGACCGATACCACCAGCACCAGCAGCAGGCCGCCCAAGCGCAGCGGCCAGTCCATGTTCGGGCGCGGAATCGAATGCCGGAAAGTCAGCACAGCGCCATCGGCCAGCCTTGCCTGACCGACCAGAAACACAATCGGCGGACCGGCGTAGTCGCGATGATCGGGTGGAGTAGGCTGATTCTCGCGTTCACGCTCTTCATCGGACGGCGCATGCGGCGGACCATACACCAGTTCCTTGGTGTGCTTGACGTTATGTCGAATCGACAATACCTGTATCGGCAGCGGCTCGCCAAGTTCTTTATGGATGCGCGCGATGAATGCCCGCGTGTCATCGGAATCAACGCCTCCGACCGTACGCCAGGGCTCATCCAGCGTCAGCGAAGTCGGCGGAATATTCAAGGCGCGCAGCAGGCGTTCGCGCTCGCCCGGCCCCGCATGCTCGATGATTGAAATGAAGCCGGCCACGCGCTGCGCCGTGTAAGTGCCACGCAGGCGTTCGCCAAGCCGTACGCGGTCATCCAGCATCAGCCAGAAACCGACGGTCTGCGCGGCGATCAAACCCGCAAGCAAGGCGAGCAGGATTTGCCCGAACAGGGTGCGCGGCAGAATTTTCACAACGACGGCCTCATGTGTGACGCTCGACGCTAGCGTTGAGCATGTAACCTTCGTTGCGCACGGTCTTGATCAGCGGCTCCTCGCTGTCGTCGCCGAGCCGCCGGCGCAGACGGCTAATCATCACATCGATGGTGCGATCGAACGGCCCTGCCTCGCGACCGGAAAAAATTTCCAGCAACTGATCGCGCGACAGCACGCGTTGCGGATGCTCGGCCAGCGCCTTCAGCAAGCGGAATTCGCCCGACGACAGCGAGACGACTACGCCGTTGGCATCGACCAGATGGTGTGCGTTCAGATCAAGTATCCAGCTGGCGAAATGCAGCGAGCGCGCCGGCGCGCTCACTGCGCCGCTTTCGCCTGAGCGGCGCAGGATGTTCTTGACCCGCGCCAGTAGCTCGCGCGGAATAAAGGGCTTGTGAATGTAGTCATCGGCCCCCATTTCGAGGCCGATGATGCGATTGAATTCGTCGCCGCTGGCAGTCAACATCAGGATCGGCAGCGAGGATTTGGTGCGCAGTCTGCGGCACAGTGCTAGGCCGTCTTCCCCCGGCAGCATCAAGTCGAGAATGACGAGATCCACCGTGTGCCGCTCCAGCTGTTCCTGCATCTGCACACCGTCGCTTGCCAGCAGCACGCCGTACCCCCAGCCGCCCAGATATTCGTGCAGCAATTGGCGTAATTCGGGGTCGTCATCGACCACCAGTATCTTCTTCTCCATCGATATCCTCGTCGTACCAGCGTGAAGAATAGCTGCCTCGCGCGGCCACGGTTCGTCGGCAACATTATTTTTAGCCAATATTTACCTTGTATTTACAAAAAAGGCGCGCTTCGTAATATTGCATTTACATCCAGCCGGTTTAATGACACACATCCCAGCCCCTCACAGGATGCCAATATGAAGAAAAATCACATCCCCATTCTGCGTGCAGTCCTCGCCGGCACCGCCAGCGCCGTGCTGACATTCGCACTCGCTTCGCCGGCCTCGGCAGCGTCTGACGCGCATTCGAAAATGGCGCACAATTGGACAGAGCACCAGGCGCACCTGCAAGCACACTTGGCCAAGGAAGCGGAACGTCTCGGCATCACGGCGTCACAACAGGCACAATGGCAGGCTTATGCCAACGCTGTTGAAAGCCCGATCGGCAATATGCACAGGCTACCGCCGGATGCCGATGCCGTATCCATCACACGCCAGCGCGCAGACATGGCTGCCGGCCATGCGGCGAAGCTGGTGCGGATTGCCGATGCGACGGCAACTCTGCAGGCGGTGCTGACGCCGGAACAGCGCGGCACCTTTGCACGCATGGTGCGGCATGCCGGCCCGCATGGCTGGCACGAAGCGCGTGACCGCGAGCGGCCGCGTAGCGGCAATAGCGACCCGGCCGGCGTGCCTGCCGAGTAACGAGCTGAATGACGGACCACGGTCCTTAGACACGGAACATGATCATGAAACTGTCCAAACCCCTCTTAACAATGGCGGCGCTGATGGCAATGGCGGCAAGTGTGCCGGCCTGGGCCGACCATGGCCACTACCATGGCGGCGCTCGCGTCGGCGTAGTGATCGGCGCGCCGGGATACTGGCATTATCGCGACCCGTATTTCTATCCGCCGTATCCTTATCCCTATCCTTACTATTCCTACCCGCCAGTAGTCGTAACGCCGGCCGAACCGCCGACATATATCGAACAGGCACCAGCCGCGCAGTCGCAAGCGCCGGCGTCGAACGATTGGTATTACTGCCGCAAGCCGGACGGCTACTATCCGTACGTCAAACAATGTCCGGGCGGCTGGCAGCGCGTGGCGCCGCAACCGTCTCCACAACCTTGATTGCATTTGAAAGAAACCTATGTCCCCGTTGATGAAAACAAGCGCTTTGCTCACCGGCGTGCTCGCACTGTCCGCCTGCACCACCTTGCCGACCGGCCCCAGCGTGCTGGTGCTGCCCGGCAGTGGCAAGAGTTTCGACCAGTTCCGTGCCGATGACATGGATTGCCGCCAGTACGCGCAATACCAGATGGGCGGCCAGACCAGCGGCGGCAATGCGGTCGACGCCGGCGTACGCAGCGCCGCGGTCGGCACAGCGGTCGGCGCACTGGCCGGAGCGGCAATCGGCGGCAGCCGTGGCGCAGGTGTCGGCGCCGGTGTCGGTCTGTTGACGGGCAGTGCCGCGGGTTCCAATGCCGCCAGCTCTTCCGGCTACGCAACGCAGCGTCATTACGATTTCGCCTACCAGCAATGCATGTACGCGAAAGGCAACCACATTCCGGTGTCCGGCCGCTTCCAATCGTCACCATATCCGCAGCGCCAAGAGTACGCCGCGCCGCAATATCCGGCGCCGAACCAGCCGCCTCCGCCACCGGGTTACGTCTATCCGCGCTGATCCTGCCGGGCGCGCGAAGACATACAAGCCTCCCTCTCCCCGTGCTTCACGGGGCTTATGCCCGTGCGATTTCGGTCGCACGGGTTTTTTTGCATGAATCAGCCGGACATTCTTCTGGGCGGTAAAACCGTTTAAAATCAGCGCCTGACTTTTCCCATCCAGCGCATTGCTACGCCCGGCCGGCAAAACGGCCCATCGTTCCAACTATCGAGGTCGCGCGCGACCAGGCGTCACCTCATAAAACATGTCCAGCTCCAACACGGTTGCCGTTTATTTCGTTGCCTCGCC
>Ga0310811_10002444_pt1 | contig 23270 bp, 17 predicted proteins | sample YCmetagenome_FD_207642 | JGI IMG/M metagenome (GOLD analysis project Ga0310811, IMG submission 207642) | Soil microbial communities from experimental microcosm in Duke University, North Carolina, United States - YC | ecosystem: Engineered > Artificial ecosystem > Soil microcosm > Unclassified ... | reverse complement strand
GTCTCCAACGCGCACCAAGCTGACAGCACAACACGTCCAGCTGGGCGTCCGCGATGTTGCGTTGTTCGTATCACCGTCACCCCACGCACACTTGTTACTTCACCAAAGCTGCACAACAGCTGCCGAGGTTGTCAGGCTGAACCTTGGGGATCACCAGCGTGCCTAAGTTGGCGGGCAGTCGAACGAGCCGCGCAAGACATTCTTCAGAGTCGCTGACTTCTTCTCTGCTGTCTTGCCTTTGGTGCGCGGCTTATACAGTAAGACATAGTACTGCTCCGTAGAGTTGTAGGCCCAACTGCCATTCTACGCGACCTGGAACGCGGGTCCGCGAATCGAAACCGACGCAAGGAACTCAAGCAAGGCACGCGATGTACGGCGTGCCTGGATAGCGAGGTCTCCATGCCGTTCTTGACCAGCGTCAAAATAAAGTTCGATACCCACGACGACGACAAGAATGACAGCACGTGGGTTGGTGTCTTCGTCAAGAACCGGCTCAACAATTCGCTGAGCCCCGAGAGCAGCGCCGACTTCAACTCGAACTGGATCGAGTTCAAGCGATACCAGGATCCCAACGACCTCGGCGACGGGCGCCAGAATCCGTACCTCGCCTACAGCCTTGGCCTCGGTGATAACGACACCTTCGACGATCCCTCGTCGCACGAATTCGAGCTGACGCTGCGCTCGACCACGATCACGGCAGACGAGATCGTCTTTCCCGCCGTCGATATCCACATGCTCGCCGACGACAACGATCGCTGGATCTTCGACTATACCGTCACGCTGACCTTCGACGACCACTCGGCCTTCAGCTTCTCATCCAAGGTCGACGGGGTACTTGGCATCATTCTCGACCAGGACAACCACAACCACTCCGGCATCGGCGTCGAGAATCCCCTGACGACATTGCCGGTCTTTCCCAAGGCCGTCACCGATTCCGTCCTCAAGAAGGTGACGCTCGAGTTCTCCACGCACAACGACAACAAGGACTGGGACACCCGTCTTAACGTGCACATCATCAACCGGGTCAGCGAGCACGTCGCACAGGATCTGGCCATCGGCCTCGACCTGTTCCATGACCAGGAATTCCCGGACAGCGGCTCGAATGCCGTCAAATACAAGAAGTTCAGCTGGTCCGCCGACGAAGGCTCCCTGCCGTCCAACAGCATCCGACTTGCCGACATCGTGCTGCCGGTGGTCAACATCATCATCATACCGAACGGAAACGATCGCTGGATCTTCGACTACCGCGTCACGTTCGAATTCGGCTCGCCGGAGGATTTCGCGGAAAAGCGCCTGATCTATTCGTCACAGACCAATGGCGTCATTCTCGATCAGGACAACAACAAGTACTCTGGCGCCTATGAGGGCCCACCGTTTCCGACGGTCTCCCCGCCGACCGCACCGCCGCTTACCGCACAGCCGGTCGACCACACCGGCAACAACAAGAAGGTCATCTCGTTGACCTTCATACGCCAGAAGTTCGAAGAGATGATCAATAACCGAAACGGTGCGGACACGAGCGATAATCCGCCGCTGATCAAGATCCGACTCGGGTCGGGCGGCGGAAACGGCAGCCAGCTGGCGGAGAGCTACGCGGATAAACGCGCCATCTCCGCCGACAAAAACTCGCCCTTCGTTCACTACGTCAGCAGCCTGACCAGCCTCGGTCAGCTTTATAAGGACGAATTCGGCGATACTGAGCTTCTCGACATCAACAGCGAACGGCTGCAGATGACCGTCGACGTACAGCAGCCGACACCGGTGACCGTGCGCGTCGACTTCGCCCCGTTCAATCCGGCGGATAATAGCGGTTCTTTTTATGTCGACCTATGGGGCATCGTGAAGATCGACCGGTTCTCGATCACGCTGAAGCTGACCCTAGACCCACTGAATACCGTCACCGAATTCGGCGTCACGCAGACGGTCGTCGACGTGATGTCGTGGGTCGCAGAGCTGCAGGCAATGAAACAGACGGTTCATCACTATCAGAACAACACCCCATACTATCAATACACAGGGACCTTCTTGCATCAGCCTGTCGACCTGATCAGCCCTCTATCGAAGAATGATCTGTTCGTCGAGCAGGTCGTCAAAGTGGACCTGGCCACAGACAGCGCGATCGATCCAGGCGGATTGATCCGCAAGGAAATCCGCGATCGGATCTACGGCAAGCTGACAGACCAGGACGTGATCTCCAAGGTCACTCCGCGCGATAGCTTCAACTCTATGGTGACGTCGTGGCTGCTCGGCGGCATCGCCGACGACGAGAAGAACACCGACGAAAACAATATCTTTATCGAGGACATCTCGATCCAGAACGCCAATCCCGAGCTGGGCATCCCCGAGGACACGCTTACCGTCGGCTACCGCGGGCCGCGCAACGTCTTCGTCCCGAAGGCGCCGGCGGACTGGCCGACGCCGGGACATCCCAATCCGGCGCACGATTTCTCGCCAGGCACGCTCGCAAACATCGACCACATCATCGTGCTGATGAAAGAGAATCGGTCATTCGATCATCTGCTTGGATACCTGAGCCTGCCGGTCGCGCGCGGCGGCATGGGCCGGCAGGACATCGACGGACTCAAGGGCAGCGAGTTCAACACCTACAAAGGAACGGACTTTCGGCCGTTTGAACTGCAAAACACCCGCTTCGCTCCGGGCCCGCCGAACGACTACGAGTCGGTGCAACGGGCGATCAATGGCGGACGCATGGACAGCTTCGTCAAGAGCCAGGGGGAAGCGTACGGGGACGCCGTAGCGGGCTGGGTCATGGGCTACCATACCGGCGCGACCGTGTGGGCCTTTGATGCGCTCGCGCGCGACTTCGCGATAGGCCACCGTTGGTTCGCCAGTCACCCCGGCCCGACGTTCCCAAATCGCTTCTACGAACTGACCGGCAGGCCCAATCTCGACACCCGCGGGTTTTGGGAACTGGAGAATTCCAGTCCTATACGGCCGGTATTCACACCCACGATCTTCGATTATCTGAACAAGGCTGTCGATCCGCGGTCCGGCGCGAAGATCACCTGGCGCTACTTCGAGCACGGCTATTGCACGCTCCAGTTCTTCGAGAACTACACGTTCGACCATACGAATGTCGTCGATATGGACGATCCCGTGAACGGGTTCTTCGCCTGCGCGCAGACAGGGCAATTGCCGAACGTCACGTTTATAGACCCTCATTTTGTCGACTTCCCGCCGGACAGCAACTGCGACGAGCCTCCAAGCGACATCGCCGTCGGCCAGAGCTTTGTGCAACGGATCGTCGAGGCGGTCGTCGCGAGCCCCGCCTGGAACAGGACGCTCCTGCTCATCGTGTACGACGAGCACGGCGGCTTCTACGACCACGTGCCGCCATCACCCGCCGCGCAGGTGTCCCCCGAGCTGCCGATCAGGACGCACGGCGTCCGCGTTCCGGCGATCGTGATTTCGCCGTGGGTCGCCGCGGGCGCTGTATTCGGACATGATGGGATCTCCGTGGGCGGCGCGGGAAATGCTGGCGCGCGGGCCGCCCGTTCGGCGGATGCCGTGCGGCCACGCAACAACTTTCACTTCGACCATACTTCGATCCTGAAGACGATCGCCCGCCGCTTCCTTAGCGCCGATCCACCCTACATGGGCGCCCGCTTCGCCGCGGCCCACGACCTGTCGGAAGTGATCGGCAACCAGCTGCGCCAGCCGCAATTCCTGCCCTTCATTCGCTACCGGCTTCAGTTCGTGCGTTCGCAGATGTTACTCGCGGTGAACCAAGCGAACCGCGCGCCCGGCACTTATTTGCTGCAGTCACCCACAGACGGCACGATCGCGCAAGACTACTCCTTCGAAGACGCAGGCAATGGCTTTGTGTACATCCGAAGCCACGTGAGCAATCTCTACGTAACCGTCCAGACCCCGGATGTCGTCACAGGCGGCGCGACTGCAGCCTTGGCCGCGACGGCGGTGGCATCAGGAGGTGCCACAACGTCCGCCGAAGCGCACGAGGCGTCGCCGGCCAATTCGACCGCGCCCAGGCCGGCAATCGTCCAGGATCGCAAATACGCGCCGACTCACGTGATCGTCGTCGGCACCAAGCGGCCCGAGCTGCAGAAATGGAAAGTGTCACCGGTGGGCATCACCATCCTGGATCGCGACCTGTACGTCATCTCCAGCCAGGCGTATCCGACGCTGCTCCTGCAGCCGGCCGAACCCAGCCAACCCGGTTCGGGCGTGGTGCTCGGCGACGCCGGCGGAGAGAGCGGCGTCCATCGTGTGCCAATAAACGCGTGGAAGGTGACCAGCCCACTCATCAACGATATCCCGGTGAACACCCAATAGCAGTCGGCGCTCTTTCGAACCTGAGCAACCCAATCTGGACCCAGAAGAAACGAGCGGGCCGATCGTCCTAGGTTACCTAGTCGTCATCTTCGCCTTGAGATGCTCTTGTCTCCTCCTTAGGCAAGATGAGAACGCCATAGCGTCAGGTATGGCAGCGGAATTGGGTCGATGACGATGACCGCACATCGCGCGAACCGCTGCTGTCAAGCGTGCGAGAATTCAACGCTTACATCTGCTGCCTGCTGCCGCCTTCAAATTCCCAGTTCCGGCCCAGAAATTCCCTGTTAAGCCGATCAAAATTCCCTGTTTTGACTCAGCTCGAAACGGGCCGGGCGGGGCCAAAAGCCAGCATTTCTGGACATTTTCGACCGGCCGAGCCCAGTCGGATTGCCAAGATTCCCTGTAAAATTCCCTGTTAGCAGGGAATTTTGGGCTGAGACGGGTTCGTATGGGACTGGCCCCACTACCAACCACTCTCAGAACGGACTTCTGAGATCGCCGCGAACAGGCACGAAATTCGGCCTTTCTTGCTTCAGTGAATGGCCGAGCGGATCAAAACCTCGGGCGGCGGAGAAATACACCACCGCTGGGGCGACGATCCGCGGGTCCCGCCAGTCCATGCCGCGTCAAACGGGGACGGTCGGCCCCGAGGTGAGTCGCCGCATATGGCGGCGCATGCCGTGGTAGTCGTTGATCGCGTTATGCATTACCCGGCGATTGTCCCAGACCGTCAGCGTGCCGGGCTCCCAGTGCACGCGGCAGGTGAACTCCGGCCGTGTCGCATGACTGACCAGCCAGTCGATCAGCGGCTGGCTCTCGTCTCCGGTCATGCCCTCAAAGTGCGTGGTGTGAACCTTGCTGCAGTAGATCGCCTTCTGGCCAGTCTCCTCGACTGTCCGCACGATAGGATGCACCGCCTCATAGGAGTCCGCCGTCTCACCTCCGGTGACCTTCATATTGCCGATCTGGGCGTGATGCAGCGAGCGGCCACCCGAGTTCTTCAATCCGGCGCTGAACACGCCATTCAGGCTGCCGAGCATCTCCTTCATCCTCGGCGACAGCGAATCGTAGGCCGCCACCATGTCGCAATAGAGCGTGTCGCCGCCCCTCACCGGCGTTTCGAGGGCGTACAGCAGCGTCGCCATCGGCGGCGCCTTCGTGTAAGTCGTGTCCGAATGCCAGCCGCCGCCGAAGTTTCGCTTCTCGCTCGGCTCCTTGATCACGTCGAACAGGAACGGAAAGCCGTCGAGCCCTTTCACGAACGGATAGTGGTTGGGCTCACCGAACCGCGCGCCGACATCCATCATGTCCTGCGGCCCGAGATCCTGGCCGCGGATCGCGATCACTTTGTGATCGAGGAAGGCCTGGTGGACGATCGCCCACGCCTGGTTGTCCATGGTGCGCAGGTCGACGCCGCGCACCTCTGCGCCAAGCGAGCCAGCGATCGGGGTGACAGTGATGGCGCTCATCCAGAACTCCCTCAAGGGCCGAGTCGATAGAATCGCGACGCGGTACCGTGGAACAGATCGGCCTTCTCGGACGCACTCGCGCCCAGCGCCAGCCGCTTGCATGCGTTCCAGTACACGCCGTAGCTATAGGAGCCCTTGTCGACCGGGAAGTTGCTTTCGAACATCGCGCGATTCGGGCCGAAGGCCGTGATGCAGGTCTCGATGTAGGGCCGCCACAAGGTTGCGAGCTGCTCGGAGCTTGGCGGCAGCTTACCCTCGTGCACGTCGAACCCGAACATCTTCATGCCGAGGCCGCCCAGCTTCACATGTACGTTGGGACATGCCGCAAGCTCACGGATGCACTTGCTCCAGTCGGCGAAGACTTCGTCGCGTTTGCCCTTGTAGCGGCCAAGGCCGATCGCGCCGCCGACATGATTGAGGCAGATCGGCGTCTGCGGGAAGGCGCGCGCCAGATCGACGAGATCGCCGAGCTGCGGATGGTAGATCCAGGCGTCGAAGCTGAGGCCGAGGGGCGCCAGTTGCGCGAAGCCTTCACGCACGCGCTTGTCGAGCAGCAGGCCCATCGGCCGAACGGCGGTAGCCCCCCAGGCGGCTTGGTCGCGATCCATGGAGGCGATGTAGCGGATGCCGCGGAATCGGCCGCCGCCCGCCACGATCATGGCCTCCAGCACCTTTTTCACCGGCGCGCCGAGCGAGAGGTCGGCGTGGCCGACGATGCCGGCGCAGACGCGCGGTTTGCCATAGCCGCCGCTGGCGCTCATCGCCGCGACGCCGTTGGCGAACTCGATCTCGCCGATCGGCCGCATCTCGACCGGACCGTCGGCGCGATACATCGACAACCACTCGAGATATACGGTGGCGGCGACATTGTGTCCGCCACCAGTGATATCGGCTAGCAGGTCCGGCAGCAGGTACGTCCCGCTCTCCGGCCGATCGATAAGGTGATGGTGCGGATCGACGATCAGCAGATCGGGCTCAAGCGCCTCCTCGCGGCGGCTGGCGAGCCAGTCCGGCCGCACCACCAGATGGGCACTGATCTGCGAGTCCTTCGGCTGCATGGCCGCCATTAAAGACCCTACGCGCCCGCCACGGCAATCGTCTGGCTGGTCATCCATCGACGTCAGGCGGTGTTAACGGCCTTCTTGCCGTGAAGTCGATTTTCATGATGCGATTTCTCCCGGTCAGATCGGTTCGCCGCAGTTTGCAGACGGCGGCGTATCGGTGTCCACTTCGGCGCGGAGGAGCACCCCCTATGGCTGAAGGTCTATCGCGCTGGGAGTCTTCAGCGCCGATCCGCTATCCCGATCCCGACGTGGTCATGCTCGATAAGCGCTTCCGGCACTTGGTGGTGCCGATGGCCGCGATCGAACGCATCGCCACCGGCTTTCGATTCACGGAGGGCCCGGCGTACCACGGCGACAGCCGCTACCTGCTGTTCTCCGACATCCCCAACGATGCGCTGGTGCGCTGGGATGAGATCACCGGTGCAGTCGCCACTTTGCGCAACCCCGCAGGCTATCCCGACGGCAATACTCGCGACCGCCAGGGCCGACTGATCACCTGCGAGCTCGGCAGCCGGACGCTGACCCGCACCGAGCACGACGGCACAGTCACGGTGCTGGCCGAGAGCTTCGAGGGAACGCGGCTCACCGGACCGAACGACGTCATCGTAAAGTCCGACGGTACGATCTGGTTCAGCGACAATGGCGCGGGCATCCGCGGCAACTATCTTGGCGATAAGGCACCGAAGGAGATGCCTTATCGCGTTTACAAACTCGACCCCGCGACCGGCAAGCTCACCATCGCGGTCGGCGACATGGAGCGGCCGAACGGGCTCGCCTTCTCGCCCGACGAATCGAAGCTCTATGTCGTCGACACGCCGGACGGCATTCGCACCACGCGCGTCTACGACGTGGCCGACGGCAAGGCGGTCAACGGCAAGTTGTTCTTCGACGCCTCGCCGGGCTTCGCCGACGGCATACGCGTCGACACCGAGGGCAACGTATGGGCAGGCTTCTCGGGCGGCGAAGGCCAGGATGGCGTCGCGGTGTTCGCGCCTGACAGCACCCTGATCGGCCGCATCCTCCTGCCCGAACGCTGCGCCAACCTCTGCTTCGGCGGCAGGAAGCGCAACCGCCTGTTCATGACCGCCAGCCAGTCCGTCTATGCGCTGTATGTCGAGGCGCAGGGTGTGGCCGGCGGCTAGCTCTAACCAGGAGTAACGAATGCCCGCGTCCTACGAGGCCCATCGCAAGCAACTCGAGCTGATCCTGCAGGCGTGGGGCATGCCGGCGCCCGCCGCCGCCAGCACCGCCGAGATCATGAGCTGGGCCGACCTGCACGGCATTGACACGCACGGCATTTCGATGGTGCCGCCGTATGACGAACGCCGGCGCAACAACAAACTCGACATGCGTGCAGCGCCGAAGGTCGTGAAGGAGACGCCGGTCTCCGTCCTGATCGACGGCGGTGGCGGCCTCGGCCATCCCAACGCGCGACACGGCATGGAGATCGCTATCGAGAAAGCGAAGAAGACCGGTATCGGCGTCGCCGCGGTGCGCAGCTCCGGTCACTTCGGCGCTTGCGGCTTCTATGCGCTGATGGCGGTCGAGTCGGACCTGATCGGCATTGTCACGACGTCGGCGAGCGGCATCCAGGTTGCGCCGACCAACGGCGCGCAGGCGCGGCTCGGCACCGATCCGATCGCCTTCGCGGCACCCGGCAAACCGGGCCAGCCCTTCCTGCTCGACATGGCGACCACGACCGTGGCCGCCGGCAAGATCCGCAACAAGGCGAACGAGAACCTGCCGGCGCCGACCGGCTGGCTGGTCACCAGGGACGGCCAGCCCAGCAACGATCCAAAGGAGGTCAGCAAGGGCGGCTTCATGACGCCGCTCGGCGGCACGCCCGAAGGCAGCAGCCATAAAGGATACGGGCTCGGCGCCATGGTCAACATCCTGAGCTCGGCTTTGTCGGGCGGCCTGATGGTGACCGACCCGACGCGCAACGCGAAGCCCGGTCCAATCGACATCGGCCACTTCTTCCTGGCACTTGATCCCGGCATGTTCCGCGACATCGCCGACTTCAAGGACGACGTCGCCACCTTCTGCGACGCGCTTCGCGCCACCACGCCTGCCGATCCCGTAAAACCGGTTCTTGTTGCGGGCGACCCCGAGCGCCGCATCGCGGACGAGCGGATGAAGACAGGCATCCCCGTCGGACCCAACCTGCTCGCAAAGGTACGCGAGATCGCAATCGCGTCCGGCGCGCCCTGGATCATCGGCAACTAGGCGTCGTTGCCGATGGTCTCGGCTACCATCCTGTCGTCGTTGTAAAAGCGTCGACGGCCCATCGACGAAAACTATCATCGCCTTTTTTGTAACTACCAGAGTAAGTTCGACCTGATGCCTTCTCATCCCTTGGCTCCGCCTTGGCGCATCGGCGTCGATGTCGGTGGCACCTTCACCGATATGGTCCTGCGCGACAGCGCAGGCACTGTTCACATCTTCAAGGCCCCGTCGGTACCGGCCGATCCCAGCCAGGGCGTGCTCGACGTCCTGCGGCTCGCAGCTCAGCAGTTCGACCTGCCTCTCCCGGCCCTGTTGCGCGATTGCGCGCTGTTCGTGCACGGCTCGACGGTCGCCACCAACACGATCCTGGAAAAGAAGGGCGCCAAGGTCGGCATGCTCACGACCGAAGGCTTTCGCGACAGCCTGGAGATTCGCCGCGGCATTCGCGAGAACCAATGGGACCATCGTGCCCCCTTTCCTGAAGTTCTGGTGCCACGCTACCTGCGTCAGCCGGTGCGCGGCCGCATGGACGCCGATGGCAAGGAACTGACGCCGCTTTCCCTCGAGGATGTCGATGCTGCCGTCCGGCAGTTCTCGGACGAAGGCGTGGAATCGGTCGCCGTCTGCCTGTTCAACAGCTTCCTCAATGGCGCTCACGAACAGGGCGTCGGTGCCCGTCTTGCCACGACGTCGCTTGGCAAGTGGGTATCGCTGTCGAGCGAGGTCATGCCGACCATGGGCGAGTATGAGCGCGGCTCGACGGCCGTCGTGAACGCCTATGTGGCTCCGAAAGTGACGGGTTATCTGCGGGCGCTCGACGAGCAGCTCCGCCAATTCGGCCTGCCCCGTTCCCTCCTGCTGCTGCAGAGCAATGGCGGCGCCGTTGCGGTCGATCAGATCGCTGCTCGGCCGGTGATGCTGATCCTGTCGGGCCCCGCCGCGGGTGTCGGCGCGCTCAAAGGCTGCGCCGATCCCGGCGAGGCCGCGAACCTGATCTCGATGGAGATCGGCGGCACCAGTTGCGACGTCATGGTGATGGCCAAGGGCGAGGTGCCCGTGACCGACGCGTTGGTGATCGATGGCTATCACCTCACGACGCCATCGGTCGAAATCCATACGGTCGGCGCCGGCGGAGGGACGATCGCCTGGGTCGACGCCGCGGGATTGTTGCATGTCGGCCCACAGGGCGCGGGCGCGCGACCAGGTCCCGCGGCCTATGGTTTCGGCGGTGAGAATCCCACCGTAACGGACGCGCAACTCGTGCTGGGCCGTTTGCGGCCGGGCCCCTTGGCGGGCGGCGTGACACTCGACGCCCGCCTCGCCCGCAAGGCCATCGAGAGCAAGCTCGCCAGGCCGCTCGGCCTTTCGGTCGAGGAGGCCGCAGCGGGCGTCATCCGTCTGCTCGAGCAGAACCTGTTGCATGCCGTCGAACGCCTCAGCATCGAGCGCGGCCACAATCCCGCAACCTTCACCTTGGTGGCGGCAGGCGGCGCCGGACCGATGCACGGCTGCATGGTTGCAAGCGCGCTTGGCTGCCGACGCGCTCTGCTGCCGCGTGCCGCCGGCGCCTTTTGCGCCCTGGGCATGCTGCAGTCCGACATCCGGCAGGACTATCTGAAGGTGTTCCTTGCCGACCTCGATAAAGTCGAGAGGGTGGCGCTCGAACAGGCCTTTGCCGAACTCGAGGCCCGCGCCGGCGAGTTCGCGCTCCGCGAGCGGGAGATGGATCTGCGTTACGAAGGCCAACAGTGGCCCGTGCGGGTGCCGTTCAAGGCCACCGATACCGCCGCTGCGCGCCGCACCTTCGAGGCCGAGCATCAGCGGCTGTTTGGCCATATCCAGCCGGGCGGCCGCATCGACATCACGGCGCTGCGTGTGGTCGGCCGCGATCCGCTCGACTGGACGCCACCGAGCGCACGCTCCAGCCGCGCCGACACGCCCAAGCCGCGCGAGACGCGCAAGGTCTGGCTCGATCCTGTCCATGGCTGGCATGACGTGCCGGTCTATGTTGGCGCCGATCTGACGCCCGGCTGCACCCTCGACGGGCCGTTGTTGGTCGAGGAAAGCACGACGACGGCCTTCATCGGTCCGCGCGATCGACTAGAGATCGACTCCCGTGATGACTTCCTCGTGCATATCGGAGCCCGCTCATGACCGCAGACGCGCTCGATCCCGTAACGCTCGCCCTAGTGCAGAACCGGCTCGACCACATCTCGCTGCAAATGGGTTGGGTGATGACCCGCACGGCACGCTCACCGATCTTCAGCCAGAGCCACGACTTCTCCTGTTTCATCGCCGACGCGCGCGGCACGCTGATCAGCCAGGCCGACGGCATCCCGATCCATACCGGCGGCGGCGGTTTCGCCGTACGCGCCATCCTGCGGGACTTCAAGGACGCGATCGCGCCAGAGGATGTGTTCCTGCTCAACGATCCCTATACCGCCGGCGGTAATCACCTGCCGGACTGGGTGATCGCACGTCCTGTCTTCGTCGCAGGCCGGCTGGTCGCCTTCGCCTGCAACCGCGCTCATCAAGCCGATATCGGCGGCGGCGCGGCCGGCACCTACAATTCGGCGGCCACGGAAATCTTCCACGAAGGCATCCGCCTGCCCGTGCTGAAGCTGATCGAAGGCGGCAAGACGCGGGCCGACCTCTGGCGCCTGCTGCTCCTGAACACGCGCCTGCCCGAAGCACTCGAAGGCGACCTGCATGCCATGATCGGCTCGACCCGCATTGGCGCGGAACGGCTGACGTTGCTGGTCGAGGAGTTGGGTGTCGAGCGCGCCGGAGACTTCTTCGAAGGCGTGCTCGCCCATGCCGACCGTCGTTTCCAGGGCTGCATCGACCGCCTCGCCGAAGGCGTCTGGCGCGCCGAGGAGTCGGTCGACAACGATTGCTTCGGGCCGATCGACGGCCGCATCGTCGTCACGTTGACGGTCAAGGATCGCCGGCTAGTCGTGGATTTCGCCGGCACCTCGCCGCAAGTACAGGGTTTCAAGAACAGCTCGGTCGCCAACTCGACCTCGGCCGTGTTCATGTCGCTCGCTTCCTTCTTCGAACCCGACTTGCCCAAGAATGAAGGGGCTTTCCGCAGCGTCGAGATCCGTCTGCCCGAGGGCACGCTGGTCAACGCCCGCGCGCCGGCGCCGATGACCATGAACACGGTGTTCGTCGCGCACGAGATCGTGCACGTGATGTGGAAGGCACTCGGACAGGCCCTGCCCGAGCTCGCCTCGGCCGGCTGGTCCAAGGCGGTACACTCGGTAACGGCCGGCTTGAGGCCGGATGGCGGGCGCTACGTCATGTATCAATGGGCAGGCGCGCCGGCGGGCGGTGGCGTCGAGGGTCGGGACGGGTTCCACCTGATCGGACATCTGATCACGCTGGGCGGCCTGACGCTGCCCAACCTCGAGACCTACGAGCAGCTCTATCCCGCGCGCTTCAAGCGGCAGGAACTCCGGTGCGATACGGCCGGCCCTGGCCGCTTCCGCGGCGGCGCGGGTTGCGACTACGAGGTCGAGATGTTCACACCGGCCGACTACGCCTTTCGCGGCGAGGGCGTCGGCGCACCGTCGAGCTTCGGCTCGGCCGGCGGGCGCGCCGGGTCGGGCGGCGAGGTGATCCTGACCCTCGCCGATGGCAAAAAGATCCAGGCCCCCAAGTACGGTGTCGTACGCCACGGTCCCGCCACTTATCACGCCTTGTCGCCAGGCGGCGGCGGCTACGGCGATCCCAAGACGCGAGACCCCGCCCGTGTGCTGCGCGACGTGCGCGACGGCATCATAAGCACGTCAGCGGCAGAGCGTGACTATGGCGTCGCGATCGCCGTCAACGGGCGCAATATTGATGCGGAGAAGACCGCGAAGCTGCGCGCCTCAAACACCTAGATCCCGCGCCTACCACGAGATTGGAAGACCGGAACTGCGCGACAGGTCGATTTGCGACAAACCCGCGCGTTCCTGCAATCACCGCCATGTGACGCATTCTGCGGATGGCCAGCGTCCCCCACCTCGGGTATGGTTCGCGCAATTAATACGTCGATAGGGAGGCAGCTATGATTAGCGTATCCCGTGGTTCGCGTAGACAGTTCCTTAAGCGTACAGCGTTAGGTGCCGCAGGCACCCTGGTGGCACCATCGATCGTGAGGGCCGCGCCAAGAGCCCTGACGATGATGCACGAGAGTTCGTTCATCCCGCCGTTCGATGCGTTTTTCAAGAACAAGCTGGCCGCCGCCTACGAGAAGGCGACAGGCGTCAAGGTCAACTACGACATCGTCTCCGTCGGCGGCCTGCTGACCCGCGTCACCACTGCGGCCGAGAACGGCACCGGGCCCGACATGAGCACGGTCGGCTTCAACTGGGCCTACCTGTTCGACGAGAAGCTCATCGACGTGAGCGACATCGCCGAGGAGATCGGCAAGGACTCGGGCGGCTGGTACGACAACGCCAAGGAAGCCGTCGTCGTGAACGGCAAGTGGAAGGCGATCCCCTACGCCAATATCGGCCAGCTGATGAACTGGCGCACCGACTGGTTCAAGGAAGCGGGCTATGAGAAGTTCCCCGACACTTGGGACGAGCTGCTCGAGGCCGGCATCAAGCTCAAGAAGAACGGCCATCCGTTCGGCTTCGAGCTCGGCCATGGCTTCGGCGACAACCATGGCTGGCTCTATCCGCTGCTGTGGTCGTACGGCGGCCGCGAGGTCGAGGCCGACGGCAAGACGATCGTGCTCGATTCTGACGAAACGGCGCGCGCGGTCGACTACTGCCGCCGGCTCTACAAGGAGACGATGCTCGAGGACTGCCTGGCCTGGACCGACGTCAGCAACAACAAGGCGTTCCTGTCGGACCAGATCTCCTGCACCAACAACGCCGAGTCGATCCTGTGGGCGGCCAAGAAGGACTTCCCTGAGATGGCCAAGGTGATCGACCAGTCGCAGAACCCGAAGGGACCGAAGGGCCGCTTCCACATGCTCAACCCGCAGGCCCATGCGATCTTCGCGCACACGCCCGACAAGCAGGTGGCGAAGGATTTCCTGCGCTGGCTGATGAAGCCCGAGCAGCTCGGCCCGTGGTATGACATCGCCGTCACCTACTACCAGCCGTTCCTGCACAAATACGACGACGCGGCGATGTGGAAGGTTGAGCCGCGCAACATCCCGTTCCGCGACGCGACGGCGAGCGCGCATCTGCCGGGCTGGCCGGCACCGCTCAGCCGCGCGCAGTCGGAGACCATCGCGAAGTACGTCGTGATCGACATGTTCGCCAAGGCGTGCACGGGCAAGTCGACCAAGGACGTGATCGCCGAAGCCAAAGCGCAGCTGCAGCAGATCTACAAGACGGCGTAGGGCAAATGACCGCGCCTTCGCTCGCGCAGGCGCTCTCGCACCGGCGGCCGGCGTTCTCGCTTGGCCGCTGGTTCGAGCAGCCCAACGTCTTCAGCTGGCTGATGGTGACGCCGCCGGTGCTGTTCCTGGCGGCGCTGGTCGGCTATCCGTTCTTCTACGGCATCTGGCTCAGCCTGATGGACCGGCCGGTCGCGAGCGAAGGCACGTTCATCGGCTTCGCGAACTACGTGCAGGCCTGGCACGACCCGGTGTTCTGGCAGGTCGTGCTCAACACCTTCGTCTACACCGCAGTGGCGACGCTGCTGAAGATGTTCGGCGGCCTCGGCCTCGCCCTGGTGATGAACCAGGACTTCCGATTCAAGAACCTCACGCGCGCGCTGCTGCTGCTGCCGTTCATCGTGCCGACCGTGCTGTCGACCATCGCCTGGCAGTGGATCCTCGATCCCGCCTTCAGCATCGTGAACTGGACATTGGTCGCGCTCAACCTGGTCAGCCCACCCGGCCCGAGCTGGCTCGGCAACCCGCACCTCGCGATGGGCGCGCTGATCGTCGTCAACGTGTGGCGCGGCCTGCCGTTCTACGCCATCACGCTGCTGGCCGGCCTGCAGACCATCTCGCCCGAGCTCTACGAGGCGGCGACGATCGACGGCGCCACCACCTGGGACCGCTTCCGCTTCGTCACCCTGCCGCTGATGAAGCCGGTGATCTTCATCGTCACCATGTTCTCGGTCATCTTCACCTTCGCCGACTTCCAGCTGATCTACGTGCTGACCCACGGCGGACCGGCCAATGCCACCCAGGTCTTCGCCACCTACGCCTTCGACATCGCGATGACCGGCGGCCAGTTCGGCCAGGGTGCCGCGATCGCGCTTACCATGGTGCCGCCGCTGGCTCTGCTGATCCTGGCGATGGCGCTCTACCTGAGGCCGGACAAGACGACATGACGGTCGGCGATCGCACTTCCCTCGGGCGGCTGCTCAAGCTGTGGCTGCCGCTGGGCGTGTCGCTGCTCTTCACGCTGTTCCCGTTCTACTGGATGGCGATCACCTCGCTGAAGCCGAACCAGGAGCTCTACAGCCGCAAGGTCATGCCGCTGATCGTCCATCATCCGACCTTGAAGCACTACGCCGACCTGTTCACCGAGACCAACTTCCTCGAATGGACCTGGAACACCTTCGTCGTCGCGGTGGTGTCGACGGCGATCTCGCTGATCTTTGGCGCGATGCTGGCCTACCCGCTGGCCCGCATCCGCTTCGCCGGCGCCGCCCTGGTCTCCTTCGCGATCGCCGCGACCTACCTGGTACCGCAGCCGCTGCTGTTCGTGCCGCTCGCCGACATCATCAACAGCCTCGGGCTGGGCGACACGCTGACCTCGGTCATCCTGACCTACCCCACCCTGCTGATCCCGTTCTGTGCCTGGCTGCTGCTCGGCTACTTCCGTACCGTGCCGGGCGAGCTCGAGGATGCCGCGCGGATCGACGGCGCGAGCCGGCTGCAGACGCTGGTGAAGATCGTGCTGCCCCTGTGCGGCCCGGGCTTCATCTCGGCCGGCATCTTCGCCTTCACCCTGGCGCAGAACGAGTTCCTCTATGCGCTGATCTTCCTCACCAAGACCGAGGTCCGCACCGTGCCGGTCGGGGCGATCTCCGAGCTGGTGCGCGGCGACGTCTTCTATTGGGGGCAGTTGATGGCGGCCGCCCTGCTCGGCTCCGTTCCAGTGGCAATTATTTACTCGTTCTTCGTCGAGCACTACGTTGCAGGATTGACCGCAGGATCGGTGAAGGGATAGGCAGCACCGCCCTGGTCGGTGCATGTCGGTTGAAGCCTGTCGGGAGTGTCATCCGCGGCCAGCCACGACTTTGTTTCAACTCTCTCACAAGCGTCCGACGTCCGATGCGCTACGGATAGGGTGGCTTCCCAATCCGACCAGGATGCCAGCGTGCATGGACCACCTTGTAGACTTCATCAAACGACGCAGCGAGCAGATCGCGGAGGAAAGGACGGCGCACTTTCACGCCGCGCTCTCCAAGGCCGTGGCGAAAGCTCACGTTCGGCGGATGGACCGCGACACCCGGTTCCGTCTCGCTCTGGAAGTCGTCCACGCCGCCCTCGGCCCGGGTTGGTCAATCTTTCGAGACACCGGGCCTCAGACCCGACGACAGGACCTAAGAACACATCTACCTGGTCGAAAGGTCGACTGATAACGCCTCCGGCAGGCGGTCGAGGTGATAGACGCGCGAGGCGGTTCCACTGAACAGCGCCGTCTTCTCGGTAGCACCCGCACCTGAAGCGAGGCGCTTCAGCGCGTTCCACAGTACGCGATAGCTGCACATGCCCTTATCGACCGGGAAGTTGCTCTCGAACATGCACCGGTCCGCGCCGAACGCCTCGATGCAGGTCTCGACGTCACGCTGGGATTGTTCCTGATATCCGGCCTTCATCCGAAGATAGTCCCCCAAGGTTAGGGGTTTGCCTGTCTGGCCGCTCAGACTCCCTGCACCCTTTTACTTTTCGCGCTGCGGCTTCAGGCGGTCGATTGAGGCATCACAGCCATCCCTTTGGTGCTCCAATACGGGTCGAGAAGTCCTTGTCATTGCCGTTAGGGAGCGAGTCACATGATCAAGAGATTTCACGTTCTGTACGTCGGTCAGATCGACCTCGACAATGTCGGTCTCCATGGGACTCCGGCCAACGACCGCCGTTACTCCAACCACCGCCTAAGTGAGGTTTTCACCACCGCGCGCGACGTTGCGCGCATCATGGATGACCTTGGCTACCATGCGCTCTGGACGGCGGAGCATCACTTCCAGCGAGAGGGCTACGAATGCTTGCCCAATCTGGTGCAGCTCGGCCTGTGGCTCGCGACACAGACCAAGCGCCTGAAGTTCGGATGCGCCTTCAATATTCTGCCGATGTGGCATCCTATTCGCCTGGCCGAAGACTACGCCATGGCCGACATCGTCACCGACGGCCGCCTGATCATGGGCGTCGGCCGCGGCTACCACAGTCGCGAAGTGGAAACTTTCGGGGCGCCGCTGCTCGATGCCGAGGCCAACCGCGAGTACTTCGAGGAGCAGCTTCAGATCCTGCTAAAGTGCTTCAATGAGGAGTCTTTCCACTTCAAGGGCAAATACTTCGAGTGTCCGCCTCCCGTCGACTACCGCGGCTATCGGCTGAAGGAAATCACGATGGTGCCGCGACCCAAGCACCTGCCCGTCGATATTTGGATGCCCATCGCTAGCGGCCGGACCATCGACATGGTGGCGCGGTACGGCCTCAAGGCCATGGTGGACCTGAATGGCGAGAAGATTCTTGATGACGTTGTGCGCGCGTATCACGCTGCTTGCGCTCGCCACGGCCGGCAAAAGCAGCTTGGCGAGGACATGATCTGGGGCGCCGGCCTTTATCTCGCGGACAGCCAAGAGGAGGCAGTCAGGCGTGTCGAGCCGGCCCATGACGAACGCTACAAGTGGTTCGCGCCGTTCGGATTCGTGCGGTATGCGGACGAGCAGGGCCGGACATGGGGCACCCCGGGGGCGCCGGCCACAATCCCGTCTATCCGCGATGGCGTGAAACAAAAGGCATGGCTCTGCGGCAGGCCGACCGACGTCATCGAAGGAATCCGGTCGATCGAGGCCAAATATCCCGGGCTGGAGGATTTCATGATCCACTGGGCCGAAGGGTTGTCCGCGGCAGAGTTCAAGGATCAGCTGCGCCGGTTCGCGCAAGACGTCATGCCGGCGTTCAGGGAGGCGAAGATTGCCGCCGAATAGCGCAAGTTGGCTTGTCGTTGCCTAACTGACCGACAGGTCAATCGACAGCGCCTCGGGAAGGCGGTCGAGGCGATAGACGCGCGAGGCGGTTCCACTGAACAGCGCCGTCTTCTCGGTAGCACCCGCACCTGAAGCGAGGCGCTTCAGCGCATTCCACAGTACGCGATAGCTGCACATGCCCTTATCGACCGGGAAGTTGCTCTCGAACATGCACCGGTCCGCGCCGAACGCCTCGATGCAGGTCTCGATATAGGGCTGCCACGTCTTCGCGAGCTCCACCGAGCTAGGCGGTTTCGGATGGCGATGGAGGTCGAAGCCGCCGACGTACATGGTGAGACCGCCAAGCTTCACCATCACGTTGGGCAACGCCGCCAGGTCGAGCATCCGCTGTTTCCATTCGGGAAAGACCTCGGCCTGTCGGCCGACGAACGGCCCGATGCCGAGCGGCCCGCCGACGTGGTCGACGACGACCGCGAGCTCGGGCACCGCGCGCGCCAAGGCGACCACATGCGGGAGCTGGGTGTGATAGCACCACACGTCGAGCGGCAGGCCGTGCCGCGCCAGGCGGCGCGCACCGTCGTGGAAGGCGGGGTGCTCCAAGGGCCCCGGCGGCGGCAAGACCAGGTTAGTCGTTACCTCCGGTGAGGGATGCCAGGCCGTGCGGTTGCGGATGCCGCAGAAGCGCGCACCGGCGATCGCGCGATGCGCCTCGAGCAACGTGTCGACCTTGTCGCCCAGCGTCAGGTCGACCATGCCGATGATGCCGGCGCAGGCACGGGTCGGGCCATGGCGGCCACTGGCGCTCGTCGCCGCAATGCCAGTAACAAACTCTGTCTCGCCCAGCGACCGCTCCTCCGCCGGCCCAGCTGCGCGATACATCTCACCACACTGCACGAAGACCGTGGCGCGGATGTCGTGACCACTGCCGGTGTCGGCCAGAAGCTCGGGCAGCAGGTACGAGCTGTGCGCCCGCTGCCAGAGGTGATGATGCGGATCGACGATCGGCAGGCCGGGCTCGAGGACCGGCTCCTCGGTCAAACGCAGCCAGTCCTCGCGCACGATGATCTGGCGATCGGGGCCCAGGAGCGGGTCGACGTCGGTCATGGTCTTGCTCGATGTGCCCTTACTCGATGTGGATATCGGCGGCCTTCACCATCTCGGTGAAGAAAGCGATCTGCGTCTCGCGGAACTGGGTGAACTCCGCCACCGTGTTGGGTCGCGTCATCGCCCCCAGCTCGGCAAGTCGCGCGGTGATCGCGGGCGAACGGAAGACGGCATTCATCTCCTCGTTCAGCCGCCCGATCAGAGCGGCATCGGTGCCGGCCGGCGCGAAGACGCCGTTCCACTCCCAGGTCTCGAAGCCGGCAAAGGTTTCGGCGATGCCCGGTACACCCGGCAGCACGTCGACCGGCTGGAGTCCAGTGTGCGCCATGCAGGTCACCTCCTTGGCGGACCGCAGCGGCACCGAGGACGGCACATTGCTGAATTGCAGCGGGATGCGGCCAGCGAAGAGATCGTTTCGCGCCGAGCCCATTTCCTTGTAGGGCACATGATTGATCTTGATTCCGGCTCGCTGGTTCAGGAGCTCGAGCGAGACGTGCTGCACCGTGCCGACGCCGGTCGATGCGCAATCAAGCCCGCCCGGCTTGCTTTTCGCCAGAGTCACCAGGTCGGGAATCGTCTTCGCCTCGAACTGGGCGTTGCGCATCAGCGTGTTGGGTGCCTGCATCGACAGGAATATCGGCAAGAGGTCGCGCTGCGTGTCGTAGGGCAGCTTGCCCGCGAACAGCGAAGGATTCACCGAATGCGCCGTGGCGTCATACAACAACGTGTAGCCGTCGGCCGGCGCGCGGGCGACGATCTGCGCGGCAATGGTGCCGGCGGCACCCGGCTTGTTGTCGACGGCGAAGGTCTGGCCGAGCTTCTCGGAGAGCGCCGAACACAGGATGCGGCAGACGACATCGGCCGTGCCGCCGGGACTGTAGGCATTGACGATGCGTACGGGGTGCGCCGGATAGCTCTCGGCGCGCACGATTGCGGGCGCCGCCAACCCGACCGCCATCCCCAGCATGGTACGACGCCCGAGAGTCCTGGTCCGCGACATAACGCTCCTCCGCTACTGGCGGCTTGTCGGCCGCGATGGAAGTCTGCAGGGACCATCCTGTCGGCGGCAAGCGAACTCGAATCCGTCGACTGCACGCCGAAACAGACTTAGGTGAAGGCGGCGAACATCTCGTCGATCGCTTTCATCTGGTTGCCGGCCGCCGAGGACGGCACCAGGATTGGCGTGTGCACGCCCGCGGCGCGCCAGGCCGCAACGCCCTCGCGCACTTTCGCTGCTGGTCCGAACAGCGTGTTGTCGGCGAGCCACCTGTCGGAAAGATATTTCGGCACGTCATCGCGGCGCCCTTCGGCAATCGCCTTCTCGATCGCACTCATTTCCTCGACGTAGCCGGCCTCCTTCCAATAATTCCGGTAGTTCGGCAGGAAGGCGTAGTTGGTGAGCGTGCGCCGGTTCACCGCCTTCGCGGCTTCGATGTCATCGTCGATGCAGGTCGGGATCATGTCACCGATGAAAAAATCCGGACTATTCCGCTTGGCCGCGGGTAGCGCCTTGAGCGACTCGCCCATATGCGACAGCGAAGCGTTGGCGAACACCACGCCTTCGGCCAGCTCTCCCGCCAGCGCCACCATGCGCTTGCGCAGCGCCGCGACGATGATCGGCGGCAGCGGACCGAACGCCGTCTCGGCGCGGAACTTCTCGATGAAGGTGCGCGTGTCGGCCAGTGGCTTGCCGGGCGTCACACCCATCCGAATATGCGAAGGCCCATGCGCGATACCGATGCCGAGGCGAAAACGGCCATTCGACACCTCGTGCATCATCGCTGCACTCTGGGCGAAATCAACGATCGTGCGCTGGTAGATCGGCACGATGGCGGTGCCGAACGTGATCGAGGTCGTATTCCACGACAGCGCCTCGCAGGCCGACATGTTGCCGAACGGACTCGACACGTAGATCCCGGCGAAGCCGCGCCGCTCGGCCTCTTGGCACAGTTCGATGGTGCGGCGGCGACGCCCCGGCACGGCGATCAGGCACAAGGCGGGAAGCGGTTCGGACATTGCGACGTTTCCTTCAGCGTTCGTTTGGATGGATGATATCCGGTCCCAGAATGGAGCGCCGAACGATGTCCGCCAACAACGACACTCTCCCGACAGCAAGCCGCGTTTCGGATCCCGGCATCCGCGCCCTCTATCGACTGGAGAACCGCTGGCAGGCCTGGCTGGACGTAGAAGTTGCCCTTGCGCGCGCCCAGGCCGAACTCGGCATCATTCCCACCGGCGCGGCCGAGGCCATCGCCGCGAAAGCGAAGCTTGAGCTGATGGACCGGGCGCGCATCGACGAGGGCTTCAAGCGCACCGGCCACACCCTCGTCCCGCTGGTCTGGGAACTCAGCCGCGTCGTGGGCGAGCCGCACGGCGGCTGGGTTCATTGGGGCGCCACGACGCAGAATATCACCCAGACCGGCGACCTGCTGGTGCTGCGCCAGGCCCACGCGATCTTCCTGCGACAGATCGGTGAAGTGCTGTCGGCCATGGCGGATCTTGCCGAGCGGACCGCGGAGATGCCGATCGCCGGGCGCACCCATGGCCAGCACGCGGTGCCCGCCACCTTTGGCTACAAGGTCGCGGTCTGGATCGATGAGCTGCTGCGCCACGTCGAGCGTTTGCACCAGCTCGCGCCACGGCTTTTCACTGCCATGCTGGGTGGCGCCGCAGGCACCTATGCCTCCCTGGGCAAGCAGGGACCGCCCGTGCAACAGGGAATAGGACGCGTGTTGGGCTTCGGCTCCATGACGGTACCGTCGCGTGCGCTTGGCGACCATCTGGCAGAGAACATCTGCTTGCTGGGCCTGCTCGCCGCGACCTGCGGCAAGATCGGGCGCGAGGTCTACACTTTGATGAAGACCGAGTTCGGCGAGGTCGAGGAACCCGTTCCGCCGGGCACTGTCGGCAGCTCCACCATGCCGCAAAAGCGCAATCCCAAGCTGTGCCAGGACATCATTGCTGCCTCGGCAGAGGTGCGCAGCGTGGTGCCTCTTGCTCTCGAAGCCATGACAACCGAGCACGAAGCCGATCGAACCACCAGCCTGATGATGGACAGCGCCGAACAGCGCGCCTGCATCGCTACAGGCGACATGTTGAACCGGTTGGCCGAAATCATGCGCGGACTGCGTGTCGATCCCAAACGCATGCGCGAGAACCTCAATCTGGGTAACGGCCTGATCATGGCGGAGGCCGTGATGCTCGATCTTGGCGCCGCGATCGGTCGCCAACATGCGCACGACGTCGTGTACGACGCAGCGCAGGCAGCCTTCACGGGGGGCAAGTCGTTTTCCGATCTACTCGCCGCGGATAAGCGCTTGACCCGGCACATGGATGCGAAGTCGATCGAGCGACTGATGGACCCGACCGCCTATACCGGCTTGTGCGCCGATATGGCCCGGGAAAGCGTGGTCCGGGCCCGTGCCGCGGCGACAGAACTCGCCGCGGGAAAGCGGTAACGAAGACTGAGGGCGAAGCGGACGCTTCGCCTACTGCTTGCGTAGCGCCAGCTCGATGTCGTCGAGCGTCCGCCGCAGGCGCAGCAGCAGCTCGTCGACTTCGCCGTCCGTGATGATGAGCGGCGGCGACAGCGCGATCCGGTTGCCGATCACGCGCACGACCAGCCCGTGCTTGCGCGCGCACTGGTCGGTCACACTGGTGATCTTGGCCTCGGCCGGAAACGGCTTGCGGGACTTCTTGTCCGCAACCAGCTCGAGTCCCGCAATCAGCCCGACGCCGTCGGCCTGGCCGACGATGGGATGATCTGCGAGCGCGCGCAAGCCGGCAATCAGGCGCGGGCCGACCGACTGGACGTGGCCCACAATGTCGGTCTCTTCGTAGATCTTGAGCGCCTCGAGCGCCACGGCTGTCGCGACTGGATGGCCGGAATAGGTGTAGCCATGGGCGAAGCTTCCCTGCTTGTCGCCCTGGATCAGCATTGCCTGGTAGATCTTCTCGCTGATCAGGAGCGCAGAGA
>Ga0310811_10002443_pt1 | contig 23276 bp, 12 predicted proteins | sample YCmetagenome_FD_207642 | JGI IMG/M metagenome (GOLD analysis project Ga0310811, IMG submission 207642) | Soil microbial communities from experimental microcosm in Duke University, North Carolina, United States - YC | ecosystem: Engineered > Artificial ecosystem > Soil microcosm > Unclassified ... | reverse complement strand
AGAACCAGAACTGAAGGAAACTGATACGCCAAAGGTCAAATGGCGTATCTGTCAAAACTTCAACGATGTCAATAAAATCTCTCAAGTCGCACCAACACCACAAGGAGATATTGCAGCGAAGCAACAACGCTTAGCAGGGCATAAGTATATTTGTGTATTGGATTTTGCAGCTGGCTTCTACGCGATACCAGTAGAAGAGGACAGTCAACCATATCTATGCTTCTACACAGAAGGGCGAGGATATGAAGCGTATCGTCGAATGCCGATGGGCGTGCAAGGAGCTCCTTCGTGCTTCAGTGACCTTACAGCATTGGCTCTGTCAGATATCCTAGTCAAACTACTCATGGAACTATACGTCGACGATGGCGCAATGGCAGGAAATGTATTCAGTGAATTGTTGGATCGCTTACGCATGTTTTTCACCAGATGCCGAGAACAGAACTTGTCAATATCGCCAACGAAGACACAATTGTTCATGAATGAAGTCATTTTTGGGGGAGCACGAGTGGGACAAGAGGGCATACGGCCAGATCTAACAAAGATTGCCGCAGTCGCTGAGTGGCCAGTTCCGTCAAATTTATTAGAATTGATGCGCTTTCTAGGCTTGACAGGATACTTCAGATCACTAATCAAAGACTATGCTCGTACCGCGATACCACTCACAGACATGTTACGCAACCTGGACGCACCACCAATCAGTGCAAAAGGAGGGAAACGTAAGTATAGACAGTTTTTGAGAGAACGCAAACTCGAAACCTTCTGGGAGCAACGACACACTCGCGCATTCTTAAAGCTCAAGCAAATTCTCTTAACGGAACCGGTACTCAAAGCGCCCATGTTCGACGGAACACCATTTATCGTCATCAGTGATGGCTGCAAAGATGGTTTCGGAGCGGTCCTAGCACAACGTTTTCCATTGCAAGAAACGTCAGGTGAAACGACTACCAGAGTTCACCCAATTGCATTCGCGTCAAAACGGACATCGCCAACAGAGGAACGGTACAAGCCCTACCTGTTGGAATTCGCGGCATTGAAATACGCGTTCGATCAGTTCGGATCAATCATTTGGGGCTTTCCAGTCGAAATCGAGACGGATTGTATTGCATTGAGAGATACACTGTTGAATGATAAGCCATCAATAGTGCATGCCAGATGGCGAGATGGCATTATAGCTTACCAAATTGCAGATGTACGACATCGGTCAGGTGCAAGCAACACGGCAGCGGATGCTCTCAGTCGAAGGACATCAGGACAACCACAGAAGGATGGAGACGGTAGCGCATGGTCTGTGAGCGAAGACTGGGAGGCAGAACGTGGACTGGTGAATGACCTATTCCTCGTACAACAGACTGACACTACTTCAAAGACGTTAGCGACAGAATTATGTGACCGATTCAGAGAAGAACCACTTTTCCGGGAGATCATAGAAGCATTGTTCAACCTCGATGGCGACAAACCAGAACGAGAACGCAGACGAGCGCAACATAGAGCGTTAGGATATATAGTCGAGGACGGACGACTATGGCGTATCGCAGACGGCAAGTCTACTCGAGCACGAGCGCGAATGGAGTGCGTCACGCAGAAGGAAGCGGTAGAGTTAGCAAGGGAGGAGCACGCTAACAATGGGCATTGGGGAAGAGATCTTACCAAGCTGCAGCTTATGGATCGAATCGCCAGCCCATCACTAGACCGATCCATTATGACGGCAATCCTCGACTGTTCACAATGCAAAAACTTCGGATCAACACAGCTACACGCCCTGATGTACCCCATCACAAGACGACATCCATTTGAGCTGCTGGTCGCGGACTACCTCTCGTTACCTAAGAGTAAAGGAGGATATCATAATGTCTTGCTTATCCTCGATACATATTCCCAATATGTTTGGGGATTCAAGCTAAGGACGTACGGCAATGCAAAGACCACGATTGCAGGGCTAGACGCAATCGCGCACAGTTTCAGGGCACCGGAAACGTTCATGACAGATGGAGGGTCGCATTTCGACAACGGGGATGTACGCGCGTGGTGCTCAGCACATAATGCAAAACACCATGTCGTAGCGGCCTATTCACCATGGATCAATGGGCTAGTGGAGAACGCCAATGGGAAGTTGTTAGGACGATTGAGGAGATTGTGTAGTCCAGGATTAGGAGAGGATGAGAACGAGAACGCGAAGGCAGAGGACATGACATGGAAGTGGCCAGACCACTTCGATACGGCAATCCAACAACTCAACGAACGCATCATCCCAGCATTCAAATTTTCACCGAAAGAACTCCTTCTAGGACTAGTGGTCAACACCATTCCTACAGAAATCGCAGATGCAAGCACCGAACCAACTATATCGGAAGTGAACGTTCATATGGCGTACGTGGACCAACAGCGCTTGGACGGCGCGAACCATGCAACAGCGCACGCGGTGAAACGGAAGAGTATTTTCGATAAGAAAGTTCTGCAATCACGCGCAGGAGAAGTCATATTCAAACCAGGACAGCTGGTCCAAGTCTATGCAAATGCTACAGACACGACAATGGCAAGCTCGAGGAAACTCGTACCAAAGTGGTCAGCACCCAGGCGAGTAGTCTCTCGGATCAGCAACTCCTATACTCTCACTTCCTTAGAAGGCTTTCCCATCAACGGCCTATTCCATGCACGAAGACTTCGAAGGTTCATTCCACGAGATGGTACCACGTTAGCAGCGCTACAAGAAGCACTACAGGATGAAGGCGCAGACGAAGATGATGAGTCCTTGGAGACGCAGTTGGAGATGGGAACAATATCGGAGGGTGATCTAGAGTCAGAAGAGGATGATATGGAGGACGACGATGAACTGGAGACAGACACAAGTCCAGCTTAGATTAGAACGCGACCCCGGAGGGACGCATTGGGAGAGGGGGCAAATGTAGTAGGGAGCTTCGGGCGAAGGCCGGGGAGACAAGGATAGGAGGAGGTCGAGGTCAGGAGGGATGGCAGAGTAGAGCAGATGACGCAGTTAGAGGAGACAAAGACTCGACCGGCAGATTCCGGGGTCTTGAGACTTGGGGTCTAGGAGCACATACAGCACACACTTGTACGATACTACGCACGACGACGAGGACGCTGTCTTCATCCTTTCTCGAGCGCAAGGCTGGCTTGGACAGCAGAACTTCTGAGACCGAGTAAATGGTTGAATTTTGCAATAAATGTGATGAAAGTATAGACACATCAGACCATAAGCATGTAAGGAATGATTGGATAGACACAGTTCGTAATGAATGGTTTATAGAGTAAAAAAGCGAATCGCGTATTCAATGAGATAAGAAACACATACTGTTAAAAATAATTCCCCCGTGTCTCGCCTGGGATGCCGGCTTGTATTGTTGCTCACCGAGGACGATACGAAAGTGGAAATCCAGTACAAGGAATGAAAGATCGGAGCGACGCAGGAGTCCAAAAATGGTCAAGCACCGCCGGCCGTTCAGCAGCACAGGTCGTCATGGAGTCTCATTGCAGAATATGAGAGCTGCGCCTTCATCTATGGAAGTAAATTGTTAAAACCTCAAATCACATATATGATAGATGCGAATACTCACATATTCTGCGAGATCAGCAAGCTTGTCTACTTTACTGTGAATGCTGATGAGAGATTTGAGCCGGGAGTGGCTGCAGTCGTCATTGTCAAGTAGTGATGACCGCCGAGCTAAAACATTGACTAAGGTGAATTTTCCGTACCGTATACTGCCACCTGCGATGGTGCTTGCCAGCTGACAAAACACCTGAGCGCTACGCATGAAAAATCGCTCAACTTTTTACTCAAACGCAGAACTCACCATTAGTGTACGAGTTGCTATAATGGCACGAAGCAGTGCCCTGCCAGTGGACATGTCGTGTTGCAGGTCGCATTGAAGACTTGAAGCATGACAGATTCGCTGACTAGAATGCCTAGTTCGAGCCCTGGAGTCAGTTGCGCACATCCACTATTATGCAATTAGCAAGTAGATGACCGTGCAAAGATTAAAACGTATGTACCTCGCGAGACAGCTTAGTAAAACATAGACAATGCAGATGAGACATCGTACACCTTGCAGGCTACGTGGCGGTTTGATTGTCAGCGCAACCATATTCTCGGCACCAATATGCTGATCCCGGTGGCTTCATGCAGCATTATAGCATAACTTTCTTTGGTGGAACTCGAGATTTTATTTTGATCGAGTAGGCCCGCAGCTGAAGGATGGTTGATTGATTCTGCCGCTGGAACCAGACTCGGATATTCAGCGAACCGCTCGAAAAAGCGAAGCCCAGTCCTTAGCATCCGCTGCAGTCACTCGTTTCCTAGAATAAGGGTCTGTTAGCTAGGGTAAGAGGGACGCCAGGAGGCGGGGATGGCAACGGTTTCGAACCTGCAGAAGTTGCCATCAGGAGGCTACCGCTACCTTAAACACGTCGACTATCTCGTTCTGTTAAGAATAATATTGCTGAGCAATGAGCATACATACTGAGTAGGGGTAAAAGCTCTGAGGCATGACTGCAACCGCCTTTGGTGACCGGCCAGCTGTTCATGGTAACTATGACCCACCAGGAGGGTAGTTGGGGGATAGGAAGCTTCAGATCCATCCTAAAATCCGGTAGCCTTTAGCACGGCCCTTGACAGTTAGTAATTGAATCAAGGAACCTTAATCGGCCGTTTCCGAACCGATCGGGCGTCTCCGTGCAGAGATGATGCTGGAGGCAGAGTGGTCACTTCTTTGAGTCGTAGAGTCAGGGAATGATTAATATAGTTGGCGTGTGCACATGCCATCTCCTACTCTTCATCATCTACATGCTCTTCCCCTGCGTGCACTCCACTATCCAAAGTTTGCTGTAGGTCACAAGTCTGATCCTCCTGCAACTTATGAGCCACGTCAAGGCTATATGCCCAGCATATATAACCGAAAATTCCTCTGCTCTAGATGCCACTCCCAGTGGCATACCCAATGCCGAGTACTCCCATTTTGACGACGATGCTAGTGAACTATTAAGCCAATCGGAGTCCTTGACGGCAGAACTGAGGGCTTTTTCCGAGCAATTATCCGATTTACTTCCTGTTTCTTTATTCCTCTCCAGTCATGTCGGACGCCAACCTACTGTTTCAGTGTACGAGATTTCACATTCCTTTGTTTACAGATCATCAGATAGTTAGGTTCTAGGTGGGTACATTGCTGTGCAACATTTCTTTACTCAAACTCTGACCATCCGAGTTGTGCGTGTGGTACCAATTTAGGTTCCGAACAGCTGGCGCCAGACTTGGCAAATCGGCATTAGCGAGGGACGGCCAGCAAAATGCAGTACGACCATTTGTGTGTCAGCGAGTAGGTCTTCTTCATTTACAGGATTATGCTATTGAAGGCGCGATTAAGATCAGGCTTATCTTGAACGATTCGGGTCTGGTCAATCCCCAGAGCTTTTCCAAATCTGCGGAAAGTCTATTATGTCTCTCATATATCTTTCGGGACCGGTTCTGTGAGCACCACTGCTTCTGCTGGTTTATCTCAATGTCTTAGACTTGTCTGTAACCTCGTGGAGTTCGTTCTGACATCTGCCCAAAGGCACTCATTGACGCGCTCGTGCTCTCGATGTGTCAGTCTGTCAAGACAGCCAGACAAATGTGACGGGTACCCAGCTCCCTGTCCATTTCACCTTTCGTTCAAAGAAGGATGGAGTCCTCAGGTATGTGTATCATTTCCAACTAAGATCGCTGAGTTAATGTGCGCTGTCGTCACGTCTTACCAGAATCGGCGTTTTGTCCATGTTTGTTGGCATCAGGATATCACTTTACCGATATTATACCATCACGATGGTCTACGTCTGAAAGTAGCCCATCGCAGGGACTTGCCTATAATGTTCGTTTCCTGAAAAACTTTACATATAGTTTCTTGACGGGATGTTGCAGTCAAACAGCTCATGTCATAACGTCCGCGGTCATCTCGTCGCTGGTAGAGACTGCTGTGCTACCACTGAGGTATGCCATTCAGGAGATGAGCATATCATTAAGTGATTTCCCACAGACTCAAAAGCAGTCGGGAGGACATCGCTGATTACTTGCAGAAATGGGACACCCCTACCTTTTCCTGCGACCGCAGCAACGTTCACGGATCTGTACTACAACTTCTCAACTGGTATGTCAAATAAGGTGAGGATCATATTGACGCCTTGATTACACAAATCAAGAAGCAATGTAATTCTGGGTCTAACGGGCTATAACAGGTCCTAACAGGAATTGTCGGGAACTTGGTGCACAAGCACTGTTGCGATAATTAATTGGAGCCAAGATGATGCTCATTGTCCCTGCAAAGAGGCTAAGATCTCCCGGTCGGTTCGGAAACGGCCGATTACGGTTCTTTGGTTGGGTCTGGATCTGGGGTCTGAACCTTCTTATCCCCCCTATCTCTCCACCAACTGTAAACTATCCCCGTGGTGGGTCATAATTATTTTTAGTAGCTGGCCAGTCACCGAGCGCGGTTGCAGTTGTACCTCGGAACCTTCATTCCCACTGCGTATATAGGTAGCATTATTCCTAAACAGAACGAGATGCGGTCTGCGCGGCTGGGGTAGTAGTGGTCCCCAGTTGATAACTTTCGTAAGTTCTGAATTGCTGCTACCTCCGTCACCTAGTGTCCCTCGTGCCCTAGCTAACAGATCTTTATCCTAGGAAACGGGTGGCTGCAACGTGTGCTTAGGACGTGGTCTGCCTTGCGATGCTTTGTTAGACACTTCTGGCTTTGGGCTTATATTCAATCTATACTAACACTAGCTACTTTTTTTATACAAGATAACAACCTAGGACCTTCCACATCCAGATCGAAGGATATGTTCATTCAACTGATACGAACGCTTGAACTCCCTTCCGCAGCCTGCACAAATAACCTTAATCTTCCTCTCATGCACCTCTGCGATGTGACGAGGGAGGTTATCCTTGTTAACAAGTGCCGAGCACCCGTGCCGGGGGCATTTTACTTTATCCTTTACTTGGCTAACCTGTACAGCGGGGACGGGCAGTTGCTCGTCGGGTTTGGCTGAAGAACTTGATGGGACATGCTCAATGCCCTGGAAAGGTTGCACACCGGGCTCATGGACGGGATCGGACGTTCCACACAGCGACGAGTCTGGTGCTATTTTGTAAGCAGTTCAAGGAAAATTGCAAATGAAAATCGCGAATTCACCTTGCAAAAGTCGACTGAGGTGAGGATCTGTACCCTCTGCCATAACACGTGGGTCATAGAATGCTGAAAATTTCTCACAGTACATGTTGTGCTGAGGTTGAACTAAGGAAGGTTGAGCAGTGGGCATATAGTCGGCAGAACCGCTGCGAAGCAATCGGCCTGCTTGTACAGGTAAGTATTCAAAGGAAAGGCTGCGTATATAGTAAACTTACCTTGGGGAAGACTTGTACCCTGTGACAGCGATCCCATGACTCCATATGATGTTCTATGGGGTGCAGGCTGTGGCACGAAGCAGCGGTCATGCGAAGATATGAACGGCTGAATAGCATTGAGCCCGTCAAGTCCTGCTTGAGAGTTGATGGTGCTATTATATCTGCCCGAATTCCCCATTGCGATATCTGACTGGTAGTTGTCAAGAAGATCCACAAAGAAGCTGCGGATCTCCTGGATCTCCTGGATTCCCTCGTGCATACGACGTTCTAGCCTGTCGAGGTGCTCGATACATAACTGCAGAGCTAGTCTCATTGGATGTTGGTCAGGGGCCTGCCCTAGCCGTGAGGACGATGAGTTTTGTTGGAGCAGTGCGAATGTGAGAGGATACTTTGCGAGAGTTGGGGAATTGAACACATTTTTCCAAGGTTTTATATCGTATGCTCCGTGCCAATGGCGCACCTGGCGGGCGCAATCTGGATTGCTCTGATTCTATAGGTAATTTCGTGCAGCGTGCTTCGTGTAGTGAAATTAACTGACCGGAAATGAAGTGTTTCAGAGTCAAATATGATCGTTTCCCGCTTCACCATGGACTTGGCTACTGCTTGTCATGGATTCAGAACGCTTGGCAGCTATATGCGGTCTGCTTGCTTCCAGGTGATGGTTGAACACGATGTGGGTCAGTTTCCACCCATCCTCAAAATAACCATGCACTATGTCACTGGATAACTCCCGGAATAGCGTGAGTTCAGGTAGGCTGCATTAGAAGTTAGCATGACTCAGAAGTTCACAGGTACTATAATGAACTTACTGGTTGTCGGGATATGTCTAGCTACCACCGGTAGTAGTTTCATCCGGACAGTTCTCATCGCGATGACTTCATCCTGACCTTCTTTACCAAAATCTCTATTGCGATAAGCAAGGAACATTTAAGTTAGTAACTTCATACTTCATACTTCGTGACGTTGACAAGGGCAGCCCTGATACAGTCTTTATCGCAACGCCACCCTCCCTTCTCCTTGGTGCTTTAATTAACTTCGCTGAGCGCCTCACCTTGCAGTGCACAGCCAACTCTACTTTTTAGTGTGGACCTTGAACAAAAATGTTTGTCTTTGCCAATATTTTCCTCGTCACGTGTGCCATGATCGTGGTCTGGATCTTAACTTCGTTTTCACAGTTATGCTGTGGAATTATTTGCAAGTGATTACCATATTACCAACACAACGTGTACTAGGTGTCTCTATGCGCTGCCTCGAATTATGATTGGAGACTCGATCCCCGTCCTGGTATGTGTAAAGATAGCGCCTGCACGTAATATTTATTAAACGCCTGTACTGCTATCATTTTGGATATGTAACACGCACAATGAAGCAGGAATCAATCATCGCAAGGCTCATCTGGTAGAGTTCACACGGCATCTCTGAACGCTAGGGCCTTGAGTGTGGCGACAAAAAACTGATGATTGTCACGGATATCGCGTTATGGATACTGGCATGATAAAACCTAGCATAAATGAGAACAAGAAAGCTGATAAATATACGCAGTTGACAGACCTTGTGTGCAATCCATCGAAAAGAGTAATTTCCAACTTTCTAGTTCTGGTGAGCCAGGCGCATCCTCAGTGTAAAAGTTTGACATGTAGTCGGTATCCGATCTACTTGATAAGGTCTTCCGCTGATGTCAGTGATCACATTTTAAATGTAAGAAGGTTCACTAGGCATACCGCACTTTGCGTACACTTGTGAGATCAGCAATGCGTATATTATTTTGAGATTAGAATGGAATACAGCTTACTTTGATGCAATGTGAGAACGATACATTGGAAACCAGTAGCAGGCTTTTACGACGGTTGTGAGGTGTTGTTGTATTAGGCAGGATCGGATCCATTGTGCATCCAGAAGAAAGATAGCTGGTGCTGGGCCAAAAGCATATAGGTAATACCATACCCTATAAGGCGTGCTGCAGTGGTTACGTCTAATTGATCCTGAAATAAAACATTGTCTACAAATTTCGTCATGGCCATGGCAAATTGCAATTGGTTACCAAGCTTCCTCGGAAATGCTGCGATGACTTAAATGGGGATGTTGGGGCTCCTGAGGGTAGCAGCAAGAACCACTGATCGATATCGATCGATGATCGATGATCCGTCGGTCGATCATTCACCATGATGCTACTGCCGAAAAGTAAGATCCAATCTCAAGTCACTAATCTTTCCACCGGTACTATTATTTTTGTCAAGCAACGCCGCCCAGCTACTATGGCAAGCCACTGCTCAAATTGAACAGGGCAGGTGTCTTCATGAACCTCTGGCATGGAACAATGGCACGATTAATCTTGCATTTTTGGAAGTAATGCTAGGATATCAAAATTAAATCTAATTGGAAAATGGTAGTGCTGATGAGTCAAATGGCTGTTTCGTCACGTTTCCTCAGAAATGCTGTGAGGACTCAGTACTCAATAATCGGTTATATGGTTACTCACCAGCCCTCTCCAGAAACGTGACTTCCAAGGTGACTGATTCGTGAGTAAAGGCTGCTGTATCGGAGAAAGGTACGAATCTTTTTTTAGAGCGATGAGTACCCTGAATTAATTGTTGTTACCCTTCCAAATACTTGCTCGTCTTGTGGTTTTATAATACTTCTCCAGGATATAGAACTCATAGATGTGGCGTTTCGTCTGCATGTCAAGAATGTGATGACTTCGAGGTAGGCCTTTGTTCATACCATTTCCAGCCATGTGCTGAATTGTTCCCCACTGCAGGAATTGTAAATGATGCATGAGACACCCACTTTTGGAGGTTTCTCATATGACTTCCTGACTTCCTTCCGCAATGAGTTTCTCAAGGCTTCTACTCTATATTTTGGTTTCATTTTGGTTTCCTGACGGAACATTAACAGAAAAACAGTTTGTGTCATACGTCCGCAGTCATCTCGTCACTGGTGGGGACAGCTATGCTGCCACTGAGGTATGCTATTCTCGCAATGAGCATATCATCAACTGATCTCCCACAGACTTAAAGTCAGTCGGGAGCCTATCATTGCAATGATCGCTGACCACTTGAAATATTCTCGATTGGGACAACTGGGAAGCCTCCCTACAACAGAGGCAACACTCACGGATCTGCACTGCAACTTCTCAACTGGCGTGTCAAGTAAGGTGAGGATCATGTTGATACTTTGAGCACACAAACTATGACGAAGGAAAATATGAATCTAGGACGAGCGTACAGCTTTTATGAGGTGAACCGTAACTTAAGGTTTAAGTACTGGATCAAGACCTGGCAGCGTTCAATAGAGGATGGTGTGACTTGGCATCGCTACAGGAACATTCGGTCTCCATGTTTGTAACAGCTCACTTAACCGTATGGTGTGCATCCGAACTCATTCATGTCACGGAGTCAGTATCCACAGGTTGTAACAGTCCTTACAGAAGTGCGTATTCATACCGGATATATTTAGTTCGTGTATACTGCATTGTGCCCAACAAAAAAACATTATTTTGATGTGAGCTTGTTGCAGTGGCAGCACGGAAGTTGAGATGCTAAAAACACAATAGAAATGTCACGCAGTGTCACTCGTGGCACTTCTGCCCATACACCACTATGCAGCGGTCCGACAGCGCTCAAAGCGAGTTCCATCCAGCATTGTCTCTGTACAGAGATGGCAAATTCCCAGGGAGTACTTATGGGTGAGTGATTTTTAGGGTCTGGATGTATTAAAGGTTACCGGATCTAGGATCTGAAGCTTCCTATCCCCCCACTAGCCCCTCAACTGTAACCTACCCTCCTGGTGGGTCATAGTTACCATGAGCAGCTGACCTGCCACCGAACGCGGTCGCAGTTGTGCCTCAGAACTTTAATGCCTACTCAGTATATACAACAGGACGAGATGGTCGGTAGCGGTAGCCGACAACTTCCGCAAAATCAAAACCGCTGTCATCCCCGTCCTTCTTGCCCTAGTCAACAGATCCTTATCTTGGGAGACGGGCAACTGCAATGGGTGCTAATAACGTGGTCTGCCTTGCGACGCTCTTCTAGACGCTTCCGGCTTGGGCTTTGCTTTCAAGTAGTTTGCTATTGAGTTGACGACACTCATACTACTATGTGACATCATGGAGAAAATTGTAAGTGAACAGAAGCATAATACAAGTTATTTAAATGCTGCATAGGAAATACGAACTTGTGGAACGATTTCTGATCGCATTGAACATGACCGATGACCGGTTGACTGGTCAACTGATGACCTAATTGTGGTACTCCTTCTCCCCAAAAGCTAGGTGAGTCGTTGGAGTCTGAAAATGAACCTGCTTAAAATTGAATAACTTCCCTCTTATGGTTAGCTCGTCCATGATCTTCTCAGACAGAAGCGGGATTAATCGGCCTTGAGACCGTCAAAATCTACCTGTTTATTTCCATCGCTTCTGAAACCCAACTTTAGTCCCTCGCCGCGAATGCCACTACTCACTACACGTCTAATTTTAAATCATCCTGGTTCTCTAAGCCAGCTTACCTGCTCTCAGACATTTCCGCCTGGCCTGCCTGTTTGAAGCGCACATACCACTCAGCCCTGTGGCAGCAGCTGTGGTCAAGACGTCTGGCCATCCGAGCGTGTACCGATTTTTGGATGGGCAGGAATGTCAGTGGTATGGGAGCACAGAAATTCTGATCTATCTGGCACTAGCTCCGCGTCAATTCACAAACGGGAAGACTCGAACATGTCTTTCCATTACCTTCACCTCGTGTCCAATACTAGCATGGATTTTTTTCCTATTGTAGCACTCCCCTGAAAACACTTCATGTTGCAAACAAAATCATTCGGTGTGCATCGTCTTTCCTCTTCCTTTCGAGATCTCTTTCCCCGTCCATTGATGGCTCAAAGTAGCGAATGAAGTCAAGGGTGAACTTTTAGCCTTAGATCACGTCTTTTTCATGACCACTTCAATAAGGATTGTAAGTACCTACACACATATATTCAATCTATACTAAATCTAGCTAATTTTTTTTATACAAGATAACAACCTACGACCTTCCACATCCAGATCGAAAGATATGTTCATTCAACTGATACGAACGCTTGAACTCCTTTCCGCAGCCTGCACAAACAACCTTGATCTTCCCCTCATGCACCTCTTTGATGTGACGATTGAGGTTATCTTTGTTAACAAGTGCCGAGCACCCGTGCCAGGGGCATTTTACTTTATCCTTTACTTGGCTAACCTGTGCGATGGGGACGGACAGTTGCTCGTCGGGTCTGGCTGAAGAACTTGATGGGACATGCTCCTCATAATAAATGCCCTGGAAGGGTTGCACACTGGGCTCATAGAGGGAATCGGATGTGCCACCGAGCGATAATCCTTCGATGTTTTGTGAGCATTTTAATGAAAAGCTGCGAATGATAGCAAATTGACCTTGCAAAAGTTGACCACGGCCAGGATCCGTGCCCTCTGACGACAATTCCATAACATGCGCGTCACGGGATGTCGGAAAGGCCTCGTTGTACATGCTGTACTGAGGCTGACTTAGGGAAGGTTGAGCAGCGGGCCTATAGTCGGCCGAACTGCGGGCGCCGCGGGGCAGTGGGCCTGTTCGTACAGGTAAGTGTTTAAAGGAAAGGTTGCAGATACAGCAAACTTACCTTGGGGGAGACCTGTACCCTCTGACAGCGATCCCATGACCACGAATGATGTGCTGTGGGGCGCAGGCTGTGGCACGAACGTTGGAATAACATTGGCCCGATCAAGTCCTGCTTGGGAGTTGACGATGCTATCATATCCACCCAAATCCCCCATTATGACATCTGACTGGCAGTTGTCAAGAAGATCCATAAAGATGCTGCGGATCTCCTGGATTTCCTCGTGCACGCGATGGTCTAACCTGTTGAGGTGCTCGATACATGACTGCAGGGCACAATCACACAAGATTCCACCAGCAGTGCCACCTGCCATATCATTTACTTATCCTTGGCGCTTCAATTATTTAACTTCGCTGGGCGCCTCGCCTCGCAGTGTACAGCTTTCACTGCTGCGGGTCATGCTATTGCCTATGGCATGTGATTACCAGATTCATCTGCAGACGTAGTATCTCCGTATAGAGGCCGGTTCGCGCCAGTCTTGACACCATGATGGAATTGGTGTCATGCAGATGACGTGAAATAAAACGTTGTCCACAAATTTCATCATGGCCATTGCTATTGGTCACTAAACTTTCTCGGAAATGTTGCGAGGACTTAACTTACCATTCTGAATTTGATCGGTGACTGATGAGCAAAGGCTGGGCCCTGCCAATTCTTCACAAGACCTCGAAAACCTTGTCAGCTGCAAATTTGCTTGTGACTTACCCGAGTAGTAGGAATACTGGCTGCAAAACATGGACAGGCGCTCGCCAGTGACGATTTGTCTACACGAAAGGCGCGTAGTACCTAAACTTCAATCAACTCAACCTACAAACTCAGGTTGTTTTCATTACCCACCTCTTTGTTTGCCCAGAATACCCGTTATCCGTGCTCAATATTCAATGCTCATCTAGCTCCCAAGTCAAGTTTCATCCGTGCATGTGGCGGCATGTGCCCTCCACCACACTAAACCATCACCGTCGCTGCCCTCGCCTTTTTCCGGTGGTTGAAGGAGCGCTTTTGGCGCTCATGCCCTTGTATGACCACCATCATTATTCTCTGCCAAGGCCTATATTATCCCACTGACAACGCCGGACACGCTGCCACTGAGTTATTCAAGATTGATGTCTCCGACCTCAACTACATCTCCCCTATGTATGAAGGATTGTACTGCTCGTATCTCATCGATATCATCATCACCAGGTATTCCAGATCACGAGCCTGCGCTGGTACCACCTCTATTGGCCATCATCATCCTCACACTCGCGAGCAGTGACGATGGCTTAGGCATGCTGTCCGTTTCGGGATCCTTCATTGAAGTGGGATGATAAAAACATAGAGACATTTTTTCGCTTGGAAATAAAATTTTCTCGTGTATTATCTTCCTTACTTAGAGAGTGGTCAAGTTTATTTGTATTCCCTACATCATGTTCTGTACTATGGTCTTAACTACTTTTCTGGAGTTTGACTCAATCCAGTTTGTGGTTTGGGTTGCGTTTGCGGTGCGTCCCAATGGTTTTGGTGGGTGACGTCCGGCTGGCACATATAGTACACATAAAGAAGTGCTGTGAAACCTAATTCACGGTGAATGGCACAAGCAGTGGATTCGAAGAAGAGTACCCGATAGTCTTATCAAGAGCTCAGACGAAACTAAACATGAGGCTTGGGCGCTTAGATATGTACTTCGGAGGCGAATACCTGCCAACACGAGGATAAAGCATGCATGAAGCAAGTTTAAGCCTGTCAAATCTCACTCGACTCTGCATTGAACAAAACAACCATCCTGTCGCAGCTTTGAATTTTTTTCCTGTACAAGTGAGGTACCTGCGAGTATCTGGTATCACTTGTATGATTTTGAAGGGAGGAGCTGACTTTGTCCCTCTCTTGGCACGCAAAAATCATACGTTCTTTCGCTGTTGCAAAACAAGAAACAGAAGCATAAGTGAGTGCACATGACCAAAAGATGAAAGGACTGAATAATGCCCTCGGAAGTGGACAGCGGATCATCACAATTCAAGCAGGCGACTCGCTTCGAGTTTGGGCCTTGAAAGCAGTACAGAAGTCGGAGAGGCCTGGAAAGACAAAGGAAGTGGTGTGGTGTATGTCATAGTATTGTCACCCAACGGCAAGCTAAGTGGGAAGTAGGGGTGAGGACGGTGCAGTGCCATTGGGTTGGAGTCCTGACAGAAGGTGAGCGATGTACCGGTGAACGGATGCTTTGATGGGCTAACACAAACGAACTGTTCAAAACACATACCGCCACCTGAATATCACCATTGGCTCCGGCTTAGACATGAGACGTGCCTGCTGCGAGGCAACTATTTAGTAAGGCCTGACCTTTGGTCAGATCATGTAAGTTTGAATACCTTTCACGATATCTCTTCATGAGGCAACTTGGGCGCCACTAGTAGTCGAGGACCATTACCAATGGACAAGCCTGTGCGGTTTTTTGTGTTTCTAGATTCTTGATCACTGACTCTACGCAGAGGAATTCTAATGCGAAAAAGAAATCAGCTGCCTTGACATCACGATACTCATCTCAACACAAAGCATATTATCACTATCACAACAACTAGAAATCATGCTTTTACAATCCATCGCGAGTCTTTCGGGCACAACCACGTCACAGATGAATTGACAGCACTGATATCTGGACACCGACCGCTTCCTCGTATCACATTGTATATTGCTTCTTTCACGAGAAGTGGATATTTCCTTTTGATTGAGCAGTTGAAGGATGATCGATGCGATTGATGATTGATAGTGCCTGCCAATGTGCCTTCACGCCCGTAGCCAGTAAGTAAAAAGGTGACCATCTTCATTTGTCTGTTATCTGTCTAGGAGAAACTAGTACACTCCCGCACCATTCTCTATATTCTGTACATCGGTGCTCACCTATCTTGCAATACCCACTCGCCGTTCGGTGCTAACCCTCGCGCTTTTTCACAATAGTGCATTGGTTTGTCATATTACAGTTTGCATTGAAGCACGACTGGCTGGCTGACTGGAATGGCTAGAGTCAGTTGCGCACACTGAAGATTAGCCTCTGCCGTCTACTTGTCAATGTTTAGCGAGTAAATAATAATGCAAGTTTATGAAGTACGTCTACCTTGCGGGACGGCCAAAGCATAGATCATCTAGATGGAGTGCCTGAGCTTCATTTAGAAGCCAACGGCTTAGGACTACATGATGAGCGAAATTGCCTATGAAATTCAGGGCTCTTCAGGGAAGCCAAACATGGAAGAGACGCACCTCGGAATTCAAACCCGAGAGAAGTTTAATGTGGGGCCTTGATAACTTTGAGTTATATGAAAGATAGATTCAGCAGCTTGATGTGAATCTTCTGAAGGATGTGCGGAAAAAGGCCTGGATATCACTGGATAAATGTAAAGAAACCAAATAGGTTCACGCTGAAGTGCAGACACGGCAACTGATCGTACACGATCCTTGTGTCCCTTGAATAGCACTACTCCTTTCTGCATATCTCAAATTTGCAAGTTGTCGGCCCCACGGTCTCGAGATCTGAAGTGCTTGCGGCGGGAAGGAGCAAGAATAGTGTCGAGGGTTCTGGGGCAGGATTCGCAGGCACTTGAACAGAGGATGGTGCACGAATAACGAGCTCAACGAGTAGAACTGTGATGGCGTGTAGTGTCCGAAATATTCAAAAAAAAGAACTAGGGTCATTCTGACGAAGGTTGCGGGTCCAACTATCAGCACAGCTTCCCCAGAGACGATCTACTTACTTTGTGTGAGAAGTTGACGGTCCAATAAGTGATGTTTGTGGTCCGGGATTTGCAATCCAAAGAGATAGCGTAAAAATGTTATTTGTTGAGTACTATAGGAAGAAGTGTCTGTTGTAGTCAGAATGAGCACGAGAATGGCGCTAGGACCCGAGCGGAACTGGGACTGAGGCTCGAAGCTGGAGCATCAATTGAAAATCACAGAGAATGGCATGGAAATGGCACATGATGATGCATCGGCCAGTTGGGTGATTGTCCTGAGGTGAGAAATTCGCAATCCTTTCGACATTCGAATCCCGCTCGGCAGCACTCTGCTGCATGTCGTCCGATGCTCTCTGCAGCACAGCTTCGGCAGTTCAACGAGGCCACATTGTCGAGCGCTCTACCTACATCAACCGTCCCCAGAATTTTCTGTCTGCGTCCCGCTCCACACTGGACCACCCTCGCCGCTCCCCCGCTTTTAGCATTCCTTTTGTCTGCTGACGAGGCACTTACGATATGTAGTACCTGAGTTACATCAGTAGTGTAGTATCTTTCAGTAAACACAAACTTGTGGGACGATATATATCTGCCAGTGACTACAACCGATTCACCACACGCACACCTGAAGCCCGCGACTCCAGTCAAGAAACCATATATACATACATGTCCTAGTCAGCTTAAATTTCAAGCATCGTCGTCAAACTCTAAAGGCTGTGTATTTTCATTGCTCTAGTCCAATGGCAAAAGTGCGGCTGACATCCTACTTTTTAGATTTTTTCCAACCCTCAGTGCAAATGTGACTAAGGAATCTGACTCGAGACTATGCAGACTCTCCAAATTAACTTCCTGCCGCAACGAATCCAAGCAGGCTCTCCTCTGAGTCTGTCATGAAGCACGTGTTCGAAGTGCTATTAGTGGTCATGATCAACTACGCATTTGGCTGCTAGAGGACTTACCAATCGTTGGGTGGGTTGCAGCGCGAATAAGCACAGGATATGCTAAATTTTTAAACTTCAGTGTGTAAAGCAGTCACGGTGAGCAGTTAAGCTCGATCGTTACCAATAAGTCAGCTGCATGCTCTTTGATCAGCATCCATATCAGTGCACGAGAAACAGTCATATTCACATTGGTGCGCATCGCCTTTCATATTCTTTTCAAGATCACCATATCTATATCTAGTTTCCTATCAATGGATGGCCCAGCCACCTCGAAGTAGTGAGTGGAGTTAAGAGTGGACCTGTGGCTACGATTACTGAACTCGTTGCAGGCCGGAATTCACTTACTCGATTACTGTTGCCTGACATATGAAAATTATAGCAGGGGTGTCGAGATAGTTAGCGCGTTCAGGCGGCCTCACAGCAAGAGAACACTTAGATCCGATGGGTTGCGTGTTTTACCTCGAGAACGGTACTAGCAAGATTGTGAGTGATTATTGGCACTTATGGCACATAATTAACACAATCTAGGAACTTCTGCATTTATGGCTAGACTTGCGCTTGAAACTCTTTCCACAACGTTTGCAACTAGTCCTAGGCTTCGCCCCATGTACCTCATTGATGTGACGTCCCCAGTTATCCTTATTGAAGATTGCCCAGCATTGGGAGCACCTTACTCTTTCCTTGGCTGATGGTGTCTGCCGAAAGCCTGCGCCAGAGAAATCTGTCCATACAGTGTAAGAATTCAAATGAAAGGCTGCAAATGACAGCGAACTGACCTCGGACAGGTTGAGCAACAGGTCCGTCATCAGCAATCATGGGGGCGTCACTGAAATTGAACCCTGGTCATGCATTATAAGTAATGAAAGTTGAAAATGACAACAAACTGACCATGGACAGGTTGAGCAACAGGTCTGTCGTCGGCGATTATGGGGGCGTTGCCAGCAATTACGTCTGTAAGCGTTTTAAGGAAGATAACACTTAATATGATAGTAAACTAACGTTGCACAGGTTGAGCAAGGGGCCTGTTGTCTGTGGCCATGGGGGCGTCACCGACCATTAGGTCTGGTCGCGTATTGTAATTATTTCAAGGGAAGGCTGAAAATAATGTCGAACCAACCTAACCCTAACCCTATAGCGAACTGACTCTGGTGCTGGGGAGGCAATGCGCCTGCTCATATGGTAAGTGATTACTGTGTAACTACACGCAATGGGCGCTTACCTCTGGTGGTAGGACCTGTACCCTCTGGCAGCAATCCCCTGAACGCGGGGTCGAGTGAAGGGTCCAGTAAAGTCTCCAAAGGTGCAATATCATAGTGCTCATTGCTTCCCATCATCGTGACATTTGGCTGGCAGTTGGCAAAAAGCTCTATAACATGTCTGCGAGCCTCCAAAATTCTCTCTTGAACACCGCGTTCCAAATTGTTGAGGTCGACAAAGATTGCCTGCAGCGCCCGTTCCATTGCAACTTCTCGGTTTGGTCTGGATAGATTCTATGAAGTGTAAGTCAACTTACTGAAGTATTTGTAGTAAGAGGCATGATGGGCTATTGCCTGTGGGCTGAATACCCATGGCAATATCGTGGATGCTGATTGTGCACACACTTCGCAGTCCACCTCCAATTGGTAACTTTTTGTTCCACGGAAATGAAGGGATCTTTTAGATGGAAAATGCATCATCCTTACCGAGCTGGCTTCTCCCTGTCACAGCCTTCAGTCCCAAGACGTCTCTGCATATTATGAAAGCAACCCTCTAGTGCGTGTTTCTAATCAAAGTAATGAAATGACTACCTACCTTCCCGATTGAACTTTAAATTTTTCAGGTCGGTTAGGGCCCTTCCCCCCGCCCCCCCTATAGACTATTCTAAGGTCAGCTGGTGAGTAAGTCTATATCGCAGGATTCGATGGAGGAAAACGGAACTGGATTGAATTTCACTGATTTGGAATAAATTACGACTTGAGTGACCTCATTGTGCCTAAGATACGACAGCTTACGATGAATCACCACGGTCGAGAACTTACGAAGGAAAACAAACACGGGGAACTTTAGCGCAAGACCACTGTGGACCATGTCCAAAACACGTTTTGATGCAGCTGTATATTAGACTTGGAACCAAGGCGCTAGTATGATGGAAGTTTTCCACGACTACAGGAACATTAGTATTTTATGCCCTAAAGTTGGACCGCCGTCTTGTGTAGACTCATTGGCCCCAAATTCCTTATTTAAATATTTAAGCCCTTAGTCTCAGCTGTAACTTGCAGTGTCGGAGCGTCCCAGAGACTCTGGAATTCCATGGTTTTGGCTGTGGTCCCAACAAACCCTAATATATCGATATCTTGACCAGGTGCAATACAAAGTGTTCCGAGCGCTACGTATCTTTCCCAATCCTGCTCATGCGGGTAATGTCGGATACATAAAATCTCAACCCCGATTTCCTCAGGAGTGAGGTAATACAGGAAACAATACACGTGCTGATGCTATGCATGAACACAAGCACTTTAATGTTATCTCCAGCAGAATTTGAGTTCACTGTATCGTGAATGAGTAACCAACAGATCAGGTGGAATAAGAAGATTGGCGTACAGCACCGAAGTTCAAAGCGGCATGCAGGACTGTGCTTGTGATTCCGAAAGGGGTCTAAGTTCGAGCCCCAACTTAGAATTGTCTGCCCATAGCGATATCTTTACATGATGATCTGTTGGTCATCTTCATCTAAGACATCCGGAGCAACATACCTTCACATCTGGATCTCTCTTCATGACTTTCTTAATACAAGCGAGAGGGCTTGGGGGATGCCTGTGATCAGTGTCTCTTGCTCTGCTGCATCAAATTGCTGCTACCAAAATGAACGAAGGAAATCATTGAGAAGTTCCCCAGACTGCATGTATGGGGTGGTGGGTGACATTTAAGAGCAGGTGGGAAGATCTATCAATTGATAGGGTATTAGTAACCTTAACCCCAAACTAAGGGCAACGGAATTCACCGGCACCCACAAGAGTCTAGTGCTAAGTGAATCAGAACTCGTGTTAGCCATGCCGTTCTTTTCCGTTGAATAGAGCCAATCACCGACTAACTTTACCCGATGGACCGGCAGACCCCATAACCGATCGGCCTAATTATGCTTGATCGATAGAGTCAAGACCCTTGCGATCCTCACAGCAGCACTACCCACAACAACAGCCACTTCCTTGCCATGTGAAATTGTGAATCATCTCATCCGAGCGTTCCACGGGCACAGTAAATGAATAGACTTGCATTTTCTGTATCATTGTAACATATATGTCGTAGCTTGAACAGAACGTTTCAATTTCCATTGGAATGTGCGTTATCAGAGTCTCATGGTTTTCTGTTGACCGCTGCCCCATCACAATTGTGACTTGTACAACATGGGCGCTTGAGCGGTGCTAAGTTGTGGATCTGTGATCTGAAGCTTCCTCCCCCAACCGTCCCAGTATGGGCCATAGTTACGCAGCCGGCCGGTCACCAAACATACCTACTTCCACTAGTCTGGATATAGTATTATGGCCACACAGAACGAGATGGTACCCCCTGACGAGAACTTTCGCTGGTTCAAAACCGCTGACATCCCGCTAGCGTCCCTCTTCCCGTAGCCAACAGACCCTTATCCTAGAAGACGGGTGACTGCAGCGGGTGCCAATTACGTTGTCTGCCTCGCAACGCTCTCTGGACGCTTCTGGCTTGGGCTTCACTTCCAAGCAGTTCACTATTGTGACGATCGAGTTATGAATCCCTCCAAGTTGGGTTTTTCCAAATCGACAAATTGTGCATGGAATCTCCAAAAGTCGATTGCCAAACTTGCCTGATACAAAACATCAGTTAACACATCAAATCTTGGCCATCAGCATTAATGGGAAGTCGCTGTGATGGCTTGACCAACATTATTTGATGAAGTTCTAGTGATGGCAGGGATATCTGGATTCCCGAGGATGGCCACGACTACCCGGTGATCGCTGCAATTATTACAGTATGGCTGCTGGCTCGATGAAACTTGGCACAAATAAAAACAAGAGCGCCGTCGAAAATGCCATGGCACATATGAAGGCAAGTAGAAGTGCAGGATCTAATCTTTCGCAAATATCAATGATTAATTAGCACCGCCCATTCCAAATCGACAGAATTCAGTCCACCAGGGTCTAGTGAATAAGTTGGATCAGCCACTGATCCCCACTTCTCTTCAGATGCTTTCTTCTAGTCGCTGACGCATCAAGGATAAATATACGTGAACTCACCCTACCAAACTCGTCTTCTGAGTAAGGGCAGGACCCTCGTCGAGACTTCATCAGACGATTCAACATCTGAAGGTCTTCGAAAGGTTGATCCAAGCGATCTACAGCCTCCTTGCAAAATGTCCTAAAAATGCGCAGTCAGAGGGTGGAGGTAAGTGTCATATACGCGCAACCCTGTCTTCAAATGCTCACCCGTCGTACAACTATGCTTATCGCCCCTCGACACTCCAGATTCTTCCGACTGCAGGTAACCTATAACGAAGTCACTGCATTCTCATTGTGCTAGCCAGCCTTGTACTCGAGAGAGGATGAAGACACTGCTGGTCGTGTCGTTGTGTGGTGTCTACTACACATGTTGTCCCTGCGCTCTCGGACCCCGAACTCTGAGACCCCGAGCTCTAACTGATGCCGCTCTCTAAGTCTCCGCACTGGCTCCTCACATCTCTACTCCCTCGCTTCTCTAGATCTCTACTGACACCGCTCTCCTGCTAACCATGTCCCCCCGGCCCGTGCGCAGGGCTTCCCGTTACATTTGCCCCTTCTCCAAATGCGTCCCTCCGGGGTCGCTCCTGGATCATACATGTCTGGTGTGTGTTTCTGCTTCTTCGTCGTCCTCTATCTCTTCTTCTGACTCTATCTCCTCCATCGTTACTTCCATCGGCTGCATTTCTTGCGAAATTTCTTCTTCGTCTACTTCCTTGTCTTGTAGTGCCTCTTGTAATGCAGCTAATGCAGTACCGTTTCGTGGGATGAATCGACGTAATCTTCGTGCGTGGAATAGGCCATTAATCGGGAATCCTTCTAATGTGGTGAGAGTATAGGAGTTCCCAAATCTAGATGCCACTCGCCTAGGTGCAGACCATCTCGGTACTAGCTTCTTCGAGCTCGCCATCGTCATCTCTGTGGCGTTTGCGTATACTTGGACCAATTGGCCTGATTCGAATATGACCTCCCCTGCATGCGACTGTAGGACCTTTTTATCAAAGGTGGCCTTCCGCTTCGTCGTATGCGATGCTGCATGATTCGCGCCATCCAGGCGTTGTTGGTCCACATATGCCATCTGGACACTCACTTCCGATAAGGTCGGTTCTGTGTTTGCATCGGCGAATGGTGTGGGGGTAGTGTTGATCACTAATCCTAGGAGGAGCTCTTTTGGTGAGAATTGGAATGCTGGGATGATGCGTTCATTGAGCTGTTGGATCGCGGTGTCGAAATAGTCCGGCCATCTCCATGTAAGCTCTTCTCCTTTCGCATTCTCATACTCGTCTTCTCCTAATCCTGGGCTACATAGTCTCTTCAAGCGACCTATTAGTTTCCCATTAGCGTTCTCTACTAAACCATTTATCCATGGAGAGTAGGCAGCTGCTACTTGGTG
>Ga0310811_10002442_pt1 | contig 23280 bp, 16 predicted proteins | sample YCmetagenome_FD_207642 | JGI IMG/M metagenome (GOLD analysis project Ga0310811, IMG submission 207642) | Soil microbial communities from experimental microcosm in Duke University, North Carolina, United States - YC | ecosystem: Engineered > Artificial ecosystem > Soil microcosm > Unclassified ... | reverse complement strand
CCTACGCGCCGAGCCGCGAGCGCGCGATCACCTTCATTTAGTCCCAGATCCCGACTCACTTGCCAAAATTCTTTCGCGCTTGCTCTACCTTTAGGCCCTTCGTTCGTTGCTACCAAAGGAGAGTTGGCATGACGAGATCGATTGCGTTCAGCTGGATGTTGGCGTTTGGCACTGCGCTATGCCTGTTTACCGAGGCCCACGCCGATAGTGCGCCCGATGTGTCGCCGACATGTACGACAGTGGTTCAACGGACATCCAACGACGTTCTGCTAAGCCGTGGAGCGTTTTGCCAGTTGTCGGCGCCGCTCGAGTACATCATCAAAGATGAGGCGAACGCCGAGGTTGGACGGGTCGAGATCAGCGCCTATGCCTATTCGGACAATCCTCTTAACCGTCTCGAATGGCCGTTGAAATTCCGCTTTAGAACTCGCCTCGTATCCGGTGGCGGCGCAGGTTTGCAGATCAAGCCGATCGTTGAGTGCGGGGATCATTGCACGGTTGCACCGAATGCGGGCGTATCCTTGGCGATCGGAGGACTGTCCAATGAACTCGTGGTCGCACTTACGCCGAACATGGGGGGCCAGCAGAAAAAGACCATCGCGCCATATGTCGAATACAAAGTGGCCAAGACGGGGGAATCTTTCGAGGACGGAGCCAGTGTCGTGGGATTTTACGGGCAAGCGCACATTCCCAGGATTCGATGTGACGTGGGGCTTGCCAAGGCGAACACGCAAGGTTGCGTGTATTTCGACGCCCCTGCGGTGATGCGTTCAGTCAAGACGAATGATTCCGATGTCGACGAGTCTGCAATCCATATCAAGGAATCTCTGGAAGCGGGCAAACCCGGAGAATTCATCTCTCGTGGCGACGGAACAATTCTAGAGAGCAGCGAAGCGACTGCGCTGGAACGACTAAGAAGCGAACCTGAGCGTCGCGAGAATAGGCGGTTGTCAAAAAACCAGTGCATTGCTCAGTACGGAAAAGTTTCTGGGCAGTGCACCTTCACCGGCGATCCAGACGAAGAGCCCAGCGCTTGCGACTGCGACGAGTATCCATTTGCTGCGACGCGTCAAGGCGCCGCGTCGGGCAACTTTTCCGTCAAACGAATCGACAGCGGGGACAACAGACGCGCGGGCGCGCGCTTCGGATGCTTCCTCGCTTCTCAGCGCGTTTTGGATGGGGAGAAGTTTTATATAGACGTGGAGCCCGATGGACAGGCGAATACCGACGCGCCTTGCGAGGCCGGCTACTCGACATCGGTGAGCAAATGACGGTGTATCACGGGAAGAAAATCCAAGATCTAGGTTCGTTCCCGAAATGGCTGGAAGCGGCCTATGACGAGTGCGTGCTAGCTATTCCCCGCGGCTTGCAGTCCGAAGTTGTTTCCGTTGAAGACGCGTACCTGCGGGTTACCGCCGAAGATATCGTCGCAGTCGACGACACGCCTCGCTGGCCGTTTGCAGAATTTGAAGGCTACGGCGTACGTGCGGGCGACGTCAGGCCAACACCGGCTATCGCCCCGGCCATACTGGATTTTGTGCCCGACCTTCCGCGCAGATATCAACGGATAGACAAACCATTCGTCGATCCGCTCCCCGCGAAGCATGTGGTCGATATCGTGGCCCACGGTGCGTTACCCGAAGGCGTGGACGCGATCGTTTCGCGCGATGAAGACAATGCCCCGGAAGCTGCTTGGTTCAAGCAAGTGTGGCTGTGGCGTTCGCCACGACCCGGAACAGGTGTGATCGCTCGCGCGAGCGATTTGGTCGCGGGGCAGTTGCTGATGACGAAAGGGCGCCGCGTGACGGCCGAGCGCCAAGCGGTGCTAATTGCCGCTGGCGTGCGCGAAGTCAGGGTAGCCAAGCGTCCTCGCATCGCAGTAGTGGTTTCGAGTTACGAGCGGTGCCCGCTACTGGCGCCTCGGGCTTGCTGGCAAACCACCGATCCTTGCGGCCCGTACATTCGCGTGCTGACGCAGCGCTGGGGCTTCGAGGTCCCCTCTATCGAGTACCTGTCGCCGCCGCCGTTGGCGGGGCTGACGCTCGAGGAACGACGGGTTGAGGAACGCAATTATCGACACCGCGTGAACGAACTCGTGCAGCGATACGACTTGATTATCGGCAGCGGTCTCTCACCGAATGATGCGTACCGTCAGCTGGGATTCAACTATCTACGGTGCTTCGATAGTTACGGGAGCGACCATTGGAGCCAGATCGATCAAGCACCTGGCGGCAACTTCAACTTCGCCGTGAGCCCCGATCGCTCGCCGCCGTGGAGCGAGGTCTTCGAGCAGCGTGACGAACACGGTTGGATGCGTAGCTCGCTCAGCGTGCATCACCGCGACCAGGCCACGTTGGTCAACCTGCCCGGCTCACCGGCCTCGGTCGCGGTGTTGATGCATACGCTTGTGCGGCGAATCATCGATCTTTACGAATTCGTGGACACCCCCGGCCCCTATTGGGAAATCGGCGAGCTCGCTAGCGACGTCGAATGCGATCGAGAGACGAATCTGATGTTGTGGTCAAAGATCGTATGGGGGCCGCGCGGTGAGCCCGCGATCGATCCCTTGCCGAACCAAGAGCCGCATCACATGGCGGCGCTGCTCTATGCGGAAGTGATCGCCGCCATCCCCGCGGGCCAAGGCTATCTCGCCGCCGGCAGCCACGTTCATTTTCTACGGTTGGATACGCTGCGACAGCCCTCCGCGCCCAACTACGTCCAGCCTGAGCCGACCCGAATCATCAAGGAAGTGCAGCAATCAACGGAGTTCGCACACATGCAAGTCGAATCAACGCAGCTGCCGATGCCAGTCGCTCAATCCTGGTCTCACCTCGACGAGTGGTTGCAGCGGACGCCCGAGGTCGTTCCCGAGGGGTTCAAACCACCGGCTCACGACGATGACATACAGGTTCTAGAAGGCGCGCTGGGCGTGAAGCTGCCCGTCGATTTCGTTGCGAGCCTCAAAATCCATAACGGGCAAGCCAGTCGGCACCACGCCAGTTGGGGCGGCGAATGCTTGCTCGACGTCAAAGGCATCTTGAGTGAGTGGTCATGCTGGCGCGACCTCGTGGCGAGCGGCGACTTCGAAGGCATGTCGTCGGATCCCGACAGCGGCGTCAAGGACGATTGGTTCAACACCCGATGGATTCCGTTCACGACAGATGGAATGGGCAATGGTCTATGCCTGGATTTGGATCCTGCTCCTGGCGGGACAGCGGGCCAAGTCATCCGCATCTGGCATGACGACGAGCGTCGCGAACGCCTGGCGCTCAGCTTCGAGCAGTGGCTAGAGCGAGCGCCCCCGGAAGAGACGGTTGGCGCGGCCACATGGCGCATCGGCTCGCCGGCCGCATCCGTGTCGGGTTGAGACGAAGTGGATACATTCGCCGCAGCCCTTGGCAATTGCTTCGGGCTCGCGGGATAATCGCCGAGCACCGAATCTCATCCGACCCGTCCAGAATCAGCCATGACCGAACCCGCTCGCGACTCGCACGAATCCTTCGACTGGCGCTGGAAGCCGTTCTCGTCCCTGACGGCGGTCGAAGTCTACGACATGCTGCAGGCGCGCAATGAGGTGTTCGTCGTCGAACAGCAATGCGTCTACAACGACGTCGATGGACTCGATAAAGACGCATGGCATCTGTTCGCGTATTCGGCCGATGCGCAGACGAGCAACGTCGAAGCGCAAGACGATTCGACCACGCGATCGCCAAGCTTCGAGCTGACGCCGGCCCCCGTCCTCACAGGCTATTTACGCGTGCTATTGCCCGACGAGTCGGATACGGACATCCGCATCGGGCGAGTGCTGACCGTTTCCGATTTTCGCGGCGTAGGCCTAGGCAGTGCGATGTTGGAGCAGGCGCTCAGGCATATCGTCGCGCAGTGGCCCGATGCCGCGATCAAGCTGCACGCGCAAGCGCACCTGCAAATGTTTTATGGCGCGTTCGGCTTCGAGCCGATTTCGGAGGTGCATGACGAAGACGGCATTCCGCACGTTTGGATGCGCTCCGTCTAGTCATCCGTGCGCGCGAGCGGCCGTCGGACGCTGTTCGCCCACCGATATTTCCCGCCGTTCCTCGCGCAACCTCTCGCGCGTCGACAGCCGCATCCAATGCCTCAGCGCGATGAGCGCGCCGAACACGCTCATCATCGACCCCGGTATCCAGAGCAGCAGCCCTCCGATCTGTTGATCGCGGATTGGGCTGATCCAACTGAAGGCGCGACCGCAAATCGAGTAGATCGGATAGAGCTCGCGAGGGGTGAAAAATATCAGTGCGCCCAGCACGATCTGCGGCGGAATGGCCGCGATGACCATCATGATTCGGCGTCCGGGCGAGAGCCGCGCGGGCGGCGCCGGGCGCGGATCGAGCACGAGCCACCAGAACAGCAGCCCGTCGACGACCATGCTCCAGTTCATGATGCGGTAGAGCCGCCAGTCGAGCATCGCCTTGAAGTGGATCGGCGAGAGCAGCCAAAAATAAATGAGCCCGACGAACAGCACGACGGCGACGATCGGGTTGAACACGATGTCGAGCGCGATGCGCACCGGCTTCGTTCGCATGGTCGGACCGACGAAACGCCGGCGCCAGCTGAAGGGGATGCCCGCACGCAGCGCCGCGCCCGGATACGACCAGGCGATGAAGAAAGGCCCGAGGTGGTGAAGCACCAGGTGCTGCAATCGATGCATGAAGAACTCGTGCTCGAAGTAATAGTCGAGCCGAGTATGCAGCGCGATATAGAGCGCGATGAGCCCGAACCAGAACGAAACCTGGCGCGGCAGCGAGACGCGTGCATGGCGCACCCCGCGCGCGAAGAGGATTGCCGCGGCCAGTACAGCGACGACGACCGTCGGCGACGGTTCCCAGGGATCGAGCCAGTAGAACGGATTCATTGCGATGCCCGGGTTACTTCGCTGTCCCCGGCGCCTTCACGGCGAACGGCGTCACGAGTGTTTCGCCGTCGGAGAATTGCAGCTTCAGATGGACGGTATCGCCGGGCGCGATGTTGCGCGTCGGCTCTTCGAGCATGATGTGGTAGCCGACGGGAGCGATCTTCAGGCTGCCGTGCGCGGGCACCGTGGCCTTGTCGACCATGACCATATTCGTGGTCGAGCCGTTTTGCACCGTTTGGTGCAGCATGGCGCTGCCGTAGTCGGCGCTCGAGACATCGGTGAGATCGATGTTTTTGTCGCTTGCGTTCGTGAGCGTGACGTAGCCGGCTGCGGGCAGTTTGTTCGGCAGCCAGCGAACCCAGGCGTTCGTGGCTGAGATGGCGGTCGCGCCCGCGGCATGGGCTGCCGTGCTCAGCAGGGCGCCCGCGCAAAGCAGCGTCGAGGCGAGCGTGACGGAGCGCAGCAGGTTCGGTCGAAAATGTATCGGCATGGTTTCGATATGGATAGGTTGATGTGAGCGCGGGTTATCGTTGAATCAAATACGACGCCGTTGCCGGTATCTCGATCGCCGGCCGCCCTTCAGGCGCCTTGCTCGATGATACGGCGCAAGTCATGCGCGATGGCGTCGGGCGTGGCGCTGCTCGTGGCCAGCAGGCGTGCGCGTCCGTCGCCATCGAAGATATAGACGGCCGAACTGTGCGTGACTTCGTAGCTTCCGTTCGGATCGCGCTTCTCCATTTGGTACGCCACGCGGTACCGCTTCGCGAGCGATTCGACTTGTGCGTTCGTGCCGGTCAGCCCACGGATATGTTGCGCGTCGAACGCCGTGACGTAAGCGTGCAGTGCTTGCGGCGTGTCGCGCGCCGGATCGACGGAAATGAACAGAATGCGCACCGACTTCGCGTCGGCGGGCGGCAGTTTCTCGAGCACTTGCATCAAACGCGCCATCGTCTCGGGACAGACGTCCGGACAGTGCGTATAGCCGAAGTAGACGAGCGTCGTTTTGCCCTGGAACTTCGCCGCCGTCACGGTTTGTCCGTTGTCTTCGGTCAACGTGAATCGAAGATCGGGCAGGTGGCTCGAGACGTCGGTCAACTGCCAGGGCTCTGCTTCATGCGAGCAGCCGGCCACTGCGGCGGCAAAAGCCAAGGCCGACAGAGTTCGCACGGCCGGTCGCCGCCAGGCGCGCGCAGGACGAGCGCGGGCGACTGGCGGCGCGGCAGAGGCGGCCGCTTCGACGGCGGGCGATGCGGTGAGGAAACGGGCCGGTTCGCTGTGCGGCGAGCCGACGCTGAAATCACGTGGCGGCATCCGTAACTCGGTAAGGTGCTCAGGCGCAGGGCGCTGCATGCGCAGCAGCGCCGGCCGACGGCTGGGAGGCTGCGACTATAGCGCAATTGACTGACTGTTACCCTTCATGCGGAGAATGTGCGCCGCGAGCGAGGCAATATGCCGCAGGAGAAGGCAAGATACGGGTAAGGACCGCGCCTCGTCATCCGCTCCCCGGCGGACGCAACGTTTCGAGGCATTCTTGCTCGAAATGGTGGCGCAGGCGCGGTAAGATGCGCAAACTTTTCCGGTTTGGAGCGGCCCAAGGGCGTCCGGACCGTTACGTGAATTAAGCTGATGCAATCTCTTCCGGCTGTTCTGTCTCTGCGCGAGACAGCGTTCTTCTTCGATTTCGACGGTACGCTCGTCGAGCTCGCCCCCACGCCCGACGCGGTTTTCGTCCCGCCGGGCGTCGTCGATTCGCTCGCGCGGCTGCGCCATTTGACGCACGGCGCGGTGGCTGTCGTGTCGGGGCGGGGTATCGAGAGCATCGACGGGTTCCTCGGCATGCCCGATCTGCCCGTTGCGGGGCTGCACGGCGCCGAGCGGCGCGATGCAAGCGGCGATACAGTGAGGCTCGGCTTCAACGACGAACGCCTGCTGCGGATGGAGCGTGTGCTGGCCGAACTCGTCAATGACCATCCGGGTACGTTGCTGGAGATCAAGGGCGCCGCGCTCGCGCTGCACTATCGCAACGCGCCGCTGGCCGAGACGGCAGCGCGCGAAACGACGCAACGCCTCGTCGACACCTATGCCGACGCTTATGTATTGCAGCCCGGGAAGATGGTCTACGAAATAAAACCGAAAAACGTCGATAAAGGGCGCGCCCTCACGGCCTTTCTCGACGAGCCGCCGTTCGCGGGCCGCACGCCGGTGTTCGCCGGTGACGATTTGACCGATGAAAAGGCGTTCGCCGTCGTGAATCAGCGCGGCGGCCTGTCGATCAAGGTCGGAGCGGGCGATACCGCCGCGCGTGCGCGCGTCGAATCGGTCGATGCGTTTGTCGGCTGGCTCGCCGGCATCGTCGCCTCGGCGCAGCACAGTTCATGAGTCGCCTGATCATCGTTTCGAACCGGGTCGCGCCGATTTCCGAAGGCGGCCCGGCGGCCGGCGGCTTGGCGGTCGGCGTGTACGACGCGCTGAAGGAAACGGGCGGCATGTGGTTCGGGTGGAGCGGGGAGGTCCTGTCCTCGGGGCAGCCTCAGCTGCAACTCGTCGAGCAAGGACCTGTTACGTTCGCGACGATCGGCCTTGCGCGGCGCGACTACGATCAGTACTACCGCGGCTTCTCGAATGCGACGCTATGGCCGGCGTTCCACTATCGCGCCGATCTCATTCAATACGACCGCCACGACTTCGAAGGCTATCGGCGCGTCAACACCTGGCTCGCGCAGCAACTCGTGCCGCTTCTGCGCGACGACGACGTCATCTGGGTCCACGACTATCATCTGATTCCATTCGCGCAGGCGCTGCGCGCGGCCGGTGTCGCCAACCGCATCGGCTTCTTTCTGCATATTCCGTTTCCGGCCGCTCAAGTGCTGATGGCCGTGCCGCCGCACCGCGAGCTCGTCGAGGCCTTGTGCTCGTTCGACTTGCTCGGGTTCCAGACGCAAGCGGACGTGCGCGCGTTCTGCGACTACGTCGTGCACGAGGCCGGCGGGGCGATCGCCGCCGAAGGCGGCAGCAACCGCGCCGCGTCGTACGTCGCGGGCGCGCCTGCTCACGTGAGCGCGTTCGGTCGGTCGCTGCGCGCGGCGGCCTATCCGATCGGCGTCTATCCGGATGAAATCGCTCAACTGGCCGAAGCGGGCGCGCGCGGCAAGTCGGTCCGCACGATGCGCCAGACCCTGCACAATCGCAAGCTCATCATGAGCGTCGACCGGCTCGACTATTCGAAGGGGCTCGTCGAACGGTTTCGGGCCTTCGAGCGCTTGCTCGATCAGGTGCCTGCCTGCCGCAACAATGTCTCGTTCATGCAGATCGCACCGCCCACGCGCGCCGACATGCACGCTTATCAGGACATTCGTCTGCGGCTCGAGGGCGAGCTTGGTCGGATCAACGGCCGCTTTGCCGAACTGGACTGGACGCCTATCCGCTACATCCATCGCCAATACGAGCGGCCCGTGCTGGCTGCGTTGTTTCGCGAAGCGCACGTGGGGTACGTCACGCCGTTGCGGGACGGCATGAATCTCGTGGCAAAGGAATACGTCTCCGCGCAAAACCCCGATGATCCGGGTGTGCTCGTGCTGTCGCGTTTCGCGGGTGCGGCCGACGAGTTGACGGGTGCGCTCATCGTCAATCCGGTCGATATCGATGGGATGGCGCAGGCGCTCGCGCAGGCGCTGTCGATGCCGCTCGCCGAGCGGCGTGCACGCTATCAGGACATGATCGCGCAGCTGCGCGGCAACAACGTGTCGGTTTGGCGCGATACGTTCTTGCACGATCTAGCGCAAAGCGGTGCGCAGGCGCCGGAACCGAACGAACCGACGGAGACCCGCGCGCCGGCACGCGCCAAGACCGCGCGCAAACGCGTCGCCGCCTGAGCGCGGTTCGGCGGCCGCGCGGCCGCCCCAGCCGTCAAGCGACGTGTTCGTCGATCTTGCGTCCGCCGCCCGGATGCAGTTGCATGGCCTTGCCGTGCTGTTTGCTCAGCAGGTCGCGGTAGATGCCCGGGCGATTGCGCAGCGCTTCGGGCGAGCCGTCGTCGATGACCTTGCCCGAGCTCATGACGATGATGCGATCGAAGTTTTGCAGCGTCGATAGACGGTGCGCGATCGCAATGACGGTGCGGCCGACCATGAGCCGGTCGAGTGCGTGCTGAATCGCTTCTTCGGACGCGCTGTCGAGCGCCGACGTCGCTTCGTCGAGCAACAGGATCGGCGCATTCTTCAGGATCGCCCGCGCGATGGCGATGCGCTGGCGCTGGCCCCCCGAGAGCTTCACGCCGCGATCGCCGACGATCGTATCGAACCCTTCCGGCATCGCCTCGATGAAATCGGTGCAGCGTGCCTCGCGCGCGGCCGCATAGATCTCCTCGCGGCTCGCCTCAGGGCGGCCGTAGGCGATATTCTCGTAGATCGTCCGATGAAACAGCGCGATGTCCTGCGGCACGAGCGCGATGGCGTGGCGCAGGCTGTCCTGCGTGATCGTCGCGATCTCTTGCCCGTCGATCGTGATCGAGCCGCCCTGAATTTCGTAGAAGCGCTGCAAGAGCGCGAGGACGGTCGATTTACCCGCGCCGGATTTGCCGACGAGGCCAACCCGCTGACCCGCTTCGATGTGCAAATCGAAATGATCGAGGATGGCGCGCCTGCGCGGGTAGGCGAACGTGACGCCCTGGAAGTCGACGCGCCCGCCGCGCGGGACGAGCTCGATCGCGTCTTCCCTATCGGGCATGCCGTGCGGCTCGAGCAGCGTCTTGACGGCCTCGGCCAGCCGCGCGATGTGTTGAGTGACGTCGACGAGCGCGACCGCCAGGTCACGCGTGCCGTGCAAGATCGTGAAGCCGAGCGAGCTGACGAGCACGATATCGCCCGAGGTCGCGCGCCCTTGATTCCAGAGCCACAGCGCCCAGCCGAGCAAGCCCGCGGAAAGCAGCGCCGTGATGACGGCGTGCAGCAGCCGCAGGCGCTCGAGGTAGAGCAGGCTCTGTTGCCGCGCGTCCATTTCCCCTTTGACCGTATCGGCGAAGCGCCGCTGCTCGCGCAGCGTCATGCCGAAGGCGCGCACGAGCCCCATGTTGCCGATGACGTCCACGAGCTCGCCGTCGACGGCCGCAGCCTTCGAGGCGAACTTGTGGTGGCGCGACGAGCCGCGCCCGGCCAGCTTGAACAGCACGACGGCGAGCACGCCCGAGCACAGCATCAAGCTTGCCGCCATGACCGGATTGACCGTGACGATCATGACGATGGCCCCGAACACCGCGATGCAAGGCGGCAGCACGTTCCACGCCATCGTGTTCTCGGAGGTGTAGACGGCGTTCGAGGTCGCCGTGATCCGGCTGGCGAGCGTACCGGGCTGGCGTTCGGCGAAGTAGGTCGGCGAATGGCCCGTCAGGTATTGAAACAGGTCGCGCCGCAAGTCGCCGGTGACGTCGACGAACGCGTGCGCGGCCACCCAGCCGCCGATGCGCCATAGCAGATTGTCGGCGGCGATGAGCCCGACGAGGATCGCAAACGCGGCCCACAGCGGACCCGGGTGATGCCGGCCCATGCCCAAGACGTCGATCAAATGCTTGATCGCGTACTGAGACGCCAGCGCGCAGACGACCGCCGCGAAGACGCTGGCCAGCACGATCGCATGGGAGACGGGGTGGCGCCTGATGTAACTGAGCAAGAACGCAAGGGGCCGCTCGGCATAGCGCGAGAGCCTGGCGTTGCGAGCGTTACGCTCGGCGACGGTCAAATGTTCCAATTGTGGTTCGTGCGAGGCACGGGAAACGAGTGTCATGAAAAGCATAGTCTGCGTGAGGCGTGCCGGTAGCCAAACTCGAGCAATATCGAGATAGTGCGGCACGCCGCCATTGTAAACATCCGCGGAACTTCCCCGGGACTTCGCGACGAGCGTTGGCTACGAACAACGCCGATTTGCGGCGACGCATCGTCGCCGGGTTGCGCAAGCAAGATCGATGCGCGTTTGGAACGAAAGGTCGGCCGAAGGAAACCGTAATTTTCGGCTAGAATTACGGGTTACGTCCGAGTGCCGCGGGGACAACGGCAATCGGAGCAGCATCGGAGCAAAATCGGGTCGTATTTGGGGCCCGATCGACCCGCGTTGATGCGCGAGGATGCACGGAAAAGGTGCATAAGCGGTTCGAGCCGCGGCGCACATCACGCTTCGGGCTACTGTAGGCGCGCATCGCGGTGCCGTGGGCGGCGAAATGTTTCCGGCCTGTAACAATGTAAAGAGTTTGAAATGTCCCGCGGCGCAGCATGAAACGGATCGGATAATCGATTCGGGTTTGCCCTAGGAATTTTTCGAGCGGCGTCAACGGTTGCGTGGGCCATGCGTTTAACGTCATGTGGCGCGTAGCCCCGAGATCAACCGACCGGCGCAGCCGATGGTCCTAGGCGAATCGCACCCGTCCCGAGAAAGGGAAGGGCGTGCTGCCGCCTTGCAATGGAGCGGGCGATTCGCTTCCAGAGACCAACAGCCAACATTTTTGCCTGAATATTTATTAGGAGTTCATCACTATGCGGATCGCTCAAATCGCTCCTTTGCACGAAGCGGTTCCTCCGAAGCTCTACGGCGGAACAGAGCGCGTGGTGTCGTACTTGACGGAAGCGCTCGTCGAGCTCGGCCACGACGTCACGCTGTTCGCGAGCGGCGATTCGCAGACGTCGGCGAAGCTCGAAGCGTTCTGGCCGCAGGCCCTGCGCCTCGACCCTTCGATCCGCGACACGATGGCTCCGCACATGCTGCTGCTCGAGGAAGTGCGTCGCCGGGCCGATGAGTTCGACGTGCTGCATTTCCACATCGACTACTACCCGTTCTCGCTGTTCTCGCGTCAGCCGGTTCCGCATCTGACCACGCTGCACGGGCGCCTCGATCTGCCGGAACTGCAGCCGATCTTCAACACGTTCAACGAAGTGCCGGTCGTTTCGATCTCGGACAATCAGCGTATGCCGCTGCCGCAGGCGAACTGGCTCTCGACGGTCTACCACGGCCTGCCCGAGAATCTGCTGACGCCGCGCACCGATGTCGAGCCGAGCTACCTCGCGTTCCTGGGCCGCATTTCGCCGGAGAAGCGCGTCGACACGGCCATCCGCATCGCCGAGAAAGCCGGCATGAAGATCAAGATCGCCGCCAAGCTCGACAAGGCCGACCGCGCTTACTACGAAGAGCAGATCAAGCCGTTGTTCGCGCTGCCGCACGTCGAATACATCGGCGAAATCAACGAAGCCCAGAAGGCCGAGTTCCTCGGCGGCGCCCATGCGCTGCTGTTCCCGATCGACTGGCCGGAGCCCTTCGGTCTCGTCATGATCGAAGCCATGGCCTGCGGTACGCCCGTGATCGCGTTCAAGCGCGGTTCCGTGCCCGAAGTCATCGAAAACGGCGTGTCGGGCTTCGTCGTCGAAGACGAACTGTCGGCCGTCGCCGCGCTCAAGCGCCTGCCGTCGCTGCCGCGCGCCACGGTGCGCAAGGCGTTCGAAGAGCGTTTCACCTCGAAGGTGATGGCGCGCAATTACCTGGCTTCGTATGAAAACCTGCTGCGCCAAAAGCGCCGCACCGTGCTGCGCGAAGTCGCCGCCGGCTAAGCCCCGAAGCGAGGCGCGGCCGCCGCGCCTAGGGATTGCTCGACACGCCCCGCCTGCCTTTCGGCACGCGGGGCGTGTTGCTTTTGCGGCAGTACGCTTGTGGTGCGCGCCCCGGAATCCCCCGGCGACACGGATTGTGCGCGCCGTCACGGGCCCGTGGAACGAACGGGGTGAAGCTCGAACGGCTCCGAATCCCTATAATGCTGCTGCCGTGCAGTAGGCGGCGATCGATGTCTGACCTTAGGAGAGCGTTTTGGCGAGAGGGAACCCCACGCGAGCGGAACCGGCACCGGGCGCCGGCACGATGTTCACGCTACGCGCCATCGGTCTCGTTTTGCTCGCGCGCTGGCTCTACTCGATGGCGCAGATGGGCTATGGGGAAGCGCTCTCGGCCATGGCGTCGTCTCCTTGGGCGTCGATCAACGGGGTTTTCCTCTTTCTGCTGATCGTGCTGCCTGGCGCTCGGGCGCGGGTGGAGCGGCCGTTTCACCCGCTGCCCCAATGGCTGCGACAAGCCCTGCGCCTTTTTGCACTTTTATGTCTGCTTTTCGCACTCTGGTCCATCGGCGTGTTTGTTTGGGCCGCGGGCGGCAGACGGACCGTTCACGCCATCGCGGAAACCAATGGTTGGCTCATTGTCGCGCCCGCGTTGTATGCCGCCGTTCTCTGGGTCTGCCGTCCCAGAGCGCTTTGGCGCACGAACGTGGCCGCGCGCCGGTTCGCCATCGGCCGTTTTGCGATCGCCCTCGATGCCGTGACGCGCACAGTCGTGGTCTGGGTTGAAAGCCGCAAGCTGGGCCAGTACGACGCGCGCGAGCTGTCGGTGAAATGGCCCGCCGCGGCGGCGATCGAGCGCGAACGTCCCACGGCGCATCTGCGTGCGAGCGGCGACGGCGCGCCTACGGTGACGGGGCACGCCGGCGGCGCCGCGATTCGCGCGCACGGGTGGGCGCGGCGTTCGCGAGTGGAACTGCTATGGGACTCGCCGGCGGCAGTCGGGCACAATCGGCAAACGGTTTTTCGCACGACGCTCGCGACGGACGGTGACCGAACCGCCGCGCACGCACTGGATGCGACGCTGCGGCAGGTCTGATCGACGCAGGCGCTTGCCGAGCGAACGACCTGTGCGTCGGCGCCGCCGCTGAGCGGCGTGCTGTCGCGCCAGCTCCCGGGGGTGCCCGCGACAGAGGAGGAAGCGATATGGATCAGGCTCGAATCGAGATCGTCAGGGCGTACGATGCGCTTGGCTCGGACGCGCGATCGCGCTTTCTCGTCGATCGCATGTGGCCCCGGGGCGTGACGAAGGACACGCTGCGGCTCGCTGCGTGGCTGCGCGACGTCGCGCCCAGCACGGAGTTGCGCCGCTGGTTCGGGCACGACCCGGCGCGCTGGGAAAAATTTCAAGCGCGCTATTGCGCGGAACTCGACGCCAACCCGCAGGCCTGGCAACCGCTGATCGAGGCGGCCGAACAGGGCCCCATTGCTTTGTTGTTCGGTGCGCGCGACCGCGAGCACAATCAGGCCGTCGTTTTGCGCGACTACCTGATGCGCAAGCTGGCGCATCGTTGAGCGGCGTCGGACCGGGCCGCATGCGCTGAACCGATTCAAACGATCTGAACGTGAACGCTTCGAAATCAACGCGGCGCGCAGTGCCGCTGTCCCCATCTTCCGCTTCCCCCGCCGCGCGATTGCAGGCGCTACTGGCCGAAATCCGTGCATGCCGCGCGTGCGAAGCCCATTTGCCTCATGGGCCGCGGCCGGTCCTTCAGGTGGGGCGCGCGGCGCGCGTGCTCGTCGTCGGTCAAGCGCCCGGCGCTCGCGTGCACGCATCGGGCGTGCCCTGGGACGACAAGAGCGGCGAACGGCTGCGGGCGTGGATGGGAATCGGCCCCGAGCGTTTCTACGATCCCGATTGCGTGGCCCTCGTCCCGATGGGGTATTGCTATCCGGGGCGGGGTGCATCGGGCGATCTACCGCCGCGGCGCGAGTGTGCCGAACTTTGGCTCGACCGCGTGCTGGCGCAGATGCCGCATATTGAACTCACGCTGCTCGTGGGGGCCTATGCGCAGCAACGTTTCCTGGCCGGGGAGCGCCGCGCGAATCTGACCGAAACCGTCGCGGCGTGGCGCGATTACGGTCCCTCGTGCATCCCATTGCCGCATCCGTCGCCGCGCAATCAGGGTTGGTTCAAGCAGCACGACTGGTTCGAGCGCGAACTCGTGCCCGTGCTGAGGGCTCGCGTGACCGCTGCGTTGTCGGGCGAACATACCGACGCGGTCCCATAGACGGTCGGCCTGGCGGCGCCGGCCATGTGTGCGGATTTTCGTCAGTGGCTGTCACTAATTTGCGCGCTCGACCGCGACCAATCGCGCTCGCCAAGAATCCGGCCGCGCTGTCGGCCAAACAAAGCGCATCCGTCCACCGTGCGAAGCGGCCAACTCGGCCAAGCGGGACTATCATTGCACCCCTGGCGCGCTTTCTCATCTCGAAACGAGAGCGTGCATCGTTCGATTAGCGCGTAGAAAGGACACGTCTCATGACTTCCGGCGTCATCCGCATTCGCGGGGCTCGTCAGCACAATCTCAAAAATATCGACCTCGACCTGCGCACAGGCGAAATGACGGTCGTCACGGGGCCCTCGGGTTCCGGCAAGTCGAGCCTCGTCTTCGACACCTTGTACGCTGAAGGTCAGCGTCGTTACGTCGAGACATTCAGCGCTTACGCGCGGCAGTTTCTCGACCGCATGGATCGCCCGCAGGTCGACCGGGTCGACGGCGTGCCGCCTGCGATTGCGATCGATCAGACCAACCCCGTCCGCAGTTCGCGCTCGACGGTCGGCACGATGACCGAACTCAACGATCATCTGAAGTTGCTCTACGCTCGCGCGGCGCAGCTTTTCGATAAAGTGACCGCAGATGGCGTACGGCATGACACGCCCGAGACGATCTACGCCGAACTCGTCGCCCGCACGGCGGAGCGCGACGAGCGAATCGTCGTCACGTTTCCGGTCGAATTGCCCGAGCAAACGAGCGCGGACGAGGTCGGACAATGGCTCTCCGCGAGCGGCTATACGCGCGTGCAGGCGGAGCGCGAAGTCGCGACGCCGGCCGGCGCTCGCAAGGTGCTCGACGTCGTAGCCGACCGCTTTCGCATCGGCAAGACAGAAAAGGCCCGCGTGGTCGAAGCGATCGAAGCTTCGCTCAAACGCGGGGCGGGACGCGTGAACGTCTATGTGCTGCCGGATGCCGATGTCAATGCCGATGCCGACCCCCGCGCGGCCGCAACGACCATCGAGCCGTCGCCGCGGATCTGGCGTTTTTCCACGGGGCTGCATTGCCCCGAGAGCGATCTGCGCTACGCCGACCCGCAGCCGGGCCTGTTCTCGTTCAACTCGGCCTACGGTGCGTGCGACGTCTGCCGCGGCTTCGGCCGCGTGATCGGCGTCGACCTCGGCCTCGTCATCCCCGACGTGCGAAAGACGCTTGCCGGCGGTGCGATCAAGCCGATGCAGACCCCAGCGTGGAAGGAGTGCCAGGACGACCTCATGCGTTATGGCGCGCGCTCAGGCATCCGCACGACGACGCCATGGGCGGAGCTGACCGACGCGGAGCGCGATTGGGTCATCAACGGCTCGCCGGATTGGAAGGGAGAGTGGCAGCGCGAGTGGTATGGCGTACGGCGCTTCTTCAACTATCTCGAATCGAAGGCATACAAGATGCACATCCGTGTGCTTTTGTCGAAGTACCGCAGCTATACGCCTTGCGAGACGTGCGGCGGCGCGCGGCTGAAGACGGAATCGCTGTTGTGGCGCTTGGGCACGAAAGCCAACGCCGATGCGGTGCTCGCACCCGGGGCGCGTTTCCTGCCGCACGGCGTGACGTGGACGCGCGCGCAACTGGAGGCGCTGCCGGGCTTGACCGTGCACGACCTGATGCTGATGCCGATCGCGCGAATCCGGCGGTTCTTCGACGAAATCACGTTGCCGAGCGCACTGCTCGACGACGCGTTGAAGCTGCTCGTCGCCGAAGTGCGCACGCGCTTGCGGTACTTGTGCGACGTGGGGCTCGGATATCTGACGCTCGACCGGCAAAGCCGCACGCTCTCGGGCGGGGAAGTGCAGCGGATCAACTTGACCACGGCACTCGGCACGTCGCTCACGAAGACGCTGTTCGTGCTGGATGAGCCGAGCATCGGTCTTCATCCGCGCGATCTCGATCGCATCGTCGAGGCCATGCGGCGATTGCGCGATGCGGGCAATACGCTCGTCGTCGTCGAGCACGACCCATCGGTGATGCTGGCGGCCGATCGACTCATCGATATGGGGCCCGGCCCGGGCGAGCGCGGGGGCAACGTCGTCTATGACGGCACGCCGGCCGACATTCGCGCGGCGCATACGCTTACCGGCGATTATTTGGGCGCGCGATTGCGCGTGGCGGACGCAACGCATTGGGCCCGGCGGCCGGTGGATGCGGACACGCCTCGGCTCGTGCTCGAAGGCGCGGGCGAGCACAACTTGCGCGACGTGACAGTCGACATCCCGCTGGCGCGGCTCGTCTGCGTGACGGGCGTGTCGGGGTCGGGAAAATCGACGCTGATCCAAGACGTGCTTTATCCGGCGCTCGCGCGTCATCTCGGACAGCCAACGGAGTCGCCGGGCGCGCATCGTGGCCTGAACGGCGCGGAACTGATCGCCGACGCGGTGTTCGTCGACCAATCGCCGATCGGCAAGACCGCTCGCTCGAACCCGGCAAGCTACGTGGGCGCCTTCGACGAAATTCGCAAGCTGTTCGCGAAGGCGCCGCTGGCTTTGCAGCGCGGCTACGCGGCCGGCACGTTCAGTTTCAATTCGGGCGATGGCCGATGCCCGACGTGCGGCGGCTCGGGCTTCGAGCACGTCGAAATGCAGTTCCTCTCCGACGTGTACCTGCGTTGTCCCGATTGCGATGGGCGTCGCTATCGTGCGGAAGTGCTCGAGGTGACGATCGAGCGCGGCTCGCCCGCTCGGGCGCTGTCGGTTGCCGACGTGCTCGAGCTCACGGTCAGCGAGGCCGTGAGTTTGTTCGCCGACGACGCCGACGTGCTGCGCGTATTGCAGCCGATCGTCGACGTCGGTCTCGAATACGTGAAGCTCGGCCAGCCCGTGCCGACGCTCTCGGGCGGCGAGGCGCAGCGGCTCAAGCTTGCCGGGTTTCTCGCCGAGACGGGCGGCAAGATCGGGGCGGAAGGGACGCCGGGCGGGCGGCTTTTCATGTTCGACGAGCCGACGACGGGCCTGCACTTCGACGACATCGCCAAGCTCATGCGCGCCTTCGGCAAGCTGCTCGCGCGCGGCCATTCGCTGATCGTCATCGAGCACAATCTCGACGTCATTCGCGCGGCCGATTGGATCGTGGATCTCGGGCCCGAGGGCGGCGATGAAGGTGGGCTCGTCGTCGCGGCCGGTACGCCGGAGCAAATCAAGGCGTGCAGCGCGTCGCATACGGGGCGCGCATTGAAGCAGTACGAAAAAGCGCTCGGTGCGGCCGAGGCGGCGAGCGAGACGGTAGCCGGCATGCCGCTCCAAAAGGCGCTCGCGGCGGCCCGTTCGCGCCGCGCCGTCGAGGGCGACGACGTCGTGCGCATCGTCAACGCGCGCGAGCACAACCTGAAGAGCTTGAACGTCGATATTCCGCACGGCAAGTTCAACGTCGTGACGGGCGTGTCCGGCTCGGGCAAGTCGACGCTCGCGTTCGACATCCTGTTTCACGAAGGACAGCGCCGCTACCTCGAATCGCTGAATGCCTACGCGCGCTCGATCGTGCAACCGGCGGGGCGGCCGGAAGTCGATGCCGTCTATGGCATCCCGCCGACGGTGGCGATCGAGCAGCGTCTTTCGCGCGGTGGACGCAAGAGCACGGTGGCGACGACCTCGGAGGTCTGGCATTTTCTGCGTCTGCTGTACGTGAAGCTCGGCATTCAGCACTGCATCCACGACGGCACGCCCGTCACGCCGCAGAGTGCCGAATCGATCGCCGCGCACGTCCTGCGCAATTACGCCGGCGAGCACGTGGGCTTCTTCGCGCCGCTCGTCGTCAACCGCAAGGGCGTCTACACCGATTTGGCGAAGTGGGCGAAGGCGCGCGGCTATTCGCATCTGCGAGTGGACGGCGAGTTCTTGCCCGTCGATCCTTGGCCCAAGCTCGAGCGCTTCCGCGAACACACGATCGAACTGCCGGTGGCCGACCTTGTGGTTTCGGTGGACAACGAGAGCGAGCTTCGCCGATCGCTCGATGCCGCGCTCGAATTCGGCAAGGGCGTCGTTCATTTGCTCGCGCCGCTCGACGGCTTGGCCGACGCACTCGCGTCGAAACGCTCGACGGTGGCAATCGGCGAAGTGGAAGTGCTGTCCGTCAAGCGGGCTTGTCCCGAGTGCGGGACGAGCTACCCGGAGCTGGATCCGCGCATGTTTTCCTACAACAGCAAGCACGGCTGGTGTACGAGCTGCGTCGGCACCGGGCTGGCGTTGACGCGCGAGCAGCGCGCCGCGTACGACGATACGGTGCTCGGCGCCGACGACGGGCGCGGACGCGAACAGACCCTGCCGTCGGAGGAGCAGGAAATCGAGGGCGTGAGCGATACGCCGTGTCCCGACTGCGGCGGCACGCGGCTGAACGAAACGGCGCGTGCCGTAGAGTTCGACGGTCGCGCGATCGTCGACGTCGGTCGCGCGACCGTGTCCGACACGCGCCAATGGATCGATACGATCGAGCTTGGCGGCCGCGATGCGCAGATCGCTCGCGACGTCGTCAGCGAAATTGCGAGCCGACTACGATTCCTCGAAGAAGTGGGGCTGGGGTATCTAAGCCTCGATCGCGCGGCCCCGAGCCTGTCGGGCGGCGAGGCGCAGCGGATTCGCTTGGCGGCGCAGCTCGGCAGCAATTTGCAAGGCGTCTGCTACGTTCTAGACGAACCGACGATCGGCTTGCATCCGCGCGACAACCGAATCTTGCTCGATGCGCTGCATCAGCTCGGCGAGAAGGGCAACACGCTGGTCGTCGTCGAGCACGACGAAGACACGATTCGGCGTGCGGATCACATCATCGACGTAGGGCCGGGCGCCGGCAAGCGCGGCGGCCGGCTCGTGGCCGAAGGGGGCGTGAAGGATCTCGCGGCACACCCCGATTCGCTGACGGGGCAATTTCTCGCGCGGCCCATCGTTCATCCGTTGCAGGCGCGACGCGAAGTGCGGGCCGATGCGAAGGCGCCTACGCCGGAGCGGTGGCTCACCGTGCATGGTGCGTCGCTGCACAATTTGCGGAACGTGACGGCAAGCATTCCGCTCGCGCGGCTCGTCGCGGTGACGGGTGTATCGGGATCGGGCAAATCGACGCTCGCGCGCGACGTACTGATGACGAACCTGCTCGATGCGGTCGGGCGCTCGGTACTGTCGTCGCCGGCCACGCGGCGCGCGCGCCGTGCCGCGCAGGAAGGCGCGGCGAAGCAACCGAAGACGCAAGCCCAGCAGATTCGCCGCGCCACGGCCAGCACCGCCCGCGCCCCCCTGGACGTGACGCACCGCTGGCAAGGGTGCGTGTCCGTCACCGGCTTCGAAGCGATCGACCGCGTGCTCGAAGTCGATCAAACGCCGATCGGCAAAACGCCGCGCTCGTGCCCGGCCACTTACATCGGCGTCTGGGACACCATCCGCAAGCTGTTCGCCGACACGCTGGAAGCGCGTGCACGCGGCTATGCAGCCTCGCGTTTTTCGTTCAACACGGGCGAGGGTCGCTGCCCCGGATGCGAAGGGCAGGGCGTACGCACGATCGGCATGAGTTTCTTGCCCGATGTGAAGGTGCCTTGCGATGTCTGCCACGGGCAGCGCTTCAATCCCGAGACGCTTGCCGTGACTTGGCGCGGCAAGAATATCGGCGATGTCCTGACGATGGAGATCGACGAGGCCGTCGAGTTCTTTTCGTCGATGCCGAGCATCGGCCATCCGCTTCAGCTGATGAAGGATGTCGGGCTCGGTTATCTCACGCTGGGGCAGCCCTCGCCCACGCTATCGGGCGGCGAAGCGCAGCGCATCAAGCTCGTGACGGAACTTGCCAAGGTGCGCGACGATGTTACGCGGCGCGGGCAAAAAGCGCCGCATACGCTTTACGTGCTCGACGAGCCCACGGTGGGTTTGCATATGGCCGATGTGGCGCGTCTGATTCGCGTGCTGCACCGGCTAGTCGATGCGGGCCATAGCGTCGTCGTCATCGAGCACGACCTCGATGTGATCGCCGAAGCGGATTGGATCATCGATCTGGGCCCGGAAGGGGGGGCGGGCGGCGGCGCGATCGTCGCGGCCGCGGACCCGGAGACGCTCTCGCGCGTGCGCGAGAGCCATACGGGACAGGCGCTCGTGCCGGTGCTCGGGCGTGCGGCGAGCAAAGGCGAAGGTGAAGCGGTTTCACCTGCCGGTGCGACGGTGCGAGGCGGGCGGCGTAGCGCGTGATCCCCCTGCGCGTCAGGCTTCCCCGGCCAATTCAGGCGCGGCGCTCGGCGCTGCCGGCGCAATCGCCTGGGCGCTTTGCGGGCCCGCGCCTCTCACCTGTCCCACCCAGATCAGCGCAAGCGAAGCCAATGCGACCGACACCCATCCGCTGACGCCGTAGCCGACGAGATGTCCCGCCGAATCGGTGGACAGCATGAGCCCGCCGAGCCAAGCGCCGCAGCCCGTGCCTAACGATTGCACGGCGCCGTTGGCGCTCAGGAACGCCCCGCGATGCTGGGCGTCGGGCACGGTCGTTAGGATGGCTTGCATCGGCACGATCCGGCCCGAGGACACGACGAGAAGCAAGGCAAAGCCCGGCACCATGATCGAGAACGGCACTTGAGGCAAATGCGTGAGCAAAAGCACGGCCCCGAGCGCCAGCACGCCGAAAATGCGGAACACGAGACGATGGCCGATTCGGTCGGCCAACCTGCCGATCGCGCGCGAGGTGAAGAACGTGGCTGCGCCGCCGGCCATGTAGAGCCAGGAGATTTGGCCGGGCAGGATGCCGTGATTGGCCACAAGCATCGGCGAGATGAACGGGATCACCAGCATGTGCGCGAACATGAGGAGGAACGTCAAGGCAAACGCACGCAGATGCCGCGGATAGGTCAGCAACTGCACGAGCGCCGGCATCGTCTCTGCCAGCGACGGCGGCTTCCTGGCCAGATGCTCCGTGAGCGGGGGCAGGATGCGCGCCGTGATCACGGCGATCGTCGCCGTTAGCGCCGCCAGCAGCCAAAACGGCGCGGACCAATGAAAGTACGCGCCGAGGAGCACGCCCGCGGGCACCCCTGCAATCGCGGCCATCGAGAAGCCGGTCATGATGATGCCCGTCGCGGCGCCGCGCCTTTGAACCGGCACGATGTCGGCTACGATCGCCATGACGGCGGCGCCGAGCACGCCCCCCGTAATGCCGGCAAAGGCTCGGCTCACGAGCAGCAGCGGATAACTCGTCGCGCAGGCGCATACCACGTTCGATACCGCGAACAGCAAATAGGCGGCGAGCAGGAGCTTGCGACGGTCGAAGCGGTCGATGTATGTCGCCGCCAGGAGCGCCGACAGCCCCGAGCACCACGAATAGGCCGAGACGGCGGCCGCGAATTTGGACGGCGAAATGTGGAAGGCGGTCATGATCTGCGGGCCGAGCGGCAGCATGACCATGAAATCCATGATGAGCGTGAATTGCACGAGCGCGAGCAGCCATATGAGGCGCCGCTCGCGCGCTTGGGGCAGGGCATACATAGTTATTCGATTCCTTGTCGATGTGCCGTTTTTCGAACGGCGGTGCGCGTGGACCGCCGTTGTCTTACTTGACGCTTCGCCCGCCGCGCGCGTGACACGCTCAAGCCTTTGAGTCTTGCGGCGCCGGCCCCGCAGCCGGCTTTGCCTCGATTTCGGCGGCGGCGCGAAGCAGGATTTCAGCGATGCGCTGTTGTTCGAGATCATCCGCATCGATGCGTCGTAGCAGCGCCAGCTTCAGCGCGTAACGCGCTTGCTGCAGCTTGGGGTGCCAGCTGCCTGCGTCACGACCGAAGGCGCCGCCGTCGGCGTCTTCTTGCTCCGCCGCGTAGGCCCGCCGCACCGATTCCATCTTGTGCGCGACGTAGCTGAGCTTGGCGAGAATCATGTCGACTTGATCGCGGTTCGCGGCTAAATGCACGCGGCCCGCCTCCGAGATCTCGTAGCGTTTGCGGTTGCCTTCTTGCTGGACGGTGACGAAACCCAGTTCTTCGAGATAGGTCAGCGCAGGATAGACCATGCCCGGGCTTGGCGCATAGAAGCCGTTCGAACGCGTCTCGATTGCCTTGATGAGTTCGTAGCCGTGACGCGCTTGCTCCGCGATTAGCGCGAGCAGCATCAACTGCAAGTCCTCGCCCGTAAATTTGCGGCCACGCGTGAAGCTTTCGTCGTCGCCGAAGCCGCTGTCGCCGCGCCCGCCCCAGAACGGACCACCGCCGCCGTGGCGGTGCCGGTGCCGCCCGATGGCGTGCCACAACTCGTGCAGGAACGACGCCTCGCCGCGGCGAGCACGGAGCCCTCGGTTACGGCCGTGAAAGAAGCCCGGATCGGCGCCTTCCCGCCGATGTCCGTACCAATGACCGTAGTCGGGGCCGGCTTCGGGCCGGTGGTGATCGAAGGAGTCATGGTGGTCGTGGTGGTCGCGATGCCGACGCGAATGTGTGTGGCGGTGCTCCGGCTGAAAGTCGGAAAGGTCGAGATCGCGGGGGCCTTCTTGGAAGGGGTGGCGCATGAAGATTCCTTAAGAGAATCGTGAGTGGGTC
>Ga0310811_10002441_pt1 | contig 23282 bp, 19 predicted proteins | sample YCmetagenome_FD_207642 | JGI IMG/M metagenome (GOLD analysis project Ga0310811, IMG submission 207642) | Soil microbial communities from experimental microcosm in Duke University, North Carolina, United States - YC | ecosystem: Engineered > Artificial ecosystem > Soil microcosm > Unclassified ... | reverse complement strand
CCTTCTTTAGTGGTGTAAATATTGCGTAAAAAAAGATATATGCATAAAAAAAGAGATTTTGCCACTAGACAAGAACGTACATCTTCGTGCATACTAGTGATGTGTATTGTTTATCTTGTTTATACAAACGATACACATTGTATTTACATCAGAAAATCGTCTGCTGAGAAGTTGACACAAAAAAGTTGTGGATCCATATAATCTCATTAGTAGGAAGGACAAGGCACCCATGCTTGGAGCACATGAGCAACGTAGCGAAATCGCCCGCCTGTTATCACAGATCAGCGCGGAGTATGAAGCCGCCCAACGAGGCATCTCTGGTCTATCGTACGGCACGTCACAACATGATTTCATTACAGCACGTATGGAGAATATGGGGCAGCTACATACCCAACTTCAGTCAATTGTCGGAGATGTAGCTATCGCCATGATCGCTGACCAACTCAATAAAGCCTAGCCTGGCTCGTGAGTTCGTAGCAGCGCGCGCATCGCGATGGCGTCAGGCTGCGGCTCTCTCGTGTACTTTGTTCTTCATAGAGTGGATAGGGTGGAGGTGTATGTATGCTACATTTCTTTGTCATGAATGCGCACGTGTAATTATCTATTTATCAATCTGCGTAGAGAAAGAAGATATCCAACAGAGTGATATCTTCTTTTTTGCAAATGATGTTAAAATGTTTGACATATATAAATTCAGCATGCAAAACAAATGAACCCTTCTATAGAACAAAAGAAACTTTTCCGGGTCAGCACGCTCCCCAGTCAGAGAGCGAAAGTTGTTTCAATCGCTTATGCATATAGATGAGAAAAAACAAAGCATGAGAAAAACAAAGAAAAAGGGCAATTAGCGTACAACTAATTGCCCTTACTGAAGATAGAAACATAGAAACAGAGGATGCCAGAAAGTTTTTAGTACTGGTTACTCTTGCGTAGAAGGAATATGCTCAGAAGCGAAGGAATGCTCTATATGCATATCAAAATGGCGTTCTAGAGAAGAAGACTGCCAGGTACCAGACACCACATACTCTGTCTCTTCACTGACGAAGGTATCCAGATCGAGAACAGTATCAGTTTTATGAAGAAAACAATGCAGCCAATTTGTTACATCGTCGTTTGAGAGATGAGGCGCACCTTCACAAACGAACCATTCAGCAATGCCTTGTATATAACTGCGAAAGTTTCTGGGTAAAGGGTAATTGCGTTGAATGCGATACGTTTTCTCCTGCACATCCTGAAAGCCTGCGGCACGAAGGTAACCGGCTAGCTTTGAGCCTACCCAGCTATCTTCAAACGCATAACCCTGATCGACGCGCTCCAGCTCCCAGCGCGCGCGCGCGCGCAAAACGCGTTCTTGCAATTGCGCATCAACATTGTAAAAACGCATCGTTCCAAAATCTATATCTTTAATCACCAGGCGACCGCCATCATTGAGATAGGGGCCCATCGCGGCAAAAGTCGAAACAGGATCAGAGAGATATTGACTGACATTTGCACTAAAAATGAGGTCAGCCGTCCCACGTTCAATAGGAAGTTGCTCCAGAGAAGCGCGTTTATATTGAACTTGACGTCGATACCACTTATTGGTGCTCCTGCGTTGAGCAGTCACAAGGGCTTCGGGAGAAATATCTATGCCGATAATCTGTCCCGCTGGACTAATTGCCTGAGCAAGGAGAGGCGTCCACAAACCGGGTCCACACCCCGCATCAACCACCAGACTCCCAGATTTGAGGTGAAGATCGCGGATCATCTGCCCGCGTTCATTGGCCTTACTCTGATGATGAGTTACCAGCCATTCAATGGCATTGAGCGGAAGCCCACACTCATTCACATGCACCACATGATTCACTGCCATAACACTGCCTTATCCTTCCAGCCATCATTTTGAAGGATACAATTCATATCCTTCATGCTATTTTCATATTACATGTGCTACAAAGCAAAATCAATACTTGTATGACATTGTAGTACTTTCGTATGTACAATGTTTAAAATAGGTCATCATACTCATATGTTTGAACGTACTTTGATGTGACATAATAGGAGCGATGTTCAGCTCACAACGTACAACATACGGCTCTACAAGCAAAGAAGACTTGCCTATTGCCCTGAATAGGTGCAAGAAAAAGGTGCCATACAAACACAGTCAAGCGTCTGTACACACAAAATCGGAGAGATCTCGGGAGGATAGGACAAAATCGCGGCATCGTGTCGTTCCGGCAACGATTTCTTATGGTATACTAGAAGGCAAATATTTGTCGATATCGTGCTGTCTTCGTAAAAGTTTTGCGTCTTGACATTGCAAAGTTTAAGGAAAAATTTTATGGAGAACGGGCAGAACACCAGGCCAGTACCCAAGAAGAAACGCGGACGCCCTGCTGGTATGCGTATTCCTGCTTCTCTCTCGCTCACGAAGGCGTCTGCACGACAGGGACAGCAAGGTCAAGGGGTAGCCGTAAAACCTTCTCCTGGCCCGGTTCCATACAGGCAAGAGAGTGCAGTGCTCACGAAACAGCATAAACCACCATCGACGACAAGAGAACCTTCAGAATTTAGTCAACTGCTCAGTACGATATTGCGCCGGGATCGTAGCGAGCTCTTGCGTGTAGCACAAGAGCTGGCAGTCAGCGAGAACAGTATTTACCGCTGGATGAGTGGCAATACAGAACCACGCATTCACCATCTGAAACGTCTGCTCGAAGTGCTTCCTGCGTACCAGGGAAAGCTCACAGAGGCCATCAACAGCACATTTCATGGCATCTTGAACCTTCAAGCCCTGGCAATGGACGACCCAATTGGCGAAGTGCCTAAAGATATTTACCGACGTATCGTTGAGCTGATTACGATGGCCGATGATGATAGTACCCGGCTTTGGGAGGTCTCGCAAGCTCTTTTTGAGCATGCACTCTATCATCTGGATAAAGAGAGAAAAGGCCTGGCAATCACCTATGCCCACCTGTTGCCCCAGCATGAGGATGGCATTCATGCCCTGAGAGAGGCAGCCATGAGAGGGCATGAGCCATGGCCCTTTACCCTGGAAAGTAGAGCATATCTCGGCAGCACTTCGCTGGCGGGAATGGCTGCCACGTTGCGGCGCATGCAGATCTGGAATGAAAGCGAGAACGAAAATCGGTTGCAATTTGAAGTTGATGAGCATGAAAGAAGTGTCTGTGCAACACCAGTTGTGCGAGGCAGCCGGATCGCCGGAGCCCTCATCGTCTCCAGCACGAACGCCGATTTTTTTCGTCAGCCCATGGCCTGCCAGGCGATCGGAGAATATGCACAATTGCTGGCACTGGCACTTCATGAACGTGATTTTCAACCATTCTCATTGCTGCATCTCCGTCCAATGCCAGGACTGGCCTGGCAACGGGCTGAGCTTATGCAAAACTATGTTCAGCGTACTGTTACGCATACACGCCGCTACCAGAGTTCACGTCAGGAGGCTGAACGCGCCATTGAGCGAGAGATGGAGCTAGAATTTGAGAAAGTAGGACAAGAACAGCAGCATTTACCGATAGAGCAAAGTAGTTCGACATTTTCCGCTCACTAGCTTTCCGCTTTTTAAAAGAGTGTTCAAACATCTTATCACCCGGTTAGAGTTGAGATACTGTATGCAAACACCAGAACCATCATTGGAAGAGAGCCAACAACAGATCGTTTCAGGAGAAGGAGCCACGCTTGACCCTTCTGCGCCACAGGCAGAACATGCCTCCTCCAGAGAGGTAACACCTGACAAACAAGAAAATGCACAACAACCTGCTCTTCCAGGCAGGACAGGAGAAGTTGTACAGGCGAAGCCAGCGCCCTATTCAGAAGAAGACATCCTGAAAGGTCTGGTTTATCCACCACCACCCACGTTTTATGAAAAAATGCCATCTCCAGTTGAGCCACCAGTAGTGCATCAGGCCCCTCCTATCCGCTACGTACCAGAAGCAGCACGTGCCGCTACCAGCTATGTACCTCCCAAAACTCCATCCCCACTACCAGCCGTCGGCTCTGCTCCTGCTTCCATAACGGGGCCGGGCTCATCAACCAGACAGCTACCAGTAAAGAGATCGCGTACCTGGGTCTGGGTAGTTGTCACCATTATGGCCATAGCCTTACTTGCCAGCGGCAGCCTCTGTGGCTGGGCAGTCTATAATGTCTCCTCCAATGTATTTCAAACTGTGGATGGCATTGAAAATACGGTGAGTGGCTTTTATAGCGAGTTGCAGAACAAAAATTATGCTCAGGCGTACCACTATCTCGCACTGACGGGGGCACAACAGACGCTCACACAAGAACAATTTGCTCAACAGGCTTCCCAGCTGGATAGCCAGTACGGACCGGTGCTCTCATATACCCCGGAAGCTCCAGCATTGAGCCCCAATGCTTCATCGCAGGATACAGCAAATATCACGCAAAGTACTATCACCATACAGGTAGGACGTAAACAAAAACAGTACGCAGTAACGCTTACGCTCCGCAAAGAGGGCAATAGTTGGAAAATCGTTTCATACAGTCAGCTCTGAAGAAAATGAGGAGAAGTCAAATGCCTGCGAGAAGTGGAACCATTCTCTCGCAGGCATTTTTTTTGCGATAAAAAGGAAAATTGCGCGCTATTTACTTGCAAGCAGAATGAATCTACATGACAGAGATAGCAGAAAACGTGCACTAAAAAGATTGATAAATTAGAATATAAGAAGTACAAAAACATTAATCGGCGGCAGGTACAGCAAGCGTGCTGGCGGAGATCTCCCGACCAACGCAGGCGCGCAGATCCTCGCGATAGAAGCGCCAGGTGCTTCCGACCTTATGCCCGGTCAATTGGCCAGACCACATCAGACGATAGAGAGTTGAACGGCTTACACGCAAATAATTCATAGCTTCTTTAAAAGTCAGCAACACATCATCTTGCACAGGCACCATCTGCACGACCATATTATTTTTCTCCTTGCAGTAGAAAACAGGTGTACACACCCACATTTACAATAATAAACATGATAGCTGTATCGCCAGATACAAATATTTGTCTCAACGCATATTATAGTAACCAATGTTGTTGCGCTTCTACGTTGAGGATTAGTTGCGAAATGGTTAAGGACAGTGCTCGCATGGTTAGATAATCATTACCAACAAAAGAGTAGGCACAAACAAAAAAATGAGCATTTCTGTCTACCACTTTTTTGCCAGCAATATTTCGAGATCCTCAATTTCACACGAAACCGGAAAGATGGTCATACCAGTCAACTCAGACAGGTGCTGGACCGTACGCATGTCATGGGGATTGGCCATCGCGACGGTCAGGCGATGATGATCTCGACCAACGGGTGCGCAACGAAGCTCAGATGCAACCATATAGGGCAATAACTGCTTCAGGCGCGGCGGTAGCTCACGTGGAAGATCCAGAAAAGGAACTGCCACTGTTTCCGGGGACGTATGAGCAGGTTCATCAGCGGGCGATGCGTGTATCATCCCCACAGAAAGCGCCTCCGGTGTATGCGCAAATTGATGAAACAGGGCAGGGCGCAAGGTCAAACGTCTGGCAGGTTGGCTGGCACACAACAAAAGCTGCTCAAGAGCCGAACCCGGAGAAGGAAACGAGCCACAGCCAAGCAACAACGTTGTCTCGCGCACAAGCGGAGGCACAACCGTCTCAGCTTGCAACAGACAAATACTTTGATAGACACGTTCGAGAATAGTTTCCATGCCATAGCGATCCACATCCGGAAAAATCAGGGCGCCCCCCGCCTCATCCTCAATCCACAGGCGATCGCTCAGGCGTATGACACGACGCACATTTGCAAATATCTGCTCGCGCAGGCCAGCAGGAACATGATCATAATGACGCTGTTTCAATGGTGCACGCAGGGAAGAGACAGGAGGTGGTTCTGCTTGCGCGATATGCAGCACGAGGATGCTCAACGCTGGCATCTTCGGCAACAAATCATACAGCACAGCGGACAATTTCGCACGCAGTGTCGAAGTTGCAGGTACATATTGAAATGGTTCATACGCGGACACACACTCATCCTGAGCAACCACTGAAGCACTCTGGCTCAACGGAGAGAGAGGAGTACAGAGACAGCGCATACTGGAAGAAGACAGCGGACCAACTCGAACGGCTGGCAGGCGAGCTGAAGTCTCCCTCCTTTTCTGATGTAGTGACATAATCAAGCACCTCCAGCACATACTACTTACAAATAGAGATCAAATACAGGATGAGTCTGGATTCTATGGTATACAAATAAGTACATTGAAATAAGTATACGTCAGCAAATAAGCAAGAAGAGATAGGGAATTTGTTACAGTGTGGTTAAGAAGCCAGAGTTAAGGTTAAGAGGAATCTATCCTGCGTATACAATTACGCTACTACGCAGGATAGTACCAGCACAGGCAAAATCGTGAGATTAAGGCTCGATCGCGACAGGAGCGGTAAAAGTATACCCAACGCCAGGAACCGTCATAATATATTGAGGGCTATTTGGATCAGGCTCGACTTTCTGGCGCAAATGGCGAATATGTGTCTTCACCAGACCAGAATCGCCCGCCTCATCGTAGCCCCAGACACGCTCAATAATCATATCGGTGGTCAGCACCTGGCCGGTATGCGTAATCAGCAGATGGAGCAGGCGGCTCTCCGTGGGAGTCAGGCGAACCTTGGTGCCATCCCTTGTCACCTCATGGCGCATAGCATCCAATGTGACCGGACCGACCGTAATTGCCGAAGTACCAGTCGTACCACGAGAGCTAGAAGAGCGACGCATCACGGCTTTAATACGTGCCAGCAACTGGCGAGGGCTGAAGGGTTTACGCAGATAGTCATCCGCTCCCATCTCCAGGCCGCGCACCTCATCATCTTCACGATCATGGGCCGTGAGAATCAACACCATCGAATTCGTTTCACTGCGCATCTGACGACACACCTCAAACCCATCGAGTTTGGGCATCTGGATGTCAAGGATCACAAGATCTGGCAGAGTTTCACGCCAGCGTTTTATAGCCTGCTCTCCGTCAAACGCCCGTACTACATCGTAACCATGGCCTTTGAGCCAATAGCTTAGCATATCTACCATATCGCGGTCATCATCCGCCACCATTATTTTCACTTGTGTCCTCCTACAGTACAGGCCTACATTACAATACAAGGATGTACCGATGCACCTCGATTTAATATAAGCAGTTTCATCTGTCACTCACCTTCTAGTAACGGGAGGAGCAGCAAGCGGTAACATCATGACACAATTTGGGCTATTGCCGACTCTATTCCTGAGTGTTACCAGGGAATATTACCCATAACGATGTCATACTCTTTCTATCGGCATGGTTGGAGTATTTCTACAGAGGAGATTTTTTCGCATCAGGGAATGGCAGCAAGGAGAGCACGAGCGATAACGATGCGTTGAATCTGGTTTGTCCCCTCAAAAATCTGCGCAACTTTGACATCACGCATGTAACGTTCAACAGGGTAGTCGCGAACATAGCCCGCTCCTCCAAGAACCTGCACAGCATTGGTCGTCACTTCCATCGCGACATCACTGGCGAGACACTTCGCCATTGCCGCAAACATTGGCGCGCGCTCTTCTCCATCATCAAGCAGAGCAGCGGCCTTATATACCAGCAAACGAGCAGCTTCAATCTTCATGGCCATATCGGCTAATAGCACTTGAATGGCCTGAAACGTGCCAATGGTTTTCCCAAACTGCTGGCGTTCGCCCGCATATCTACAGGCAACCTCAAAGGCAGCCTGAGCAACGCCAATCGCGATCGCGCCAATATTCACGCGCCCGCCATCCAGAGAGGAGAGAGCAATCTTCAAGCCCTGACCTTCCTCGCCGATCCGTTGCGTGGCGGGAATAGCGCATTGGGAAAAGATCAGTTCGCGGGTGGGAGAAGAATGCAGGCCCATCTTACGCTCACGTTTCCCGAAAACGAAACCGGGAGTAGCCTTTTCAACCACAAAACAAGAAATACCTGTTGAACCTGATCCAGGACAAGTTCGGGCCATGACCAGATACAAATCGGCCTCGCCTGCATTGGTGACCCACAGCTTTGTCCCCTGCAACACATAGGTATCCGCAACGCGTTCAGCGGTACACTGCAAGCTGGCAGCATCCGATCCCGCATGCGCCTCGCTCAATGAGAATGCTGCCAATAGTTCACCAGAAGCGAGGCGAGGGACCCAGCGCGAACGTTGCTCCTCATTGCCAAAGCGAGCCAGGGAGCCAGTCACCATATTGTGGACCGAGAGACCGACCGCCGTTGCCATTTCACCTTTTGCCAGCTCTTCATAAACCAGAACGCCATTTAAGCGGCTCAGCATACTTCCACCATAGACTTCGGGCGTCGTCAGACCGAGCAGGCCAAGCGCGGCCATCTGGGTATAAATAGCACGAGGGAAAGTTTCGTGCTCATCCCACTCTTCGGCATAAGGGGTCAGCTCTTGCGTGGCGAAATGGCGCACAGTATCGCGTATCTCTTTTTGCTCATCATCGAGACTAAATTTCACCGAGAAGCTCTCCTCTCAAGATACTATTATCAAGCAACAAAATGCTGCATCAGAAAGGCACTTTGGGATACCAGAGATTGACAGCCCCCAGTGCGTCTCCACTGGCAAGCAAAGTGCCATCGGGAGACCACGCCACCGATGTAACAGGCTCAGTGACCATGCGTTCGGCACGGGCTAACGTACTGAAAGGGATAGCACGGCTGGATAAATTCTCTCTATTCCAGAGCATTACCCCATTTTCCATATCAGCAAAGGTAAGCCATGGCTGACTGGGAGTCCAGGCTACCGATAAGGCCTGCGTATCAGGGAGCGTAGCCAGCGTAGCAGAACTATTGATAGTGGCACCAGAAGATGCCACATCTAGCGCGCGCCAGATCTGGATCTGACCATCAGTCGCGCAGGAGGCGAGCCCATAAAAGGTCTCAGGATCATAGGATCGTGACCAATCGAGCGAAAGAATGCTCCCTCTATGGCCGAGATAGACCTGAGAAGTACCGGCGTCCATCGACCAGAGACGTATCGTCTGATCCTCACTTCCTGAAGCCAGAAATGAACCATCAGGAGACCAGGCAAGACAGGAGACCGACGCATCATGACCAACCAGATCTCGCTCCAAGAGAAACTCAGAGGTATAAGGGTTGTAAAAGAAAAGATGGACCTGATTGCCTTCAGCAACAGCGAGGTGTCGGTCATCAAAAGACCAGGCGAGCGCACGAACAGGTGAAGGAAAGCTGGTCCCCCTATTCTGCTGCACCAGGAGATTGCTCATACCGTCCCAGAGTGCAACCCCGCGACCGTTCAGACCTATCGCGAGCAAAGAAGAGGATTGACAGGAATGGTGCATGGCAGCAAAAGCAGTAATCCCCTCTTGAGCAGGTCCCGTGAACGAAGTGATATTCTGGCCCGAAAAAGCATTTGCCACGGTGAGCGTGCCATTCGTAGAGCGAGAAGCGAGGAAGCCAGAAGAGGCAATCCAGGCCAATGAAGTCACAGAGGTCGGACCCAGATCCGTGCTCATACGAGAGTGGGGATGATGACGATGGTGACGATCTCGCCTATGATGCGTCTCCTCAGAGGCGTGCTGACTGAGCACACCAGCGCCACAAACCGCAAGCGAGAATAGTCCGACCATTACCATGCGGCGCGTGAGGCTCAGCGGCTTTTCGGGCTGAGCTTCTGGCTGTTGTTGCATCTGGACCTGTCCAGCAGTCTCGCCTGAGTCAGACCAGATGATGGGAGCGTACTCATCAACAGCAAAAGGCTCAGATGGTGTAAATCGTGGGTCAGATTGAGCAAAGGGCGAGAGCGTTCCGGGAAGAGGAGGCAGGCGACGAGCGCACTTCACCGAAAGATCTTGTAGAGCTGCTTTAACCTCGCTCATACTGGCCGGGCGTTCTTCGGGGTAAAGCGAGAGCATGCGCGAGAGCAGGACGGACAGCTCATCAGGCAGAGATGAATTGACAGAGACAAGGGGCACGAAATTGAAGGGATCATGAGCCGGATCAATCCCCGTCAGAAGCTGGTAGAGCGTCACGCCCAGGCTATAGATATCTGAGCGAGGCGTCGTCTGAGCCGTCCCATATTGCTCAGGTGAGGCATAGCCGGGCGAACCTAAGGCAATAGTATCCCGAGAACGACCGGGCTTGAAGAGACGCGCTGTACCAAAATCGATCAGGTAGACCTGCTTGAACGGCGTAATCATCACATTCGCGGGCTTCAGATCGCGAAAAATCACCGCTGGCTCGCGCGTATGCAGATACTCCAGCACAGAACAGAGCTGCATGCCAATATGGCAGACCTCCAGAAGCGAGAGAGGAGCGTGTTGCATCAGTAATAGATTCTCAAGCGTCTCACCCTCGATAAACTCCATCACCAGATACCAGTGATCTTTATCGGTAAAATGTTCGTAGAGACAGGGGAGGGAGCGATGGCGCAGTTCAGAAAGGATGTTCAGCTCACGGTGAAAGGTATCGGTCGCATCGATCACATCCTGCGGCTTCAGACCTCGTAAAGAAATGATTTTTAACGCAACCGGATACTCCCCGGCCAACACATCCACAGCTTTATAAACAGCCCCATAGCCACCAGAACCAAGCTGGTGAAGCAAACGATAACGGCCATGCAGGAGTGCAGGGGAAGAGGAAGTAGCATCATCAGCAGAGAGTGGCAGCCCACAGGCAAAACAGCATTCGACATCATAGGCATTGGCCGCGCCACATTGTGCACAATACACCATATCGTGCCCCTTTATTTCAATCTCTCCAGCAGGACGAACAGGCACACGACGCCTATCAGGCCTCTGGGGTAAAGGTGGAAGCATATATTTCCACCCGCTACGCGTAAGCTAACCGGACACGATTCAGGAGAAATCCAGCCGTTCAAGGCAAAACATCATCCAGACCCGTCCGACGAGAGATACAAGGGCATGGCTACAAAGTTTGTCTATCTACAAATGGCCTACGAAGATTATACACTGTAGTTCTGGTTACACAATTCCACACCATCCCCAAAAGAGTTACACAGCCTGCCAGACCTGGACGGTACGATCGACCCCGGCGGAGGCAATACGTGAGCCATCAGGCGACCAGGTAGCAGCAAAAACAAAACCGGCATGGCCCCGATACGCAAACTCTTTTCGTGTCAGTGTATTATAGATAATTACCGTCTTATCATTGCCACCGACCGCCACATGTTTATGGTCTGGAGACCACACCACCACGTTTTTCATCCCATTGCCCGTAATATGGCTGACCTTATGCCCCGTCTGCGCATCCCAGATATACACATCATGATCACTGCCAGCTGTCGCCAGGTGTTTCCCATCGCCTGACCAGGAGAGGCTATTGATGCGCTGCTGATGGCCGCGGAGAATCTCCTGGCCGCGCTGAGAAAAAAAGCGGCTCAAGAAAGAGCGGCGCTGCTGATTTTTCTCCGGCTCCCAGATATGCAGGCGGCAATCCTCTCCCCCGGAAGCAATACGCCGACCATCGGGCGACCACGCCAGCGTAAGAATCTTCCCCTGATGTTCAGTATAACAGAGAAGCATGGTATTATCAGTGGGAGACCAGACCTGCACAGTTTTATCGTCTCCAGCCGAGGCCAATCTTGAACCATCAGGCGACCATGACACCGCGTTGACATGGCCCGCATGGTGCGTATAGAAAAAAGTCGACTCGCCACGGGCAACATCCCAGATAGTCACCAGACCATCAGCACTGGCAGAAGCCAGAAATTTGTTATCAGGCGACCAGGAGAGATTGTTGACACGATCGCGATGCCCAGTCAGCACCTTCTGCTCTTTCCCGTTCGCAGCATCGTAGAGGTGGATTGTTTTATCATAGCTCGCCGAGGCCAGCAGCTTGCCATCAGGCGACCAGCCAAGCGAGGTAATACGGCTGGTGTGTCCATAGCAAACGAAGAGCATATTGGACATGGGACGAATCTGCGATTGAATAGGAGGCTTTGGCGGACGTGGCGTACGCAGTGGCTTGTCCATCTGAGGAGCCTGGTACGCAACTGGAATCTTCGGCGATGGCGCTTGCGTCTGACCGAGGAGATACTGCGTCGAAAAGCGTTGTAGCTCCTGTTTCACAAAAGTCGCACTGACCGGACGCCGCTCGACCTCCACATGCAACATACTCATCACCAGCGTCTCAAGGCCCTGCAAGGCTGGTTGATCTGCGAAAGAAAGAGGAGAGAAGTGGAAAGGGGAGGCCGCAGGATCTTCGCCGGTCAGCAACTGATGCAGTGTTGCACCCAGGGCGTAGAGATCGGCGCGTACCGTCGTCTGAGAACGACCATACTGCTCAGGGGCAGCATAGCCCGAGGAACCAAGCGCGGTCGTATCTTTTGCCTGACCGGGCTTAAACTGGCGTGCAATGCCAAAATCGATCAAGTATACGTGATTACTGGCATCGATCATCACATTCGCAGGTTTCAGATCCCGAAAAATGATCGGAGGCTGACGACCATGCAGATATTCAAGTACCGAGCATAACTGGAGCGAAATATCCAGCACTCGTTGCAGAGAGAGCTTCTGACCGTTCAGGCGCTCCAGATGCTCCGCCAATGTCTCGCCATCAATGAAATCCATGACAAGATACGAGCGACCAGCATCAACAAACTGCTCATAGATACGCGGCAAATTGGGGTGGGTCAGATTGCCGAGCAGGATCGCCTCATGATGAAAGGCATGATTGGCAGAACCCAGCTCCAGGGGAGTAAGGTTGCTCTGGCTCATCTCTTTAATCGCAACCTGACGATCGCCAAACTGCGTATCCATCGCCTTGTAGACGGCCCCGAAGCCCCCACGACCGGCCGGGCCAAGAATGACATAGCGCTGCTTCAGCATATGCTGCGGAGATAACAGGCCGGTGAGCGTATTACTCACCGTGATTGTTACAGCCGGAGCGCGCAATGGTTGGCCACAGGCGCGACAGAACTGGGCTTGAGGACGATTGGCGGCCCCACAGGTATCGCAAAATTCGTGAGAAGTAAGCGTCATGTCACCAACTACCAAACATTTGTACTAATTCTTGCCATATCTTTCGTACAGTAATACAAAAGCAGGGATATTGTCAAGGTATCAGGCCACAATTCTAATAATTTTCCTGGCAGCGAAAAAATATCTTGTGAATCTGTGATAGGCTACATGTAGGATTTATACTCAAGCAGTAAGAGAGGAATACGTATGTCACCTGATGATCAGCAATCCCTGACACATTCTGAAGATACATTCTCTCCGCTTCCTCATACACGCATATCGCTACCCACAAACGGAGAGCCTTACGCAGTCGATACTAGTGGGCCGTGGTTATATTCGGCCGTGCTGGGCAATGGACGATTACTGGCTTGCCTGGATGAAAACGGAGCGCTCGCCCAGCTTTTCTATCCACATGTGGATACAGGTCCTCATGTTCGCTCGTTCCTCATAGGCGTGCAAATTATCGATCACGAATCGGAAGAAGAGAAGATTGTATGGCTCGCCGATACAGAATGGGCCCACCAGCTGAGCTACATCGATGGCGCAGCGGTCGCTCATAGCACTTCTACCCATCGCACGCTCCCTCTCCAGCTCGAGCAAGAGATCTTTGTGCATCACGATAAAGACGCACTTATCAAGCAAATCAGGTGCACAAACCGCGGGGACAGTACTTTTGTCTGTAAACTGGTCATCTATGCAGGATTCGATTTCGCATCCCGACGAAATGGGCAGACCTGCTACTTTCATCCAGACAACGCCAGCCTCACATTCTTTGCCGATAAACACTATATCTCGCTCATCTGCGATAAACCTGTCGATGGTTTTGCCAGTGCCAGCAATAATATGAATGCTCCAGATGATCTCTTCCAGGAAATCACCGGAGGTCAGTTCAATGGTCATTCTTATGCGATTGGACGTGCCAGCGGAGGGGTACGCTATGATCTTGGACAGATCGAAGCTGGCGAGGCAGCAACGGCGCAGGTATCTCTCTGCTTTGGTAGCTCTTTTGAAGATCTGGCAGCGCTATCCACACGCCTGACACAGACAAAGCCGCGCATCGAAGAAACGATCCAGTGGTGGCAAGAACGATATACACCCTCTCTCGCGCAAATAAGCTCAGCCACAATCAAAAGCGTCTACCATCGCTCCCTCATGACGCTCAAACTGCTGACCGATAGCCAGACTGGCGGTATTCTGGCGGCCCCCGAGTGCGATCCCGATTTTCTGTCTTGCGGAGGATACGGATTTTGCTGGCCCAGAGATGGCGCATTCATCGCGCATACCCTTGACCGTACAGGACAGCATGAGCATGCACGTGCGTTCTACGATTGGGCCTTACGCACACAGGAAACGTCTGGTTGCTGGTACCAACGTTACTATATGCACGGGGCATTAGCACCAACCTGGGGGCTCATCCAATTTGATGAGATCGGCGCCATCGTGTGGGCTATGTGCCGCCATATCGAGCAGACGGACGACAGCGCCTATGGGCAACAGGTGTACTCACAGCTCGCACGCGCCTGCGAATATATGCAAAAAGAGCTGGATGTGGAAACGGGGCTGGCACCGGTAAGCTACGATTTATGGGAAGAACGTGAGGAGATCAGCACGTATGCCTGCGCCTGCACCTGGGCAGCCTTCAACGCATTTGCACACCTTTCCAGCAGATTGGGGTCAACAGACGAGGCGAATCACTGGCATGAGGTAGCGACCCGCTTCAAACAGGCGATTGAGAAACACCTCTGGGATGACGCGCAAAAATGCTTCCTGCGTGGCAGCAAAACACGCATCAGCGCTACCGATGTTGAACAGCTCCGTAGCAAGCAACTGGTATCTGATTCCGATATTATGACAACTACCAGGGCCGGGAAAACAACATATACATTATTGCGTGATCCGATCGTTGATACATCGATACTTGGCCTGAGCGTGCCCTTTGGGGTATTTTCATCTGACGATCCGCGTATGATAGCAACGGCGGAGACAATTGCGCGGGAACTGACCAGCCCGGTTGGTGGCATTATTCGCTATAAAGGGGATCACTATCGTGGTGGGAATCCGTGGATCATCTGCACACTCTGGTTATCGCTGCAATATATCCATTCCGGGCAAAAAGAGCAGGCATACAATCTCTACAACTGGGCGCTGAAGCATCGTACGCCCTTAGATTTATTTTCAGAACAAATAGACCAGCACACAGGCAAACCTTGCTGGGTAACCCCTCTTGCATGGTCGCACGCAATGTTTTTACTGGCGACAGAGGCATGCATCGAACAGGGCATGCTGAAATAAGTAGAAGAAAGCTGTGCTGGCAAATCGTAGGTCCTGCACAGCTCCTCCCTCTAGACTCTATCATGATACTGGCTGCGCCTCTTTTCTCGCACACGCCGCTCGACATTGTTACGATACACCATATATCCAAAGGCGCACACAAAAATCGCGATAACAAGCAGTAGTAGGAAGAGGGAAGACGTCATAACAACACATCCTTTACTGTTCTATTACATACATATTTCAACTTACCAGAGGATACAAAGAAGGGTCCAACCTCCCAACACCCTATATCCCATCCACACACACTCGCGTGTATCAGGCGAAAAGCAAGAAAAAACTCTTACGAAGACAAGACAACCCTTACGAGGAGAACAAAAAAGCGGAATACAACCGCTGTGCAGGAGTCTCTTAAAGACCGATGATTATGCTACTTGTACATATACAAGGCTTTATTCAATAACAATTTATAAGAAGCTTTCTAATTATATACCATTTTTTATAAAAATACAATTTTCAAAAAATGCATCATAAGCTGAGAGCATTCTTGCGCACAAGAATGTCATCGGTTAAAAGTCAGCGCTTCACAATTCCTGATGAGCCTGTACATGACCAATACGCCGGGCAAGCGCCTCACCAGCAGGTCGTCCCTCCACAAACTTCCTGAGGACAGTAATAATAGCAGGCAGAGGAGTAGGAAATTCTCTCTATCAAAACAAAAACACGTAACAAAACCATAGTAAAAAGCGATACCTTCAATGTAAATTGTTTCATCTGATCAAACCTCTATTCGCGTTATTGCCCTCCTCAGGCAATTGATATATAATAAATAACAATAGAGGTTTTACTATATACAGGAATATATTACATGATTATACATAATTATACTCATCCAAACATAAAGGAGAGTTCAGATAGCGTACTGATAGCCCAGACACTGGCAGGAGATAGCACGGCATTTGAAGCGATCATACAAAAATATCATAGTCCGCTGATACACTACATAGGGAAACACCTGGGAGATTATGATCTGGCGTATGATATCCTGCAACATGTCTTTCTCCAGTTGCATCTTTTTCTGCCGAAGCTCTATACAAATATGCTTTTACATACCGATCAGCAACAGATAAAGGGCTGGCTATTTCAGGTGGCCCAGAATCGTTGTATCCAGGAATTGCGTCGGAAGAGACCAATTCTCTTCTCCGAAATAGAGCAGGGAGACGACGAAGAGGGATCACTGTTAAAGAACATCGCCGATGCCGATCCGACGCCAGAAGAGGAACTGGAATATCAAGAGCTCTCGCGCATTCTACAACAGGCGATTCAGAATTTGCCACCGAAAGTGCGTACCGTTGTCAATCTGAGGTATCGAGAAGGATTGAGCTTTATAGAGATCAGTCACCTGTTAGGCATTCCAGAAAACACAGCGAAGACCCATTTCCATCGCGCCCGGCCTGTGCTGCGAGCAGCCTTGAACGAAGGACAGAACCTTGTTTGTGAATAGCGTACGTAGTACCAGGATGAGCAATGAGATAAAGAGAAGGAAGATGGCGTACAAATTAAAGAACATAGTGCTATAATGAGTCTATGTTTGGACAACGATGAGAAGGAAGGCGCAGGCTTTCCCAGACACAACACATAGTATGGCTGGCAAAATGTGCAGATCATGACGAGGGGAAGAAGAAAGCATGCCAAAAAAGATATTAATAATGGACGATGATCCTACTATTGCCGACCTGCTCACCGAGGCATTGGCAGATGAAGGCTACGAGACCCACATGACCACGCAAAGCCTGCGTTTTTATGATGCAGTTCGCGAACATCAGCCGGACCTCGTCCTCCTTGATCTTATGATGCCTTATTTAGATGGGCGAGACGAACTCAAGTTGATGACTATGGCAGTAGATCGGACAATACCTGTTATCGTTGTCACTGCTTATTTGCAAGCAGTCAACGAAGAGAAAGAGTTCCGAGAAGCAGGTGTGGTTCATATTGTTTACAAACCTTTTGACCTGGACAAGCTGGTGGAACTTGTCAAAGCGACAATAGGGGAACCAGGGGGAAGAAACGCATGAGTGACGCGGTCCGCGTCGCCCTCGATGTTATGGGCGGCGACAAAGCTCCCGGAGAAACAGTTCTGGGAGCGGTGCAAGCTGCCCGAGAATATAATATGGGCGTCTACCTCGTAGGGAAACAAGAGGTTATCCAGGCTGAACTCGCGAAACACGATGTCCATGGCCTGGATTTGCCAATCATCCATACAGATGAATATATTGAAATGGATGAGCATCCGGCAACGGCTGTGAGACGCAAAAAAAACGCTTCCATGACACTGGCGCTGCAACTGGTGAAAGATGGACAGGCGCTGGGTGCCGTCTCTGCCGGGAACAGCGGAGCGATGATGGCAGCCTCGCTCTTCACGTTGAAACGTCTCCCCGGGGTCGAGCGTCCGGCACTGGGAGGTGTGTTTCCCACGAAAGACAAACCCTGTCTGGTAATCGACATTGGCGCAAATACCGATTGCAAGCCCGAATATCTCCAGCAATTCGCCCTGATGGGCGCTATTTATATGGAGAGAGTCTTTAAAACTGCTCATCCACGTGTCGCGCTACTGGCGAACGGAGAGGAAGAGAGCAAGGGGAACCAGCAAGTTATTGAGACGCATCAACTTTTGCGACGCAATGCCGAGACACTGGGGATTACGTTCATCGGCAATGTCGAAGGGAGAGATATTCCGGCAGGTGCCACAGACGTCGTCGTATGCGATGGCTTCGTGGGCAATGTGGTCCTGAAACTCAGCGAAGGATTAGCAGATGCTCTGATTACGCTGTTGAAAGAACAGATGACAAGCACGCTGATCAATAAATTAGCGGCTGCGGTCCTGCTGCCAGGCCTCAGAAAAGTCTTCAGACGGCTTGACTATGCAGAATACGGTGGAGTACCACTCTTCGGCGTCAACGGCTCAGCCATTATCGCGCATGGACGCTCCAACGCAAAGGCCATCAAAAACGCCTTGAGAGTGGCAAGAGAGACGGCGGAGACCGGTGTGAGCACCGCCATCGCTGACGGCCTGGCCCGACTCAACAGCACAGTAGAAACCAAATAGCCGGAACGGACAAACACAGACCGGGAAAAGACAGCGTGGGAAGCATGCCTTAATGGAAAAGCAGGCACGCTCCTCACGCCTATAGGACAGCAGAAAGCGAAAACATCAGGATTCAGAAGACCGCTTCTGACGTTTCGCGGAGCCTCCAAGTTTGCCAATACGGCTATAAAATTCGGGGTCCTGACGCGATTTCGTTGTATTGCCACCCTTCTTACCCATTTGCGAAAAATGTTCCGGGCCATATTTACTGACGTTAGCCTGACCACCTTTCTGAGCAATAGAGCGATAATAGTCACGACCTCGGCGCTCTTTGAGAACCAGCCCACCTTTCCTACCAATCCGTTGATAGTAGTCCTCACCATATTTATCACGTACCGTACTACCACCCTTACGACCCGCCTCAGATAGAGGTGAAGTTTCAGGCTGCTCTTCTTCCTCATGCGACATAGCTACCCCCTTCTCCCGGTAAAACCCCAGATTGACGGCAGGAGCCCACCAGCAATTGGCATGGAAGCATTACAAGCAATACTTCTCAACATCACGCATACACACTTCTAAACTACACGTACACAAATCAAACCAGTTGTAAAATGCTCTCCAGTAGGAGTTACAAATACAATATAGGTTGATATGTTTTTACATTATAATGAAGTGTTTTCATCTTTGTCAATGAAATGACCATTTTTGCATTTCATTGCAACAACATTCTTCTAACAGGTATGTCTATCAGATGCAAAGAGCAGACGTATAACAGGCGTTATCTGAGACACAGGTGCTTCTTCTCAGATTTTTTCAAATGTTCTTTTTGCGTTGTGAGCCCTTTGTGAGGCTGTTACTCGCTGTTATGACCATGCTGGGAGGTAAGCATGGTACCTCTTTTATAAAAGGGAATGTAGTTCCTCGCGCATGTATCGCCTTTGCTTGCGAGCATGGACCACAGGTTCAGCCGAGGACGACGGAAATGCTACGAGAGGTGAAAGATGAGTACTGATGATCCTACAATTTTCGCTGTGATGCGGCGATCTATGGTCGCTCGCATCGCGACACGTTCCTGCGATGAAAGACCGTGTGTTACGCCACTCTATTTTATCTACCTGCACGGCCGCATCTGGCTCGGTACAGCCGGTTGGACGCTTGCGGCCCACAATGTCAGAGCCAATCCGCGCGTAAATATCCTTTTCGAGGCCGAGCAGGACGCTTCCGCTCACCGAGTACTACAAATTAGAGGTCGGGCCAGCGTGCGCACTGAGCAGAAGATACAGCATTCCTACGATCTTCGCGCAACACAAAAGTACTTTCTGACGTCCAGTGGAAGCCACAATACGCTGGCCCACATCCCGCAACTTCCATTCATGCACAAATATCACGCTCAGTCTGCGGAGAAGAATTCTTTCTGCGTCATTGAGGTCATCCCTGAGCAGGCCAATTTCCTCAATAACGGAATGCTAGCGGATTCTCAAACGGGAAGCCTTTTTTAACGCCCGATAGTCGGGATCTTTGGGGTGACGAATACGAGACTGAGCAATCCTGGGCATTGGAGATACGGCTGAAGTGGAATATTTGCTGAGGTCTCGCTGGCGTTGTTTGCGCAATTTCGCCTCGCGAAACTCAATTGAGAGGCGATTATAAAGCGCCTCCCACTCGTCCAATACTTTGAGCCGATTATGTTGAGCGATAATCTGGAGACTTTCCTGCCCCATTTGCGCACACATAGGCGCATTCGAGAGCAACTGATCGATAGCCGCGGCCAGCGCCACACTATCCCCCGGCGGAAAAAGCAAACCATTCTCCCGGTGATGCACCAGCTCCGGCAGAGCATACGAGTTCGCCGCAATCACTGGCAAGCCACAGGCCATCGCCTCCATCGTTGCCAGACTTTGTAGATCGGCCTCCGACGGAATGACAAAGAGAGAGGCCGATCGCCGGAGTTGCAATAGTTCTTGATCGCCAACAAAGCCAAGAAAACTCACACGGTTCCCAAGTTGCAAATATTCGACTTGCGCGCGCAGTTCCGCCTCGGCTGGTCCCGTACTGACCAGAGCCAGATGAGCATCGACCTGCATCTTCGCCATCGCATCCAACAACACATCGACGCGTTTCTCTTCACTGAGTCGATTCACATGCAGGAGCAAGGGGCGATCCGCAGGCAGGTGAAAGCGTTCCAATACCTGGAGGTCACGCGGCCCAGGAGTAAATTGCATGAGATCGATACCATTGGAGATTACGTTAGCCGGAGCACGGAGGCCATGCTCATAAAGGAGATTGAGCGCAGTACGCGTGGGGGCAGTGACATACTCACAACGATTGCAGAAATGGACCAGATACGAATAGGTGACGCGGTTAAAGGGCTTGCCAATCAACGGATCGGCGGTGAGTGAGCGACTGATATTGATCGGTAAATAATGATTGGTTGCAATTACTGGCTTGCGCAGGCCACCCGCCAGGATCTGTGCGATATTCCCCAGGACGATAGGAGAATGAATATGAATAATATCGGGATCACTTTTGCGAATCAGATTGCGCACCGGCATAAACGGCAGGAAGGGAATACGCAATCCCTCATACGTCGGCCATTCGAAAGAAGAGAAGCGATAGACACGGACCTGATGCTCTAGAAGGCGCACATCGCGTGCACCATAGCTGGGCGCAACCACCCAGACCTGATGGCCCCGTTCCGCAAAATCAACAGCCAGCCTTCTGGTAACAGTTGGCACCCCACCAACCATCGGTGGATATTGATCAGTGACAATCATAATCCGCATAGCAACCGGTCATCCTCCCAAGAATGTAGACTTGCAGAAGCCCTATGTAGTGAATGAATGAAGGACCCCTGGCCCTCATTGGCTGGCCCCGGGCCGAGATTAACCCGGCCCTTTCCTTATCTTCCCGGGCCGAGATTAACCCGACCCCTTCCCTCCATATATTAGCTCTCAGTAGCTGATGCTTCGGGAGCTGCGCTGGCAGTAGACTCTGTTGTTGCGGGTGCCGCTTCTTGTACGCGTGGCGGATCAATTTTCGCAATGGGCTCTTCAGGATCGATGACAAGCGAGAAATTCCTCGGCAGTTTCACATCTTTCGCATGAAGCACGGCATTGATCTCCTTCAGCGGGGATATATCGACGTCCAGGGCTTCCACAATATCAGAAGCGCGACATTCGACTTCCAGAATATCCACCAGATGAAGGAAGACCCCACCCTCGATCTTGACGCCGGGAGCCTCGCCCACAAAATGCAGTGGCACCTTAACGGTCACACGATCCCCCAGGCCGACACGCGCAAAATCCACATGCATAATTGCACCTGTAATCGGATCGTGCTGCACCTGACGAACCAGGACATCCTCTGTGCCTCCTGGTAGCTTCAAAGTCAACACACCTCGTGTCCCGTGCTGACGACGCAAACGATCAAATGTCACCGCATCAATCTGAAGAGCCACAGAAGCCTCCTTGTGACCAGAAACGTTCGCAGGAAGCAGACCAGCTTTACGTAAGTGTTTGGTTGCTTTTCCCAATACTTCACGTTTCTGGACTTCCAGTTCGAGTCGTTGTGCCATAACAATCACTCTCCTTCTTACTAACGTACCCAATAAGCACTCTGTCACAAAACGCCAGCATTGCAATCATGCAATTATCAAAAAATGGTCATCCTTTCCACAACTGTCACTGTTTCTGATCTTCTCGATACATACTCCCAACGATAGGCTATGCCAGCTATGAAGACAGAGAACGAGACGTGAGCGCTTTTTCTCTTTTTGCCTGGAGGAATGAGCGCAATGCGTCGATTTCAAATGTATTCAACACATCCCCTGCGCTCAACCACCCTTTACGAGCAATGCCTATACCATAACGCATATCATCCAATCCAGCAAGCGTGTGAGCATCAGGGTCCACAGGAATCTTGATTCCTTTCGCCCGTGCTTTATACACGTATCGCCAGTCTAAATCGAGACGCGAGGGATGCGCGTTAATCTCGATACTCACGCCATACTTCGCTGCTGCATCAATTACTGCGTCAAGATCCAGACTATAGCCAGCGCGCTCCAGCAAAAGGCGTCCAGTGGGATGACCAAGAATATCAACATAGGGATTGGCAAGAGCACGAAGCATACGCTGTGTCTGTTCTTCCTGAGGCAGCGAGAAGTTGCTATGAATAGAAATCACCACAAAATCGAAGCGCGCAAGAATCTCGTCGCTATAATCGAGACGGCCATCGCGCAGGATATCACACTCTGTCCCTTTAAGGATAACGAAGCGACCAGCATATTCCTGATTGAGCTGATCGATTTCGGCCCACTGGCGTTCCAGTCTCTCTTCTGTGAGACCATTCGCATACGCCGCAAACTTGCTATGGTCTGAAATGCCAAGATAGGAGAAGCCACGTGCAATGCAGCCTTCAGCCATCTCGCGAATAGAATTTTTGCCATCACTCCAGGTTGAATGAGCATGCAGAACGCCGCGCAGATCGCTCTCCTGAACCAGATGAGGCAACTTACCACGCGCCGCCGCCTCGATCTCGCCCATATCCTCACGCAGTTCAGGCTCAATATAGGCTAACCCCAGAGCAGCATAGATATCCTGCTCATTCTGGCAAGGAACCAGCTCCCCCTGAGCATCTTTCCCTTTGAACAGACCATAGTCGTTCATTGTCATATTCATGCTCAAAGCACGGCGACGCAGGGGAATATGGTGCTCGCGCGAACCGCTAAAATGGTGGAGCGTATATGGGAACTGTCGATCGCTGACCACGCGCAGATCCATCGCAATCCCGCTACTGAGCACAGCGCTCGACTTCGTATCACCCTTCCCGGTAATAGTCTGCACCGAGGGCTGGCTTGTAAAAAAGTCCATAATCGCGCGGCGTTCCTCATCACCCGCAGAATCCGCCACGCTGGCAACCATATCAATATCTTTGACCGTCTCACGGCGACGGCGCAG
>Ga0310811_10002440_pt1 | contig 23286 bp, 21 predicted proteins | sample YCmetagenome_FD_207642 | JGI IMG/M metagenome (GOLD analysis project Ga0310811, IMG submission 207642) | Soil microbial communities from experimental microcosm in Duke University, North Carolina, United States - YC | ecosystem: Engineered > Artificial ecosystem > Soil microcosm > Unclassified ... | reverse complement strand
GATGACACCGTGCACCAGCGGCACCGGCTGGGCATCCTCACGATCACCGCCGAGGCGCAACGGGCCGAGTTCGGCTACCTGCGCGAGACGCTCGGCCTGACCGCCGGCAACCTGTCCAGGCACCTGAGCGTGCTCGAAGAAGCGGGCATGATTACCGTCGAGAAAGGCTATGCGGGCCGCCGCGCCAGAACCTGGGTGCGCATTACCCCCAAGGGCCGCAGCGCCCTCACCGCCGAGCTAGCGGCGCTGACCGAACTGCTCCGCCGGAGCCAGTGAGGCGAAACGTTGAGCCTTATACACGGACTCTCGCGCCGGTCATTTCCGTAATTTCCGGCACGCCCATCCGGCGCCGGCTCGCGACCTCCGGCCTTGGGTGCCACAGGGCCGGAATGGTACTGGCCTTGCGCGCCACAAGGCCGAAACGGAACTGTCCCTGTGGCACACGGGAACGCTTCTAGCGGCCTTATGGCACTCAGGCACATGCCCGTCTTGGCCTTGTGTGCCACAGGAACAGTTGCCCAGCTATGGGCAGAGCGGGCAGAACGCTAATAGCGGCCGCTAGCGGTAGCGGAAGCCGTCGAGGAAGCGCCGGAAGACGCCGCCCTCACGAGTGAGGGCCGGGCCGGGCGGGGGAGCGGCGGTGCGCTGCCGGGCGATCGGCTGGTCGTAGTCGGTCCGGGCGATGGCGTCGACCACCTGGGCCTCGTCGAAGTCCTCGGAGCCCTCGATCAGCGGTACGTACCCGACGAGCATGCCATCCCGCATGACCTGGGCCTCAAGCCCCGCGGTCCCGTCTGTGTCCCACTGGGCCTCGCGCCCGCCGGTCAGCGTCACCGTGACGCCGAACTCGTCGTAACCCCCCCGATAAAGGTGAGCGTTGACGCCGCGGTCGCGCAGTGCGTCAACCACCCGCCGTGCCCTGAACTCATCCATAACAACAAAGTAACGCTAAACCCTGAAAGCTCGCTGAGCACAGGCTCCACGCCAGGTCTGCGCAACCGCCCCCTGAGTCACTGAGGACCACATTGGTCGACGCGGCGGACGCAGCGGGGGTCAGCGCCACCGTCCCGCCGATGGCGGCAAGCGCGGAGGCAGCGCCGGCGATGAGCGCCGTCGTCTTGTTGACTTTGGGCATGCGTGACATCGTCATCCGTCCAAGTAGCCACACCATGAACATGAGACATCAGCGAAGTGGCGGTTAAGAAGTTCCTAAGCCCGCCGTTGCGCGGCCGATCTGTCAGCCGTGGCGCGCGTCGGTGAAGCGCTCCTGGCCAAGGACCGCGAGGAGTTGCAGCTTCTCGTAACCCTCGGTGCGCGGCGGCGCGGTGAGGACGAGCAGGGCCATGGACTGGTCCTCGGTGAACAGCACCTGGCAGTCCAGCTCGATCTCGCCGAGTTCGGGATGGATGAGGATCTTGTGGTCCTCGAAGCGCCGCGCGACCTCGTGCCGCTCCCACAGCGCCGCGAACTCCGGGCTGGCCTTCTGCAGGGCGCGCACGATCTCCCCGGCCCGCGAGCGCGGTCCCATCGACCCATAGGCGAAGCGCAGGTTCGCGACCTGCGCCCGGCTCTGCCGGTCACGGTCGTGCTCCGGGTAGCGCAGCCGCTCGGCGGGGTCGGTGAACCACCGGTAGATCTCGCTCCTGGCCAGGCCCACGTACCCTGTCCGGTCACCCAGCAGGGCGGCGGCCATCCGGTTCTGCACGAGCACCTCGCCGAGGTTCGACAGGATGAGGGCCGGCGTGTCAGCCAGCCGGTCGAGTACCCGCAGCAACGCCGGCGGGACGTGGGTGTCGCCGGAGACCGCGACCGGCGCGGTGTGCCCAGCCAACTGGAAGAAGTAATCCCGCTCGTCTCCGGTCAGCCGCAGCGCGCGGGCCAGCGAGCTGAGCATCTGCTCGCTCGGCTGCGGTCCCCGCTGCTGCTCAAGCCGCGTGTAGTAGTCGGTGGACATCACGGCGAGGGCCGCGACGTCCTCCCGCCGTAGCCCCGGCGTCCGGCGCCGCGCGGGCGCGGGAAGGCCGACGTCGGCCGGCTGGAGCGCCTCGCGGTGGCGGCGCAGGAAGTCTGCTAGTGCTGCCCGGTCCATGTCTCCATTATCGGAACGCCCGCGACCCGCATCCAGGGACCGCCGATCCCCCGATAAGCGCTCTCTGCCCTGGTCGGCGGCGAGTGAGCAGACTCAGGGACATGAACATCACAGGCAACACGATCTTCATCCCAGGGTCCACGAGCGGCATCGGGCTCTCGCTGGCGCTCGCGCTGCAAGCGCGCGGCAACACGGTGATCGTGGGCGGCAGGCGGTCCGACCTCCTCGACAAGATCGCGGCGGAGCACCCCGGCATCGACACCGTGGTCATCGATACCGCCGACCCGGCCAGCATCGAATCCGCCGCGACCCAGGTCCTCGAACGGCACCCAGACCTCAACGTCCTGGTGGCGATGGCCGGCATCATGCGCATCGAGGACTGGCACCAGCCGGAATCCTTCCTGGCCGCCGCCGAGCAGGTCATCACGACCAACGTCCTCGGCCCGATTCGCCTCATCGCCGCGTTTATCGAACACCTGCAGAAGCAGCCCGATGCGACGATCGTCACGGTCTCTTCCGGCCTCGGCTTCACCCCGCTCAAGATCACCCCGAGCTACAACGCGTCGAAGGCCGCGATTCACCTGCTGAGCGAGTCGCTCAGGCTCCAGTACGCGGACACGAACGTCAAGATCACCGAGCTCGTACCGCCGTCGGTCCGTACGGCGCTGCTACCCGGCCAGGAGGAGAGCGAGTTCGCGATGCCGCTCGACGAGTTCACGGCCGAGGTCATGGCGCTGCTCGAAGACGAGCCCGACGCGAAGGAAATCCAGGTCGAGCGGGTGAAGTTCCTCCGCTACGGCGAAGCCAGGGGTGACTACGACCAGGTCGTAGCGGTCCTCAACAACAGCGACCCGCACGGCAAGTAGCGACGAGCAGGAGGACAACATCATGCCATTCGCCAACTTCAAGGTGCCCGCAGGAACCCTGAGCGCCGAGCAAAAGGAACTCATCGTCCACCGTGCCACCGACCTCTTCGCGGAGATCTACGGCGAGCGGGCCCGACCGAACACGATGATTCTTGTCGAGGAAGTGGCAGACGGCGGCTGGGGGATCGGCGACCAGGTCCTCACCTTGGCCAAGCTCCAGGGCTAGCCGAGGACGCCCGCCATGGGCCGGGCCCGGTCCGCCGCAGGCGTTCTTATGGCCTCAGCATCAGCCACCGTCGCCCCGTTGGTATCGAGTTCCGCCTCTCGCTCGTCGGCCAGTGACACGCGTATCCCGAACAGCCCGTTCTCTTGGTAGAGGTCCGCGTTGACGCCCCGGCTCCGGAGGGCAGCGACCACTTGCAGCGCCCTGAACTCATCCATAACACCAAGGTAACGACGGCTGCTGAAAGCTTGCTGAGCCTAGCCCTGTGCCTGGCTGTATATGCGACCGCTATGCCTTCGTGGATTCGGGGGCGAAGCCCGACGCCAGCGCGGCTAGCGCGGCGTCCAGGTACGTCGTCAGGTCGTCGTCGGCGCGCACCGACCAGCGGTCGTAGGCCGCACGGCAGGCGGCGAGCGTCGCCCGGCCGACCGTCAGCGGGTACAGCGAGTCCGCGGGCTGGCCGAGGCGGCGGCCCGCGAACTCGCTGATCGCCCGCTCCCAGGCCTCGTAGTGCTCCGCCGCGCTAAACGAGAGCTGCGGCACCGTCGCGATCAGGTGCATCCGCAGCCGCATCTCGGGGACGTCGTCCGCGTGGTAATGGTTCGCCGCGACGACCGCGCCCCGGACCGCAGCCATGAGCGGCACGTCATCGGGCACCGCGGCGAGCGCGGACCTGATCGTTTCCACCTCGGTCTCGAACTCGGTCCACAGCACGCTCGCCTTCGTCGTGAAGTACCGGAAGAACGTCCGCTCGCTTACCCCTGCCTCAGCCGCGATCTGCTCGATCGTGGTGTTGTCGAACCCGCGCGACGCGAACAGGCGCAGCGCGATCAGCCGCAGCTCGCGTCGGCTCGTGGACGGCGGCCGCCCCCGGCGCGCACCCGCCTGATCAGCTTCGACTTGCTCGACCAACCCCATCCTCCAGTGGCCGCCGTTAATGTCACCTGCTGACATTAACATTCCAGCCATGACTCCGTCGCCTGCCGGACGAGCGGCGCGCGGCCGCCGCGCAGCACCGCAACTGTGACCTGCATCACCTTACGTTGCTTCTGTCAGTGCCTGTCATTAACATCCGTCGTATTACGTCATTCGCTGACGTAATAGCCCCGAGCGATGTCGCTCCGGTCGCGGCAAGGCGGTCACCAGCAACGACCGCCTGCGAGCCGGCTCCCTCACCGCCTGAGGGGGCCGAGACGACCGGGAGGAAGGCAAGGTCATGGGAAAGCTTGACGGCAAAGTCGCTTTCATCACTGGCGCGGCTCGCGGGCAGGGTCGCAGTCACGCGATCAGGCTCGCCCAGGAGGGGGCCGACATCATCGCCGTAGACATCTGCCAGCAGATCGCCACCGTGCCCTATCCGATGTCGACGCCGGACGATCTCGCCGAGACCGCTAAGCAGGTTGAGGCCCTGGACCGCCGGATCTTTACCGCGCAGGCGGACGTCCGCGACACCGCGGCCCTCAAGGAAGCGTTCGACGCCGGGGTCGCTGAACTCGGCCCGGTCGATATCGTCCTCGCCAACGCGGGCATCGCGCCGATGGGCCTGCACGAGCCGCACGGGGCCTGGCAGGACGTCATCGACGTCAACCTCACCGGCGTGTTCAACACCGTCGAGATCGCAATCCCGTCCATGATCGAGCGCGGCCAGGGCGGCGCGATCGTGCTGACCAGCTCGACCGCCGGCATCAACGGCATCGGCGGCCCGACCGGCGGCGGCCTCGGCTACACCGCCGCCAAGCACGGCGTCGTCGGCCTGATGCGCTCCTACGCCAACAACCTCGCGCAGTACAGCATCCGGGTGAACACCGTGCACCCAACGGGCGTGAACACGCCGATGATCGTCAACGAGGCCATGCAGGAGTGGCTCGAGCAGGCCGGGGAGAGCAGCGCGCTGACCAACGCGCTCCCGGTCCCGATGGTCGAACCAGTAGACATCTCGAACGCCATCGCCTGGCTCGTGTCTGACGACGCCCGCTATGTGACCGGTGTGACGCTGCCCGTGGACGCCGGCTTCACCAACAAGAAGTAACCCGCTGCGCGCAAGCAGTGTGGCCTTGCCCGTCCGGGTAGCAACCTCGGACGAGCAACACAGGAATCACAGATAACAGGAGAACCACAACATCATGGCAGGACGAGTAGCAGGCAAGGTCGCCTTCATCACAGGGGCAGGCCGCGGGCAGGGCCGGAGCCACGCCATCCGCCTCGCGGAAGAGGGCGCCGACATCATCGCCGTCGACATCTGCAAGGACTACAAGTCGGTCGGCTACGGCATGTCGACCGAGGCGGACCTCGCCGAGACGGCTAAGCAGGTCGAAGCCCTGGACCGGCGGATCATCGCCAAGCCAGCCGACGTCCGCGACGCCGCTGCGCTTAAGGCGATCCTCGACGAGGGCGTCGCCGAGCTTGGCAAGCTGGATATCGTTTGCGCCAACGCCGGCATCTGCACGGTGCAGGCCTGGGACGAGGTCACCCCGGCGGTGTGGCAGGACACGCTCGACACCAACCTGACGGGCGTCTGGAACACGATGGTCGTCGCGGCACCGCACCTGATCGCGAACGGCGGCGGGTCCATCATCTGCACCAGCTCCACGGCTGGCATCAAGGGCCTGCCGTTCCTGGCCCCGTACGTCGCGGCCAAGCACGGCGTCGTCGGCATCGCGAAGACGATGGCCAACGAACTGGCACAGCACAAGGTCCGCGTCAACACCGTGCACCCGACCGGGGTCAACACCCCGATGGTAGAGGGCCTCGGCGGCCTCAACCCGCTCATCGAACGGGACCCCAACCTCGGTCCCATCTTCATGAACACGCTCCCCATCGAGAGCGTCGAGGCGCGCGACATCAGCAACGCCGTGCTGTTCCTCGCTTCCGACGAGGCGCAGTACGTGACTGGCCTCGAGTTCACCGTGGACGCCGGAAACACGATTCGATGAGCACAAGCCGAGACGGCCGCGAGCCGCTAGCAAGCGTCAGGGACCGCGTCCAGGCCGGCGTCGTCGGCCGGGAGCGCGAGCTTGGCCTGGTGCTCGCGGCCGTCGCGGCGGGCCGTGACATCCTCCTCGAAGGCCCGCCCGGCACCAGCAAGTCCACGCTGCTCCGGGCGATCACCCACGAGTGGGACATCCCGCTCGTTTTCGTCGAGGGCAACGCGGACCTCACTCCCGCAAAGCTGGTCGGCCACCACAACCCGGCCCGCGTGCTCCGCGAGGACTACAGCCCGGAGAACTTCGTCGACGGCCCGCTCATCGAGGCCATGCGCGGCGGCGGCTTCCTTTACATCGAGGAGTTCAACCGGGCACCGGAAGACACCCTTAACACCCTGCTCACCGCGATGGCCGAACGCCGCATCGCGGTGCCCCGGGTCGGCGAGATCATCGCCAAGGACACGTTCCGCGTCATCGCGTCGATGAACCCCTACGACAACATCGGTACCACCCGCCTGTCGACGTCCGTGCACGACCGGCTGTGCCGCCTCGCGATCACCTACCAGGACGCGGCCGCCGAGCGCGGCATCGTCGCCCTTCGCGCCCCGCTGCCCGACCTCAAGCCCGCCTTGTACGAGCGCCTGGTCGCCGACGCCGTCGCGGTCACGCGCGCGACGCGCGTACACGAGGACATCAGGCAAGGGTCGTCGGTCCGCGGCGCGATTGACCTGACCCTGGTCGCCGGCCAGCTCTTTAATTTGCATCCCGAACGGTTCGTTGTTTCACCGGACCCCACCACTGAAACGCCAGCGTCAGCAGAAGCGGCCGAGCAGTCCTACCGCGAGCTCGTCTACGACGCGATGGTCGTGGCGCTGTCCGGCCGGATCTTCCTGGACGAGACCGTCGAGGCGACCCCGGAGCAGGTGCTGCGGGAGATCTGGGAAGACCACTTCATCCTGAACCCGGCCGCCGCGAACCCGGGTTGAAGAGCGGTGGCGGCGGACTCCCCGGTCAGGCGCCAGGGCAATCCGGGCCGCCGCCCAGATGGCTCCCGCTCGCTGCGGCCGCTGCGCCGCAAGCCGAAGACGCTGACCGAAGAGCCGTCCTTGCGTGACGTCTCCCCGGGCGGTGGCGCTGGAGGCGCGCTGATGGATGGGCGGGAACCAACAACCCGTTCTGAAAAATCAACAGTGTCCTCCGGGAGCGGTGCGCCCGCGATAACGGACGAGCAGGCGGAACTAGTCGCCGCGGCGGCCAGCGCGCCAAGCGCGGTGGACGCGGAGACGCTGCGCCGCGCGCGGGAGATCGCGGGGCGGCTCGCCGTGCCAAGGCCTAGGCGGGACCGGACGGCGAGGCGCGGCCGGGGCGAGGTCACCAGCGTGCCGTACCGGGGCGGCTCGGACGACATTGACCTGGACCGGACCCTGGAGCAGCTCACCGAGCACCCCGTGCCCGAGGACGAGGACATCGTGGTGCGGGAGCGGGTCACCACGACGCGTTCCGTGGTGCTGCTGGTGGACCTGTCCGGGTCCATGCGCGGCGAGCGGGTCCGCACGGCCGCGGCTACGGTCGGCGCGCTCGCGGCGGAGCTGACCCGGGACAACCTCGCGGTGATCGCGTTCTGGTCGGACGCGGCAGTGCTGGCGCACCTCGGGCAGCGCGTGCCGCCGGAGCGGCTGGTGGAGGCGATGCTAGCGATCCCAGCGCGCGGGCTCACCAACGTGGCGTTCCCGCTGCAGGTAGCGCGGCGCGAGCTCGCCCGGGTGCCCGCGCGGGACGCGCGGGTGCTGCTCCTGTCCGACTGCGTGCACAACGCCGGGCCCGACCCGCGCACGTTCGCGGCGCGCTTGCCGCGCCTTGACATCTTGCTGGACACGACCGGCGAGCAAGACCCGGAACTGGCTCACGACCTCGCCAAGCTTGGCCGGGGCAGGCTCCGCCAGGTCCGCACCTACCGGGACGTGGCCCCGGCTCTCAGTGACATCTTCGCGAGCTAATGCGCTCGGCCGAGAAAGGGGAATGATGACGTTATGGCGAACAAGTGGTTTGAGACGGTGGCGGTCGCGCAGCGGCGGGCCAAGAAGCACCTGCCGGCGTCTGTCTATGGTGCGCTGATCGCCGGCGCCGAGGCGGGCGTGACGGTCCGCGACAACGTGGACGCGTTCTCCGAGATTGGCTTCGCGCCGCACGTTGCCGGGCTGCCCGCGTCCCGGGAGATGGCGACGCAAGTGATGGGCCAGGACATCTCGCTGCCCGTGCTGATCTCGCCGACCGGCGTGCAGGCCGTGCACCCCGACGGCGAGGTCGCGGTGGCGCGGGCCGCCGCCGCGCGCGGCACGGTGATGGGGCTCTCCTCGTTCGCCTCCAAGCCGATTGAACAGGTCATCGCGGCGAACCCGCGGACGCTCTTCCAGATGTACTGGGTGGGCGGCCGCGATGAGATGCTCGCGCGGATGACCCGGGCGAAGGAGGCCGGGGCGGTTGGCATCATCGTGACGCTCGACTGGTCGTTCTCCTTCGGCCGCGACTGGGGCTCGCCCCGCATCCCGGAGAAGATGACCTTCCAGGAGATGATCAGGCAGGCGCCGTCCGTGGTGACGCGGCCTGCGTACCTGTACACCTGGCTGCGGAACGGCATCGTGCCTGACCTGACCGTGCCGAACCTGCCGGTGGGCGGCGCGCCCGCGCCGACGTTCTTCGGTGCCTACGGGCAGTGGATGCAGACGCCGCCGCCGTCCTGGGAGGACGTCGCCTGGCTGCGGTCGCAGTGGGACGGACCGTTCATGCTCAAGGGCGTGACCCGGGTGGACGACGCTAAGCGGGCCGTGGACGCGGGGGTCTCGGCGATCTCGGTGTCCAACCACGGCGGCAACAACCTGGACGGGACGCCCGCCACGATCCGGCTGCTGCCCGACATCGCCGCGGCGGTCGGCGATCAGGTCGAGGTGCTCCTCGACGGCGGGGTGCGGCGCGGCGGCGACGTGGTGAAGGCGCTGGCGCTGGGCGCTCGTGCCGTGATGATCGGCCGGGCCTACCTGTGGGGCCTCGGGGCCAACGGGCAGGCAGGCGTGGAGAACGTCCTTGACCTGCTCCGTTCCGGAATCGACGCCTGCCTGCTCGGGCTGGGGCACTCGTCGATCGCGGAGCTGACCCCGGACGACCTGGTGATACCGCCGGGCTTTACCCGCCGCCTCGGCGGCTGAGTGCTTCGATCAGGCGGTCCTGTTACAGGCCCGCCTGATTGACCGCCTGCTGCAGCGACTGGATGTAGCCGTTGCTGGTGAAGGTCGCGCCGCTGACCGCCTGGATGTTAGCGCTCTGGGCGGTCAGCGTCTCCTGGTTCAGTTGCGGGATCGCGTTCGCGCCGATCGAGTCGGCGGCCTGCTGCTCGTCGTTGGCGGCGGTGATCTTCCCGCCGGACACCGTGATCACGACCTGCACGGGGCCGTACTGGGTGTCGACGCTCGGGCCCTCGAACTGCTGCGTCGTCGGAGCGCTGCTCTTTGTCGGGGTGGGGGTCGCGCTTGCCTTCTTCGTCGGCGTGCTGCTCGGCTTCGCGCTCGTCGGGGTGGTCACCGGTGCCTGGGTGGTCGGTGTCGTGGCCGGCGTGGTCTGCTGGGTCGCAGGCGCGGTCGTCCGCGCAGTCGACGGCGACGCCTTAGGCTTCTTCGCGGCGGTCTTGGACGCGGACGCGCTCGGCGACGCGCCGGTTGCCAGCGGTGCGCTGCTAGTGTGCGCGACCGGGCTGCTCGGCTCGGCGATCGGCGTGACACCAGGCGTGTGGGTCTTGAACGTGAAGAGCGCGGCGAGGCCTGCGACGGTGCCGGTGGCAGCCAGGACGGCGCGGAGCATGCAGTCTCCTACTTAACGGTGGTTAGAAGTCAAAGGATTCGTGGTGGATGCGCCGTCGCGGTATGCCCGCCTCGACCAGCGCTTCCACTGCGGCCTGGGTCATGCCGGTCGGCCCGCACACATACGCCTCGTACCGGTGCAGCCCGGGGACGGTGCGCTGCAGGTGTTCCGCGTCCAGGGGGTCAAAGCCGAGTTCCTGGCGCGACCCGATCAGGTAGTGCAGCGCGGCGTTCCTGTCGTTGGCGATCGCATTGAGCTCCCGGCTGAACACCACGTCCCGCGGGTGGCTGGCCCGGTAGAGCAGGGTGATGCCACCGGACATGCGCTTGGGCAGCGCGGCGAACATCGCCCTGATGGGGGTGATGCCGACCCCGCCGGCGATGAACAGCACCCGGCGGCCCGTCAGTGAGGGCGTGAACGCGCCGTACGGGCCCTCGGCGATGATCCGCGTCCCGGGCTTCAGGTTGGCGAGGGAGCCGCTGTGGTCGCCGCGGGCCTTGACGGTGATCCGCATCAGGTTGGGCTGTGGCATCGCCGACAGCGAGTACGGGTGCGACTGCCACCACAGCTCGCGGGTGAGGAACCGCCAGCGGAAGAACTGCCCGGGCTCCGCGCGCAGGTGGTCGAAGTCACGGCCGGAGATGAGCACAGAAACGATGCCGTGCGCCTCGGGCCGGACGGACTGCACGGTGAACTGATGCCGCATGGAGCTCCTGACGGGCATGAGCACCCGGTACCAGAGCAGGGACGCGCCGATCAGCACGTAGAGGATCGTCCAGAGGGCGCGGGCCTGGAAGCTCTCGGCGAACGCGCCGCCGTCGGCGAACTGGTGGCTGAACGCCAGCGCGATCGCCAGGTACGTGTACAGGTGCGCGTAGTACCAGGTCTCGTAGGCGATGCGGCGGCGCGCGGCGCGCAGCGAGAACCCAGCGACCATGAGCAGCAGGAGCCAGGCGACCGTCGCCATCAGCACGTCGGGGAAGGTCGTCCACAGCGTGACGGTCTCGCTCACGACGTTCTGCCGGGCGGTGACCGCGTAGCCCCAGATGATAAAGACGACGTGCCCGGTGGTCACGGTCACGACCCAGCGGCCGCCGAAAGCATGCCAGCGGGCGAGCCGGTCGGTGCCGATGCCCTTCTCCAGCGGCGGCAGCCTGGACATCAGGGCAACGAGGATGATGACCCCGTACCCGGCCAGCAGGCCGAGCACCTCGCCGACGTCGGTCAGGATGGCACCGGGGGTGTGCATGAACAGCGTGGCGCGCCACCACAGGTACATAGTGCCGAGCAGGCCGAGCCCGATGAGGGCCAGCACCACGATCGGGAGGACGATCCGTGCCTTGCCGGTGCCGGGTGAGATCGGCTTGGCGGTGCGCAGCGCGCCGGTCGTCCGCAGCGCGCCGGTCGTCCGCATGGCCCCGGTGGTCCTGAGGGCGCCCGCGACCGTGTTGGCATCGGCCGACGCATGCGCGCCGGTGGCGCGCATCGCGCCGGTCGTCCGGCTGAGTGCTCCCGTGGTGCGGAGGCTGCCAGTTGTCCTGGTGGGGTCGAGCGACGGGTTGGCGCCAGTTGCCCTGACCGGACCGCCGGCCTGCGTAGCCGCGCCCTGCGGGGCGGCCGCGCTCTCCCAGGGCGGCACCTCTCCCATCTGTCCGGTCTGCCGTTGGGCTGGCGAAGATCCCTGCGGCATCCTCGGCTGGTCCTGCGGCAGCCTGGGCTGCGTGCCCGTGGGGCGGACCCGCCAGGACTGCGTCCAGCGGCGTCCTACCGCTGGATCGGCCCATTCCGGGGGCGGCAGCTGAGCCGACTGCGGCTGGGCCGCCTGCCGCTGTGCCGCGCCAGGCGGCCGCTGGCCGAATGGCGGTGACACTGGGCCAGACTGAGGCCAGGGCTCTTCCTCGGACTGGTCGGACCAGATGGAGGGCTGCGGTGGGTACTGGCCATCTCCGGCACGTCCACGGTTAGCCATTGCGCTCCTTGGGCCTGTGGCGTGAGGGATCAGGGACCCTGCTCATTATTCTGGAAACGTACGCAGCCTTGCGCCGGTTCGATGCAGTTCGAGGGGTACGCGGCCTTTTATGAGGGAACGCAGAGCTTGGCCGGTTAGCTGCGTGGCTGCGTTGCCGCGAACGAGGCGCGGGCTGGAAATTGACGAGACGCCGGGCACCACCCGACCGCGTACCGGGTCACCCCAGGACCTGAGTCCCCACCCTCCCGGTACTAGCCTCCACCCCCCATGGGTTGGCACCCACGATGGTGTTCGGCGTCTCGCCACCAGGAGCTAACCGCAAACGGGTACCGCCACGCCACCCCCGAATTCGGGGGTGCCCACCGCTGGCGTCCAATCCCTAGACTGTGCCGGTGGCCGCGCATGTGAGTACCGCGTCTGGCCAGGTCATCCGGCTCTCCGACGGCAGCCAGCTGGTATTCGGTCGGGGGCCCGAGGTGGACCTGGCGATTACCGCTGGGCGGGGACTTTCCCGGCGGGCCGGGGTGATCGCGGCGACCCCGGAGGGGGCGTGGATCGCCAACATCAGCAAGACGCACGCCCTGTACGTGGCCGGCGACGGGTACCGGATCAGGCTGCCACGCGTCGAGGGCGACGGTGATCCAGCGGGAGGGTGGCTTGTGCATGCGGGAACCGCGATGGTCGGCTCGCGCTCGATGCTCGATGACGGGCTGCAGATTGCGGTCACCGTCCCTGGCAGGCACCGGAGGCCTCCGGCGTCCGTGGCTGCGGGCGCGGTCGCGAGCGCCAATGGACAGCCGGATGGCGACGGCACGGTCCTGCCGCTGTACCTGGACCCGAAGACCAAGCTCTTCCTGGTAGCGCTCATGTGGTGCCGCCCGTGGCTGCTCGATCCGAGCGCCGCGTCGCCGCTGCCGCGCATCCCGGAGATCGCCCGGGCCGCGCTTGAGATAACCGGCGCGCACCACGAGCTTGAGCGGTTCGACACCGACCCCGAGTTCCGTGACCGGCTGTCCGCTCGCGTCACCGATCACGTTAAGGCGCTGCGCCGCAAGATCACCGAGCGCGGCCTCACCGAGCCGGACGTCCGGCTCTCTGACGAGGTCGCCGTCCGGATCTTGATCGAGCACGGCATCGTCGGGCCCGGCGACCTGCGGCTGCTCACCGACCCCGCCTGGTGCTCCCGCCAGGAGGACCTGTGGTGGGACCAGAGCTGACGACTAGCCCGGCGGCGGACCAGGCGGGCCGCCAGAGGCGGCCTGGTTCACCACGAAGGTGGCCTTGACGCTGGGCTCGCCTGGCGCGGTGACCACCACCTGGTAGGTGCCGGGCGGGATTTTCCCGGTGTGGAAGAACAAACGTCCCTGGTCGATGGCGTAGTTGAACGTGCCTTGGATGTCGGTCACCGGGTGGTCAGGTGAGGTGCCCACGCCCAGGAGAGACACCGTGACCGGCCTGAAGCGAGGAAAGCCGGTGCCGTGGACAACGAACAGCGTGTAGCCATCGCCCTCAGGCTGGCTAACGCAGATCGCTGGCGTGGCGGCGGACTGGGTGGTTGAACACAATGCTGGCGGGTTGCTTCCGGCGCCGAGGCTGGTGTTGCCAAGGTTGGTGTTGCCGACCGTGCTGCCGGTGGCCTGGGGGTTGGCCGCCGCGGCCGGGGGATCCGCTAGGTGTATCACCTGTCCGATGGCGATACCCAAAGCGATAAATAGCACCACGAACAGGATCCGCGCCCAGAACGGCAGCAGCGCGCGCTGCGTCAGCCAGGCAAAGGCCACCAGCGACTGCGGTTCCTGAACCGGGCTCATCTCCGATACCACCACCGCGGGCAGCACTGGCCCGGTGCGTGGTTCCGGTTGGCCGGACGGCCCCAGCGCGGCGGTCGGTCCCTGGCCGGCGTGGAATCCGGCCTTCGGCTGGTCGGCCTGCGGCAAGGCCGACGGCGACTCGAAGCCCGGCAGCGGGGTCTGCGACCGGTCCGTGACGTCGGTGATGACCGAGGCGCCCGAGTCATCCGTCGCGCCGTCCGCGGAATCGCTGTCCCCAGGGGCATAGTCGAGGTCCGCACCGTCGATGACGACGTCTCCGGCGAGGCTGGGGTGGTGCTGGAACTCGGCGACGACCAGGTACTCGGCGATGACCGACATCGCCGAGTCCGGCAGGTAGACGTGGCCTGCGCCGTTGGACAGCGCGAACGAGCCGAGCCGGCCGAGGATGGCGCTGTCGGTCGGCCGGTCGCGCGGCACGCGCTGCAGGCAGGCGGTGACCAGGGCGGACAGTTCGTCGGGCAGGCCGTCGAGGTCGGGCGGCTCGGTCGCGAGCCGGACGAGGATGTCCATGACCGTCTCGCCGCGGTACGGCGGGTGGCCGGTCGCGGCGTACACGAGCGTCGCGCCGAGCGAGAACACGTCGCTGGCGGGGGAGGCCAGCGTCGCGTCCCTGGCCTGTTCCGGCGCCATGTAGGCGGGCGTCCCCGCCGCCCCCCGGGTGGAGGTGAGCTGCACCCGCTCGGCCGCCCGCGCCACGCCGAAGTCGATCACCCGCGGCCCGTCCGGTGCCACCAGCACGTTGGACGGCTTGACGTCGCGGTGCAGCAGCCCGGCGCCGTGAATGGACTGAAGCGCTTCGGCGCAGCCGGCCGCGAGCCAGCGCACGGCCGGGACGGGGAGCGGCCCGGCCTTCTTTACCAGCATGCTCAGCGACGGGGCAGGGACGTAAGCGGTGGCCACCCAAGGCAGGTCGGCGTCCGGGTCCGCCTCGATGACCGCCGCGGTGAACACCCCGCTCACCCGGCTGGCGGCTGCTACCTCCCGCGCGAACCGAGCGCGAAAGCCGGCTTCCTCCGCGAGTTCGACCCTGATCGTCTTGACCGCCACCAGGCGGCCCGCTGTCGACCGGGCAAGGAACACCTGCCCCATCGCCCCAGCCCCGAGCCTCCCGATGATCGTGTACGAGCCGATCCGTTCGGGATCCCAGCGGCGGAGCGGCTGCACGATCGATTGCGGCATCGTCGGCTCGCCTTCCGTCAGGCAATTGCACCGTCACAATAAAGCACAGTTCCCGGCCGAGGGACGACCCCCGCACTCCGGATGTCCGAGCGGGCCACCAAGATCGCAAAAATCAGCGATTTTAGCAAGCCTAGCTGCTCGGATATATCTGGAAAATGGCCGCATTAACCGAGCGTGCCCCCGATAAGCGGCCGGGGCATTGAGTCAATATTGCAACATTGATGGACAGCCATAGCCTATCTCTGTATTAACCAACATAGGACCATTTGCCCTTTATTACGCCCCGGCGGCTGGCCGGGCATCAACCGGGGTCATCACGGAGCGAAGCTGGGCCCTGGAGGTGATGCCCAGCTTCGGGAAGATCCGGTAGAGGTGGGAGCTGACGGTCCGGTGGGAGAGGTAGAGCCGTTGCGCGATCTCCCGGTTGGTCAGGCCCTCCGCGGCGAGCAGCGCGATCTGAAGTTCCTGCGGGGACAGGGACGTCCACTGCTGCGGGCGGGGTGCCTGGCTGGCTACCCCGGTGGCGCGCAGTTCGCGGCGGGCGCGCTCGGCCCAGGGCTGCGTACGACCCACGATCATGGAAATGCCGACCCCCGTCGGCGGTTCAGCTGTAGCCGGCCGCCTGGAGGCGGTAGAGGTCGGCGTAGCGACCGCCCAGTGCCATGAGGTCCTCGTGGCTGCCCGACTCCGTTACGTGGGCGCCGTCCATGACCACGATGAGGTCGGCCATCCGGACCGTGCTGAAGCGGTGCGACACCAGGATCGTCAGGCTGCCGTGCGCCCTGGCCTGCCGGGCGCTGGCGGCATAGCGCTCGAAGAGCTGGTGCTCGGTTTCCGCGTCGAGCGCCGCTGTCGGCTCGTCGAGTGCGACCAGCAGCGGCGCGTCGCGCATGAAGCCGCGGGCGAGAGCCAGCTTCTGCCACTGACCGTAAGAGACGTCGACGCCCTCGTGCCAGGTGGGGCCGAGCTGGGTGCGCAAGCCGTTGGGCAGGGCGTCGACGAGGTCTTGCGCCCCGGCCCGCTCGGCGGCGGTGACCAGTGCGGGCTCGACGTCAAGCCGGGGGAGGTCGCCGACCCCGATCGTCTGCCCGGCGTGGAACTCGAAGCGGAAGAAGTCCTGGAACGCTCCGGCCAGCCGTTCCCGCCAGCGGACGGAGTCGACCCGGGCCAGGTCTGTGTCGTCGACGAAGATGCGGCCCGACGTGGGGGAGTAGAGCTTCGCGAGCAGCTTGACCAGCGTGCTCTTCCCAGCGCCGTTCTCGCCGACGATCGCGACGACCGACCCGGCCGGCAGGAACAGGTTCACGTCGTCGAGCGCGAGCCGCGCCGCCCCCGGATAGCGGAACGTCACGTGCTCAAGCCGGATCCCCTCGCTGAGCGCCTCCGGCGCGGGCAGGTCCGCGTGCTGGACTGCCACGCTCGCGTAGTCCTCCAGCCAGGCGAGCCGCTGTGCGCCGTCCATCCACGTGCCGCGCAGGAAGCCGATCTCGCCCACGGTGGCACCGAGGTACGACGACAGCCGGGCGCCCGCGGTCAGCACCAGGATCGCCCCGGCGGTGTTCGCGTGTGGGCCGGTGGCGACCAGGGCGATCGCGCCGACATAGCCGAGCGCGAAGACCGCCCAGCCGCCCGCGTACCAGGCGGCCGACCGTGACCTGGCGGCGGCGACGGGACCGTACCAGTCCTCCCAAGCGGCCCGGCGCCGGCTGGCGAGCGCTTGGCCGATGCCGAGCACCCGCACTTCCTTGCCGGGGGAGGCCGTGGTGGACAGCGCGTACAGGTGAGTGGCCAGCCGCGTGGACTGTGCACCGCGCTCCTGGGCGGCGCGCTCCACGACTGGGCGCCAGGAGGTGGCCGCCACCGTCGGGAGCGCGAACAGCACCAGCGCGATCAGGACCGGGTTCACGGTGGCGAGCAGCGCGATGGTGATGGCCAGCCGCACGATCCAGCCCATCGTGGAGAAGACCGACATGTACATGTGGTCGAGGGTGTAGGTCTCCTCGCGGAGCACGGCCAGGCGGTCGAGGTACTCGGGTCGCTCCTGGTGGGCGATCGTGGCGATGCCGGCCTGCAGCCCGGCGACGTGGGACTCAAGCGCGATCGTGACCTTGTCCCGGAAGCGGCGCTGGATCCGGGTCGACACAGTGGACAGCAGCCAGGTCGCCACTGCGGAGACCGCGAGCGCGACGACCGCGAACCGCAGCAGGCCGGCGTTGTGTGCGAGCAGCCCCTCGCCGAGCAGCTTGAACCAGACGGCGAGCAGTGCGTCGGGGACGGCCGCGATTAGGGCGAGCATGAAGGCGGTGCCCATCAGCGCGGGCTCGAACCGAAAGCCGAGCAGGCACAGCCGCCACATGGACCGCAGGGCCGGTGGCAGCGGCTCGACGGCGTCGGCGCCCGGATCAAGATTAGAGGACATCGAAGGCCACCTCTTCCTCGCCTTCCTCGGGGGTTCCGGCGGCGAACCGCTCCGCCTGCAGTGAGAACATCCGCCAGTAGCGGCCGCGCAGCGCCATGAGCTCGTCATGACTGCCGAGCTCGACGACGCTCCCGCCGTCCACCACGGCGATCCGGTCTACGTGCCTGACGGTGTTGAACCGGTGCGAGATCAAGATCGTGGTGCACGACCGGGTAGCCGCGAGTATGCGCTCGAAGATCTCCGACTCGCCTCGCACGTCGAGTTGTGCCGTTGGCTCGTCGAGCAGCACAAGCCCGGCCCCGAGCCGCACGGCGGCCAGGGCCCGGGCGAGGGCAACCCGTTGCCACTGCCCGCCCGACAGGTCCGTGCCGCCGGTGTAGCCCTTGGCCAGCACGGTGTCGAGGTGGGCGAGTCCGGCGGCCCCGGCCTCGTCGAGCGCGGCTTCGATGACCTCGTCGGACCCGGCGATCCCGTGCGGGACCACGTTCTCCCGCAGGCTCAACTCGAACCGGACGAAGTCCTGGAACACGGCGGTCACCTGGCGCCGCCACGCGGCTAGGTCGAGGTCGCGCAAGTCCACGCCGTCGACTTCGATCGTCCCCGACTGCGGGTCGTACAGCCGGCACAGCAGCTTGGCGAGCGTGGTCTTGCCCGCCCCGTTCTGCCCCACGATCGCGAGCGAGGTCCCGGCGGGGATCTCCAGGCTGAGCCCGCGCAGTACCGGGCGGTCCGGGCTGGCCGGGTAGGCGAACGTCACGTCGCGAAACGTAACCTGGCGCGCGGGCATCCCGTCCGCCCTGGCCTGGCCAGATTCGATCGGGCCCGCCTGCCCCATCGCGGCGCGCAGCCGGCTGACCGCCGCTGCTGGCGCGGCGGCGCCGTCGAGGGCCCAGTTCAGCCCGCCGAACGCGATCATCGACGTGCCCGCGGCCGCTGTGGCGTAGGTGATGAGCGCCCCCAGGGCGAGCCGCCCGTCGAGTGCGGCCGCCCCGAGCAGCCAGAACACCAGAACATTGGTCACCAGCACAAGCGCCAGGCTCGCCAGCAGCGAGCGCTCCCGCATCCGCGTCGCCTCGTACTGCAGGCGGTGCAGCCGCCGCCGGCTGACGAGGAACCGCTCGAGCACCCAGTCGGGCAGCCCGAAGATCCGCAGTTCCTTTGCCGCCGGCGGGTCGACCGCGAGCCGGTAGGCATAGTCGGCGTCCCGCTGGGCCTGCTTGACCTCGGTGGTCTGCCGCTCGCGCCAGATGGCGCTGTCCCGCAGCAGCCAGTGCGTCGCCGACCAGCCGCCTGCCAGCACCAGCGGCGCCCACCAGGCGAAGCCGAACAGCACGCACGCCTGGGCCGTGCCTGCCACCGAGTTGACCAGTTCACCGGCGATGAAGTCCATCGAGATCGACAGCGGCGGCCCGGTCATGCCCCGGTCGAAGTCCCGCGCTACCTGCAGGTCGGTGGCGAGTTCGGGATCTTCCAGGTGGCCGATCCCGGGCACGGCGACGCACGCCGCGGTCAGCTCGTCGTACAGCCAGGCCGCCGTCCGGTCGCCCAGGTTGCCGGACACCGCCGTGTGCAGCGGGCCGAGCACCTGCATGCCGACAAACACCACGGCCACGGCGATCAGCGGTGCGGCTAGGCCGGAATGGCGCTCGATCGCGGCCACCAGGACGCCGGTGGCGACGGCGAAACCGGCGGGCAGCAGGCCACGGACGGCGAGCAGTGCCCACCAGCCGGCGGCCAGCGGCCGGTCAGCGCGCCACAACGCTGTCGCGAGGACGATTTCCTGTCGTTGCCTGACCCGGGCGACCACGGACAATCCTTGTCCCGTCATGGCCACATACTCTCAGCCGCCGACCGCTACGCCTAGCTAAATCAGCACTGAAATTCGAATTGGCTCGCTCCTCCCTCAGCCGGGGACGGCGGGGGCCCGGCGGGTTCACGATGACGTTTTTTCTGTGCCATCTCCGGGCTTAGGGCTATTGACCAAAGCTTAACAAGTGCTATATATCACACTGAAGACAGTATACAGTCTGCGCGCCAGCCAGGCATGTAGACGCCAGCGCCCGGTACCTGCCAGGATCGCAGGTCCGTGCACCCGTTAGCGGGAAGTCACGCACGAGAGAAAGGCCAACGATGGCCAGTCCCCCCACTTACAGAGAAATCACCTCGTCCAACGGGCGGATCTTCCGGGTCGGTGAGGACCCGAAGACGATCCTGGGCCTGTCTCGCAGTTCCATGATCTGGCTGCCGTGGGTCGCCATGATGGCGGCGGGCGTCTTCGAGTACGCCTACGGCTCGGCCGTGAAGACGCTGCAGGACTCCTACAACTGGAGCACCACCGAGAGCTTCACCCTTACCGGCGTGTGGGGGTTCTTCCAGGCGGGCATCGCGCTCCCGTACGGCCGAATCCGCGAGACGGGCAAGCTGCCCGTGCGCCGCGCGATGATCATCGGCGGTGTCTTCTCGTTCATCGCGTTCCTGGTACTCGGCCTCACCGGCAACATCGTCGTCAACGTCTTCACGTACGGTGTGATCGGCGGTATCGGTACCGGCCTCGTGTACGCCACCTGCGTGAACCTGGTCGGTAAGTGGTACCCCGAGTCCAAAGGGGCGCGGGTCGGGTTCGTGAACGGCGGCTTCGGCTACGGCTCGATCCCGTTCATCATCATCTTCAGCTACTGGTTCACGGTGACCAACCACACCTGGGTGCTGGCGCTCGTGGGCCTGTTCATGATGACCTGCATGTGCGTCTGCGGTTACTTCATGAAGGACCCGCCGATGAACTGGTGGCCCGCCGGCGTCGACCCGGTGAACTGGCAGAAGAACCAGGCGGCGGCCAGGAACCTCAAGAAGAACCCGCCGGCGGCCAAGCAGTTCACCCCCAACGAGGCGCTGCGCCACTGGCAGCTCTACGTGATGTGGTTCGCCCTGACGCTGACCGCGGGCGTCTCGCTTTTCGGCATCAGCTTCGAGACCAAGTTCGCGAAGGCGAGCGGCTTCGCTGTGTACGTTGCGGTGCTCTCCGCCATCATGCTGGCCTTCGTTAACGGCACCGGCCGCGGCTTTGTCGGCTGGCTGTCGGACAAGCTTGGCCGTAAGCAGACGCTGATCCTGGTCTGCCTGATCCTGGGCCTCTCTCAGTGGGGCGTGGGCTGGTCCGGCGTCCACCACAACGAGGCGCTGTTCTTCACCTTCGCCATCATCAGCGGGTTCGGCAGCGGCGCGTTCTACCCGATGTTCGCGCTGCTGACCCCGGACTACTTCGGTGAGAACTACAACGCGAGCAACTACGGCGTGGTCTACAGCGGCAAGATGTTCGGCGCCATCCTCGCCCCGGTTGGCGCGGCGTTCGTCACGGCCAACGGCTACGGTGCTACCTACATCCTCGCCGGGGCGCTGAGCGTCGTCGCCGCCTTGCTCGTTACGACGCTCCGTCGCCCGACGGTGCCAGAGATCCACCGCCCGCTGGCCAACGTTCCAGTCGCAGCGGGTGAAGCCGAGGCGTCCGCGGCGTCATAGCCGGGTTCTAAGCCATGGTCGTGGTGGATGTCCCCAATGGCAACGGAAATGCATCCACCACGACAATGGACAGGATACCGGCCTTACTTTCGACTGCCCCGGCTGCCTGCAGCCGGGGCAGTCGAGCATCGCTTGGAGTCTCGGCCGGCCAGGGGTCAAGGCTGTCATCGTCGCTGCCGCAATTCGTGCATAAAACGTTAAGAAACACCGCAGCGACAAATTCGGAAGACAGTATACAGTCTTCCGAACCTCAGAGACGAGGCAAAGATCCGCTGCGGCGCGTGATCTAGCACACAAGCAAGAGAGGCCAACGATGGCCCGTTCCCAGGTTCCTACCTACAGAGAGATCACGACGTCCAGCGGACGCACCTACCGGGTCGGGGAAGACCCGAAGCAGATCCTCGGCCGGTCCCGCAACTCCATGATCTGGCTGCCGTGGATCGCGATGATGGCGGCCGGCGTCTTCGAGTACGCCTACGGCTCGGCGGCGAAGACGCTGCAGACGACCTACGGGTGGTCGAACGTCGACGCCTTCACGCTTACCGGGGTGTGGGGCTTCTTCCAGGCGGGCGTTGCCCTGCCCGCCGGGCGGCTGCGCGAGAAGTACCGGTGGTCGCCGAAGGCCGCCATGCTCACCGGCGCGGTGCTCTCCCTGGTTGCCTTCCTCAGCATCGGCTACTCAGGCAACATCCTGTTCGACGTCGTTGGCTACGGGGTGCTCGGCGGCACCGGCGTCGGGTTGGTGTACGCGACGTGCATCAACATCGTGGGCAAGTGGTTCCCCGAGGGCAAGGGCTCGCGCGTCGGCTTCGTGAACGGCGGCTTCGCCTACGGCTCGATCCCGTTCATCTTCCTCTTCGGCTACCACTTTTCGGCGGCCAACCACCGCACCGTGCTTACTCTCGTCGGCATCTACATGATGGTTCTCATCGCGGGGACCGGCCTGTTCTTCAAGGACCCGCCGCAGAACTGGTGGCCCGCAGACGTCGACCCGGAGCACTGGGACCGCAATCGGCGGGCGCGCCGGAACTTGACGCGGAACCCTCCCGCGGTCCGCCAGTACACCTGGGGCGAAGCAGTACGGACCTCGCAACTGTGGCTCATGTGGGCCGCCCTCGTGGCGACCTCCGGAGTGTCGTTCTTCGGAATCAACTTCGAGGTCCAGTTCGCCAGGGCGAGCGGCTTCGCGCTCTACGTCGCGGTCATCTCCGCCGCCCTTCTCGCCTTCGTCAACGGCACCGGCCGCAGCCTCGTCGGCTGGATCTCCGACCGGCTCGGCCGCCGCGAGACACTGCTGACGGTCTGCATCGTGCTGGCGATGGCCCAGTTCGGCGTCGTCTGGGCAGGCCTGTCGCACGACCAGACCCTGTTCTTCATCTTCGCGGTGGTCTCCGGGTTCGGCGGCGGCGCGTTCTACCCGATGTTCGCGGTGCTGACCCCGGACTACTTCGGCGAGAACTACAACGCGAGCAACTACGGCACGATCTACAGCGGCAAACTGATCGGCGCGGTCTGCGCGGGCCCGCTCGGCGCGGCGTTCATCGATAGCGAGGGCTACCTGGGCACGTATCTCCTCGCCGGCGGCCTTGCCATGATCGCCGGCATCCTGCTGGTGTTCCTGCCCGCCCCCGACGGCGGCCCCGGCGCGATGCTGGCCGGCTTCACCTCGGAGTCGGCCAGGGACAGCCGGGCCGGCACCGAGCCGGCTAATAGCCCGGCACCTGCCCCCTTCGGCGGTGTCCCGACGCAGGGCGTCCAAGCCAGCCGCCCGTACGGCGGCATCGGGCCTACCGCCGCCCCCGACCCCTACCGGCGAAATTACTAACAGCCACGGACAAAGGCCGGGCTGGAGACTGCGGGGCCCCTCTGTTGCGGCCAGCGGGGCCCCGCTTCCGCCCTGTGGTCGCGCTGGCGGGAGATCTCAGCGGCGTGTGCCCTCCCGCGACGCCTAGTTCACCCGGTCGTGGATGTGCGCCGGGAGCGGGATCTCCGGGCGCAGCTTGGGGTCAGGCTCTGGCGTCCCGAACGTAACCGCGATCGGCAGCACGCCTGCCCACACGTCTAGGTCGTAGTCCTCGTCCTCGTCCGCGGGCCCGGCAGCCCGGATCTTCACCGACGCCTCCGCCAACGGCAGTGACAGCACCGCCGTGGCCGCCATCTCCTTGGTCGTGGGCTGCCGCGCGGCCGCCCACCGCCCCGGGATCAGGTGGTCGGTGATCAGCCGCAGCCCTTCCCAGCGCTCGTCCTCGTCCTTAACGAGGGTCGCGGTCCCGAATACCACCGCGCTCCGATAGTTCACCGAGTGGCTGAACACCGACCGGGCGGCGACCAGCCCGTCCAGGTGCGTGACGGTCACGCAGACGCGCTGCCCGTCCGCTGCCCAGAACGCCCCGTTCGCCGACGACCCGTGCAAGTAC